>Ga0189289_10359_pt1 | contig 22380 bp, 19 predicted proteins | sample UW106minimetaG_FD_130313 | JGI IMG/M metagenome (GOLD analysis project Ga0189289, IMG submission 130313) | Marine microbial communities from the Costa Rica Dome - UW106 mini metaG | ecosystem: Environmental > Aquatic > Marine > Oceanic > Photic zone | place: Costa Rica: the Eastern Pacific...
CGGCGGTCGCGGCGGAACTGAGGCGGTCCTGTCCTGGCCTCAAGGTTCTGACGGCTGGACGTCATGGGACATCAGCCTGCTCGCTGCGTTTGGACATCGAGAACGACAGCGATCTGGACGCTCTGGCGGCAATCCTGCGTGATCAGGCGATGCCACTGCGTTTGGTGTTCAACTGCGCCGGCCGTCTGCACGGACCTGAGCTTCATCCAGAAAAACGTCTTCAACAGGTCGACCGCTTCCAGTTGGAGCAGCAATTCGGAATCAATGCCATTGCTCCGATCCTCCTGGCCAAAGCGATTGAACCCCTACTGGACCGGGATCAACCATTCCATTTCGCCAGCCTGAGTGCCCGGGTGGGCAGCATTGGTGATAACCGCAGTGGTGGCTGGTACGGCTATAGGGCTGCTAAAGCGGCGCAGAACCAGCTTCTGCGCTCTCTGAGCATTGAATGGTCCCGCCGCTGGCCCCTGGCCACAGTCAGCCTGTTGCATCCGGGCACAACGGACACAGCGTTGTCTCGTCCGTTCCAGAGCTTTGTCGCCCCCGAGAAGTTGTTCACACCCGAGCGGGCTGCCCAGCAGTTGGTGGAGGTTCTGCTTCAACAGACCCCAGCCAAGTCAGGAAGCTTTCTCGCTTGGGATGGTCAGTCGATCGACTGGTGAGCGTGTTGCTTCAGCTGCTCGAGGCTGACCACGTTCAGAGCTGTGTCTTCTGTCGCCTCTAACCGGACAAGGGGCGCAACGCCGTCTTCATAGGCCTGTCTCCATCGCGGTGCACAAACACACCAGTGATCCCCAGGTTTCAACCCGGGGAATTGAAACGCTGGCACTGGGGTCATCAGGTCATTGCCCTGGGCTTTGCTGTAACTGAGAAACTGTTCGGTCATCACACAGCAGATGCTGTGCTGGCCGTGATCCGTTGGATCGGTTTGGCAGAGACCATTGCGATACCAGCCCGTCATCGGCTTGCAACTGCAACTCTGAAGCGGTTCCCCGAGAACGTTGTTGGCCGGTGAAAATTCGGGGCTATTGCTGGACATCTGACTGCTGGAGAGAAGGGGAGTCTGCCCAAGGACTGGCACATTTTGACTCCAGACGGTTGACGAACCCCTGGGGGAGCGGGTTAAAGGTCATTCAGTCATGTCCACTCGATGGATTGGGAGTTCACTGAAGACGCTGCGTTTCTGGCGCTCTGCGATGCATTTCGCGAGAGCGGCGAAAGCTCACCGATCGAGTTCCTTGCCAATGGAGAGGGAGCTTTTCATTTCCAGGACCTGGCCCAGAACGCCGCAGGGGAAGGCCTTGATCTGAGTGAGTCCAGCGCTCTGGAGTCGTTTCAGCAGGAGGTGATCGACACCATGGAGAAGCTCTGCCAGGACTGAGTCAGGCAGAGGCAGTCTCTCCATCAGTCCGGAATCATCCGTAGAAGAAGGCGATCTCTTTGTCCTTCAGACCCTCCCATCCGGCCTCCTGCAGCCTCTGATTCAGAGTCTCCTGGTCGAAATGCTTGGCTCCGGTCTTGACCACCCGGTTGCGCATCGACTTAACAACACCACTACGAGCACGCTGACTCTCAAGATCCATCACCTGGTTGTAGAGAGCGAGCATTGCTTCGGGAATTGGACTTCCATCCAGATCAACACCCGCCTTGATGGCGGCATCAACACCATCAGGTCCGGCAATGGCCATGGTGAACAGAACAGGGCGCCTCAGGTTATGGGACGTCCTGCGTGGCTCAGGCGCTGAAGTACCGAGCTTGCGAATGAAGAGCTACGAGTGCTGTTGTGCTCTGCTCCGGTTCGAGCTGGTCGCTGGCGTCCATCGTGAGGCCGATCCGCTCGGCATCAAGCCACTCCAACTGTTGCCTGGAATCGGCCACATTGGGGCATGCGGGATATCCGAAGGAATAGCGACTTCCGCGATAACGCTGAGCCAGAACATCCCGCAGCACCATTTCGTCGGGATCAGCAAAGCCGAGTTCCGCACGCATCCGCGCGTGCACCCACTCCGCCATCGCCTCAGCCATCTGAACGGCAAGACCATGGAAGTACAGATAGTCGCTGTAGCGATCGCCCTTGAACAAGTCCTGCGCCACAACTGACGCCTTCTGTCCCATGGTCACGGCCTGCATGGGCAGCACGTCGGTGGGGCGTCCATCAGAATCCAGATCATTGAAGAAATCGGCGATGCAGTAGCGGTTGCCGGACCGTTGACGGGGCAGATCAAATCGGCCTAATTCCCTTGTGCCATCGGCATCGAACACCCTGAGGCTGTTCCCATCGCGCCCCACAGGGAAGTAGCCGTAAACCGCCCGCGGGGTCAAGAGTGACTCGTCGATGCAGCGCTGCATCCACTCCTGCAACACCGGCTCCGCTTTCTCAGCCAGCATCGCCTCGTAATCGTCCCGGCTCTGCTCCTTCGTTTTGCGAAGCATCCACTGACCGGCGAACAGGGCATTGCGGTCGAGGTAGTCAAAGACCTCGGCAATGTCGATGTCGTCTTCGGTGATCACAGCAGACCCCAGGAATGGCGGCTTCGGTGCGGCTTCAGCGGGGACAGCCTCAGATCGATCAGAGGTGACGGGAGGCAAATCCGCTGCTGGAGCATCCGTAGCGGAGGCGGAAGGCTCGACAGCCTCCTCAGAGAGTTTCGATTCTTCATCCAAGCCAACGCCCTGAGGTGCGTCTGCCAGGAATCCCTTGGAGTTGGTCCAGTTGTCGTTCCGCTTGGCATCCATCAACGCGTCCATAAAGCGCAGATCAGCGAAGGCATCTCGTCCGTAGATCACCTTGCCGTCGTAAACCTCGCGGCAATCCTTCTGAACAAAGCGTGGCGTCAGCGCCGCACCGCCAAGGATCACAGGAACATCGATTTCTGCATCATTGAAGGCCTGGCGGTTGTCCTTCATGAAGGCCGTGGACTTCACCAGCAGTCCGCTCATAGCGATGCACTCGGCCTGGTGCTCGCGCTGGGCTTCAACGATGGCGTCACAGCTCTGCTTGATCCCCAGATTGATCACCTCATAGCCGTTGTTGGTGAGGATGATGTCGACAAGGTTCTTGCCGATGTCGTGCACATCGCCTTTCACCGTGGCGATCAGAAACTTGCCCTTGCTGGTGCTCTCCCCTTCGATCTGCTCCATGTATGGCTCCAGATGAGCCACTGCGGATTTCATCGTCTCGGCGCTTTGCAGCACGAAGGGAAGCTGCATCTGGCCACTGCCAAACAGCTCACCCACCACCTTCATGCCATCAAGCAGGAAGGTGTTGATGATCTGCAGGGGGGGATAGGTCTGCAGCGCCTCATTGAGAGACGGTTCCAGGCCGATGCGTTCCCCATCAATGATGTGTTGCTTCAGCCGTTCCTCGATTGGGAGATCCGCCAATGAGGGGCCTGACGCCCGGGCTTCTTTGGTGCTGACGCCTTCAAACAGCGTGGTGAGCTCGGTGAGCGGGTCGTAAACACAGATGCCGTCGTCAAAGCGCCGGTTGTCGTTGATCAGATCACGACAGACTTTCTGGTGGTCTTCGCTGATCTTGATCAGCGGAAGAATCTTGGCGGGGCTGACGATGGCCGCATCCATGCCGGCTTGGCAGCAGTCGTGCAGGAACACCGAGTTGAGGGTGATCCGTGCCGCCGGTGACAGACCGAAACTCACATTGCTGACCCCCAGCACAACGTGAACGCCTGGGAGGTTCTCCCGGATCATTCGAATGGAATCGACGGTCGCCCGGCCATTCAGGCGATCTTCCTCAATGCCAGTGGAGATGGGCAGCGCCAGAGGGTCGTAGAAGATCTCGTGGGCCGGAATGCCGAATTCAAGGGCGTCGCGATAGGCCCGTTGGGCGATCGCGAACTTCTTCTCAGCCGTTCTGGCCATTCCGTCTTCATCGATCGTGCCGACGACCACGGCAGCGCCGTAGCGCCGGGCCAGTTCAAGCACCTTGAAGAAGCGCTCATCGCCGTCTTCGTAGTTGGTGGAATTGAGGATGCATTTACCACCAGCCACCTTCAGGCCAGCCTCCATCTTCTGCCACTCAGTGGAGTCGAGCATCAGGGGAAGGTTGACGTTGGTGACCAGACGACTCACCAGCGCATGCATGTCCCGTTCGCCATCGCGACCGACGTAGTCGACGTTGACATCGAGCACGTGGGCGTTCTCCTTCACCTGGCCGCGGGCTACCGACACCAAACCGTCCCAGTCCTCCTCCGCCAGCAGTTCACGCACCTTGCGGCTGCCGCTGGCATTGAGCCGTTCGCCAATGATCAGAAAAGAGTTGTCCTGGTAATACGGCGTGACGCCGTAAATCGATGATGCGGCCGGTTCATAGTTGAGGCTGGGGCGAACGTCCTCAGCCGTGGCGCAGTGCCAGCGGGAGGGGCGTTCCGCTGGCTTGAGCTCCTGAGCAAGTTCTGCCAGGCTGCCGATGTGGGCGGGAGTGGTGCCGCAGCAGCCACCGATCACCTGCACCCCGAGATCTTCAACGAAGTGCATCAACTGCATCTTCAACTCCACCGGGGTCAGGCGGTAATGAGCCACACCACCAATGTTTTCCGGAAGACCAGCATTGGGAATACAGCTGACGGTGAAGGGGGAATGCTCCGAGAGGTAGCGAATGTGCTCCTTCATCTGCTCGGGCCCGGTGGCGCAGTTCAGACCGAGGATGTCGATTGGGAAGGGCTCCAGGATCGACACCACCGCTGCGATGTCCGTGCCGACGAGCATGGTCCCAGTGGTTTCCATGGTCACCGACACCATCAGCGCCCGCCGCTCACCGGTGGCCTCAAATGCCTCTTCAATGCCCTGCAGAGCTGCCTTGATCTGCAGCACGTCTTGACACGTCTCAACAATGAACAGGTCGACGTTGCCGGCAATCAGGCCCTCGGCTTGCTCGCGGAACGAGGCCCGCATCGTGTCGAAGTCGATGTGGCCCAGGGTGGGCAACTTGGTGGTTGGTCCCATGGACCCAGCCACAAATCGGGGTTTGTCAGAGGTGCTGAATTCATCGGCGATCTCCCGGGCCAGCTCCGCCGCCCGTTTGTTCAGCTCAAAAGCCTTGTCCTCAAGGCCGTACTCCGCCAGAACGATTGATGCCGCACCAAAGGTGTCGGTCTCGATGACATCGCAGCCCACCTCCAGGAACTTGCGGTGCACAGCCTTGACTGCGTCCGGTTTGGTGACGGCGAGGTTTTCATTGCAACCCTCCAGGTCTGGCCCACCGAAATCGTCAGCCGTGAGACCTAGGTCCTGAAGGCTGGTGCCTGTTGCACCGTCGAACACCAGAACAGGCCTGTCGGGACCGTGCAGATGGTCCAGGAAGCGGGAGGTGGTGAGTTGCCGGGTTGCCTGCGCCACCACCATTCCGTTCACTCCCGGGAAGACAGCTAATCCTAGGAAAAGCTCAGGACGAACTTCAGGCGATCGGAATACGGGTCACCCAGTGCTCATAGGCGGGGTCCCGACCTTCGGTGATGGCAACAAGCTTGGTCTTCAAAGCATTCATCACGGGACGCTCGGCGTTCAGAACCGTGGATTCGATCTGCCGAATCGGCGTCACCTTGGCGGCCGTACCTGACAGAAACACTTCATCGGCGATGAACAACTCGGTTTTGTCGACAGGCCGCTCGATCACAGGGATCTCCATCGCTTTCGCCAGTTCAATCACGCTGGCGCGGGTGATCCCCTCGAGGATGTCCTGATCGACGCCAGGCGTAATCAGTTGGCCATCGCGCACCAGGAAAAGATTCATGCCGCTGGCTTCGCTGATCTTGCCGCGACTGTTTAACAGCAGGGCCTCGTCGAAACCGCTCTGCACGGCTTCCGTCTTGGCAAGCGAACTGGTGATGTAAGCGCCGGAGATTTTGCCGCGCAACGGGAGCGAGCGATCCTCCTGGCGGGTCCAGCTGCTGATCCTGCAGCTCACCCCTTCCGGGGAGAGGTAATCCCCCAGGGGGAGTCCGTAGATCAGGAAATCGGTCTCAATGTTGTGCAGTCGCGGAGCGATGCCCAGATCACTGGTGTAAACGAAGGGCCTCAAATAGATCGGCTGGTCAGGCTTGTTGGCCCTCAGCATTGCGGTGAGTGCGGAGAGGATTGTCTCCTCACTCAGATCAGTTAGCAGCAACCTGGCGCTCTGGCTCAAGCGGCGTGCATGCCGATCAGCGCGAAACAACAGCATCGTGTCGCTGTTCTGCGGATCGGGAATGGCCCGCATCCCGCCGAACGCTCCGGTGCCGTAGTGCAGGGCGTGGGTGGCGATGGAGATCCTGGCCTCCTCGAAGGGAACGCACTGGCCCTGGAACCAGGCATAGGGCAGGAACTGATGCATCACCTTGATGAATCCGATCGCTGAATCTTCTCACCACCGGGCACCACGAGACGGAGAATGGAGCCATGCATCGTCTTGCCACCTGTCCGGGTCTGGACCCACCCGAAGACGTGGTGCTCGTCGAGCAGCCAGGCGCAGATGTGCTGTTCTTGACCAGCGCCGGCACAGATATCAGTTGCCTCGACGCCTGCCTTCCACTCACCCCGGCCTGGAACGAGCGGATCCGCGCGTTACCCCTGAGTTGTCTCGAACACCCAGCTCAGCTGGACCACTACCTCAACACCACCGCCCAGGCGGCTCGGTTGATTGTGGTTCGACTGCTGGGAAGCCGTGGGCACTGGAGCTACGGGTTCGAGCAGCTGCAGCGATGGTGCAGTGATGCACCGCAACGGGAATTGATCGTCCTGGCCGGAACCGCCGACCAAACCAACGAACTCCATGGACTTGGCTCCTGCAGCCCTGAACTAGCTGATCAGCTGTCGGCACTACTGCGGGAGGGAGGTATCGAGAACATGGGCCAACTGCTGCGATGCCTCGAGGCCCTGCTTGACGGCAGCCCACCGTCCCCAAGGAGCATTGCGGTGGTGCCATGCCCTGACCCCATGCCCTGGGACTGGCGGGATGAATCCGCTGCCACGGTGGGAGTGGTGCTCTACAGAGCCCAGTTTCAAGCAGGTGATCTCGCCCTGGCGGATGCCTTGAATGACGCCCTGCGGAGGCAGGGACTGCGACCCTGTCTGCTCTGGGTCAGCAGCTTGCGAGACCCCGCAGTCCAGGCCGGAGTGCATGACCTGCTCCTGCAGCAACGGGCAGAGCTCGTCATTGCAGGCACGTCTTTTGCCTCGGTCCAGGCGGAACAAGCCGGCTTGGGCAGTCCGCTCTGGGATCGCCTGGATCGACCGGTGTTGCAGCTGCTCAGCAGCAGCCGCAGCCGCGCCCAGTGGCTGGAGAGCAGCCAAGGGCTCAATCCGATGGATCTTTCGCTGCAGGTTGTGATGCCAGAACTGGATGCGCGGATCACCACGCGCCCGTGCGCTTTTCGTGACCACCAGAAGGCCACCGGACCTCTAGCCACAGCCATTCCCTGCCTAGAGCCGGATTCAAGGGGGATTGGATGGCTTGCAGAGCACAGCCGCCGCTGGATCGAGCTGCGCCAGACGCCATGCGCTGACCGTCGTATCGCCATGGTTCTGGCCAACTATCCCGTCCGGGATGGCCGTGTTGCCAATGGCGTCGGTCTCGACACACCTGACAGCACGTGGCGGATGCTCACCTGGCTCGCGGAAGCGGGCTATGGCCTCGGGACGGAGTCTTTGCCAAGCACGGGCGATGCCTTGATGCAACAGCTTCTGGCCGGACGGACCAATGCACCGGAGGGGCAGAACCGACCGCCGCTGGATCATCTTGCCCTTGCCATCTATTTGGACTGGTGGAGCACAATTCCTGAGCCGGCACGACGCTTGATCGAATCCCGATGGGGACCGCCGGAGAGCGCCTGCGATCTGGACGGAAGCAAGGGTTTTGCGATTCACGGGCTGCGCTTCGGTCATGTGCTGGTGTTGATCCAACCGGATCGTGGTTACGACGCTGATCAGATCGCTGATCTTCATTCACCAGATCTTCCACCACCGCACCGTTATCTGGCCCAATACCTCTGGCTACGCCAGGTGCATCAGACCCAGGTGATGTTGCATGTGGGAAAACACGGCAGTGCCGAATGGTTGCCGGGCAAATCGGTGGGACTGAGCGAGAGCTGCGGCCCCGATCTGGCCCTGGGTCCCATCCCCCACCTCTATCCCTTCATCGTCAACGACCCCGGAGAAGGCTCCCAGGCCAAACGACGTGGTCACGCCGTCGTTCTGGACCACCTCACACCTCCTCTCGGCCGTGCTGGGCTGCATGGACCATTGCAGCGCTTAGAAGGGCTTCTCGATGAACTGGTGGAGGTTCGTCAGCTCGGGGGTGAACGGGCGCGGGTGCTGGAACAGTCGGTTCATGCCACCTTGCTGACCCTCAACTGGCCTGGAATTCCCAGCGGGGAGGAGCTTCGACGTCAACCGGAACTCCTGGAGACCTGCCTGGATCAGGCAGAGACCTATCTCTGCGAACTCAAGGAATCGCAGATCCGCACCGGGCTGCATCGGTTCGGCGTCGCTCCTTCTGCCGCCGCAGCCGATGAACTGCTGATCGCACTCGCCCGCCCGCCCCGGCAAGGGCAGCCAGGGTTGCTGCAGGCCATGGCCCAGCAAGCGAGCCTGGCGTTCGACCCCTGGCAACAGGATGAAGGTGAGCGGCTGTCTGAGACCGACCAGAACCGGCTAAGCAGGCTGGGCGGCTCGGATTGCCGTCGGGTCGGAGATGGCTGTGACTGGCTTGAGCAGCAGGCGCTTCTGTTGATTCGACAGGTTGTCCACGGAGAACGAAGCGACGGGCTGGCCGAACCCTTCAAGAACTGGGACCCGGATGATCGCTGCCTGTTCAACCTCCGCAACGAGCTCTGGCCCCGCTTGAACGGTTGTGCCGGGGCCGAAAAATCGGCCTTCTTGCGGGGCATTCAAGGCCAGCGCATAGCAGCGGGACCCTCAGGAGCTCCGAGTCGTGGACGTCCCGATGTGCTTCCCACGGGCCGAAATTTTTATTCGGTCGACCTACGGGGTTTGCCCACGGAAGCGGCCTGGGATCTCGGGCGTCGGTCAGCGGAGCAGCTGCTGGACCTTCATCTGCTGGAGCAAGGGGAGCCATTGCGCCATATGGCTTTATCGGTCTGGGGAACTGCCACGATGCGCAATGGCGGAGAAGACATCGCCCAACTGCTGGCCCTGATCGGTGTTCGGCCGGTCTGGGATGGCCCCACCCGTCGGTTGGTGGATCTCGAGGTCATTCCGGCTCGATTGCTGGGTCGACCGCGGGTGGATGTGGTGCTGCGCATCTCTGGACTGTTCCGCGATGCCTTTCCCCAGTTGGTGGGCTGGGTGCATCAAGCCCAGTCGATGGTCGCAGTGCTCGATGAACCGGACTCAGTCAATCCTCTGGCGGGTCTGACCCGTGAAGGGGGACCCCAGGGCCGCATCTATGGATCAGCCCCAGGTGCCTATGGAGCCGGTCTTCAGGCCCTGATCGACAGTGGCAGCTGGGAGTCACGCTCAGACCTCGCGCAGGCTTTCCTCAGCTGGAGTCAGTGGTCCTATGACGGTTCCGACGCTCCCAGCCTTGATCGCTCCGGACTCGAGCAGGCACTGGGCAGGGTGCAGGTGGTTCTGCACAACCAGGACAACCGCGAGCATGATCTGCTCGATTCAGACGACTATTACCAGTTCCAGGGTGGGCTGAGTGCAGCCGTGGAAGAGGTGTCCGGGGCGCGTCCGCAGCTCTGGTTTGGGGATCACTCACGCCATGAACGGCCTCGGATGCACCATCTCGAGAAAGAAATCGACAAGGTGATGCGCAGCCGGATGCTCAATCCCCGCTGGATCGAGGGAATGATGCAACACGGCTACAAGGGGGCCTTCGAGATGGGGGCCAGTCTTGATTACCTGTTCGCCTATGACGCCTCCACCGATCGTGTACCCGATTGGTGTTACGGAGCACTCTGGGACCAGTGGTTGAACCAGCCCAGGATCCAGGAGTTCCTAAGCACCAGCAATCCCTGGGTGCTTAGGGATATGGCGGAACGACTTTTGGAAGCCTCGAATCGAGGCCTCTGGGGTACCGCAACTGCTGAACAGTTGCAGCTGCTGCAACGGCTGGTGAACAGCAGCGAAGCCAAGATTGAACGGGGCAGCCCTATTTGTTGAGATCTCGGACCATCTGACGGAAGGGATCGATTGATCCAGGCTTGGAGGATGGTGCCGCGGAGCCAACCTTGGCCGTCGGTTCCGCCGGGGCCTTCAGCTCTTCCTTGCGACCGACAGGAGCTGCATCAGCCGCAGCAGGGGTATTAACCCCGGTGATAGCCGTGCCCTTGAGGCGCTGGCTCATCTCCTTCGTGCTCACCTGTTCAGCAAAGGTTTTCTTCACCGGCTTGGGGATGCCGGCTGTGATGTTGACGGATTCATCCTTCTTGACGACCCCGCCAAGGCCTTCGCTGCGCTTCTCAAGCTTCTCGGTTTCGGCAGCCACCTCCATGATCTGTTCCTTCGTTCCGGGGCTGGCAGCCGTGCCGGGGAAGGTGCGGCGAATCGTTTTCGACTCCCGCATGTAGTTCACATCCCCCAGTGAGGATGAGGAATCTGCATCGAGGAAGAACTCCGCCGGCTTCTCCTTCGCTGGCTTGCGAGGCTCAATCGAGGAGTCGGACTCTGCGGAATCCTTTTTCAGCAGACGATCCAAGAAGCCCATGTCGACCGGAACTGAGATGGACCGAACTTAGCGGCCACGAAGGTCAATTCCATGGGTATCAGTGCCACACGTACGCAAAAGGCCAAGGTTGCCGAGCTGACGATCGATGGAGTCGCAGATCAATGGGCTGGCAGACCAGGTCGTTTGCATGTCGTAGTCGTACCAGGCCTCACCCCCATCGAAACCCAGCCGAGCCGCCTCGTTGATCAGAACGTCATGGTCAAGGCGATACCGGGCGGGATGAGCAAGGATTGCCAATCCGCCGGCGGCATGAATGGCCTTGACCACCGCCTCGGCACGCAAAGGTTCACCAACGACGGCATCACCGCGGTTGTAAGGCTGAAGTGCTGGGTGGTGCAGCTCAAAGCCGAGGGCCAGAACATGCACAAGGCATCCCTTCAGCAAAGCACTGATTTCCATCCCGCTCCAGACCATGGGACAAACAGCACCGGCGCCGCGTTGCTGACCTAACCAGGCACGGATCTCCCTATGGGCCTGGGAGCTGTGGTGATCCGTCACCGCCAGGTGCTGGAGCCCCAGCTCGGTGGCCTGTTGGATGAGCTCGAGAGGTTCGAGGCTTCCGTCACTGCAGACGGTGTGGCAGTGAAAGTTGTGCGTGGTGGGGCAGCTCGACGGTCCCACCTGCTCGAGGACGGCCTTGAGGGGGTGGGTCATCTCAGGCTTTGGCAGAGGCTTCAGCCCGCAGACGCCGCCAGCGGGCATAGAACTGGATCGACGCCGCCATGAACACCACCAGAGCAACGATGAACCAGGTCGCCGCGCTTGTCGGGAATTGCGTCTTGAACACCACCAGCATCACCACGATCACCAGCAGCAGGGTGGGCAGCTCATTCAGAGCCCGAAGCTGCTTGCCCGACCAGGCGCAGGTGCCCGCGTGCAGTTGGCCCATAAGCCGATAACAAAACACGTGATAGGCCAGCAGGGCTGCCACAAAAGCAAGTTTGGCGTGCATCCAGCCCTGCTGAAGCCAAGACGGTTGAGCCAACAGCAGGCCGATGGCCATCGAGACAGCCACAGCCATGCCGGGCGTGGTGATGATGTTGGCGAGACGTTTCTCCATCAAGGTGTACTGATCCCGGAACGGCTGTTGCAGTTCCGGCGCCAGCTCCTCGGTTTCGACGTGGTAGATGAACAGGCGCACCAGGTAAAAGAGGCCCGCAAACCACACCACAACCCCAACGATGTGCAGGGTCTTGAACCAGAGGTAGGCCTCGGGCGAGAACGTCATCAACACAGCCGATCTGAAGCGACCTTACGCAGGGTTCAGGTGAGCCCGTCAAGAAAATCGCTGGCCCGGCGCTGATGGGCCAAGAGAGCATCAGGGCCCATTCGATCCAGGTTTCGGGCCATCATCGCCAGCCGGTATTGGCGACGGAAGAAGTCCTGATGGCGGTGGATGAAGGTCCAGAACAATCCATCCCAGGTGTCGCACCACTCCCCCTTGCGGTAGTCCGACATCTTGCGCACGTAATTCGAACCCGACAGATAGGGCTTGGTCGTGAACAGCCCACCATCGGCGAACTGACTCATTCCATAAACGTTGGGCACCATCACCCAGTCGTAGGCATCGACAAAAAGCTCCATGAACCAGGTGTAGATCCGGGTTGGATGGAATCCGCAGAGGAGCATCACGTTGCCCAGGAGCATCAAGCGTTCGATGTGGTGGCAGTAGCCGGTCTCGAGCGCATGACGGATGGCGTCATCAATCGGGGGCAGGCCCGTTGATGCGTTGTAGAAGGCAGAGGGAATCGGTCGGTCTTCGAAACCCCAGAAATTGCCCTTTCGCATCTCCACCCCATGGCGCCGGTACATCGCGGCCATGAACTCCCGCCAGCCGACGATCTGACGCAGAAATCCTTCAAGTGAATTCAAGGGAACATCGCCGCTCGCAGCTCGCTCCAGCGTGCGATCCAGCACCTGTTGTGGCGTGAGCAGACCGATGTTCAGCATCGGTGTGAGCACGCTGTGCCACATCACCCGGTGCTGGGTGCTGATCGCATCTTCATAGGCCCCGAACTCTCGCAACCGTTGGTCGAGAAACCCATCCAGCCAGCGGGCAGCTTCGGAATGGGTCACGGGGTAATGAAACGAATCCCAGCTGCCGATACCAGCCACACCCTCCTCGATCAGCTGCTGCCGCGCTTGGTCAACGGCTGCCGTCGAGCGCTCCACTGGTGGATCAGGAACAACAATGCCTTTGGGCAGCTTCTTGCGGTTATCGGCATCAAAACTCCAGCGCCCGCCAACGGGGCCACCCTCAGGTTCGATCAACAGATCCAGTCGCTTGCGCTGCATCTCGTAGAAGCGACCCATCAAGGGCTTCTTGCCAGCAGCGAAGTGTTCATCGATCACCGCAGCTGGGGTGAGCAGCATCGGTGTGGGGACGATCTCTAGGCCGCATTGATGCCGCGATGCAAAGGCTGAGATCCGTTTCGAGAGGACGTCGTCCACCGGATCCGCCAGATAAAAAAAGCGGTATCCCTGAGCCACTAGATCAGCCAGCATCTCATCGGTGTCGCCCACCTGCCCCTGCAGAACGCGCAGAACGGTGAGGCCCTTGGCTTGAAGCATCTCGGCGTAGGCCGTCATCGATGCTCGATGAAGGAGAAGACGCTGCCGATGCACTTGCATCGGCCAGGTGGGGTCGGAACCAAAGAAGAGCGAATCCTCGATCAGGGCAACGGGCCGTCCTGGACGAATCGCAGGGTGGTGCTCAAACAGCTGATGGGGAAAAACGAGGCTGAGGTCCACCGTCAGCTGTCCTCACCCGCAAGACGGCAGGCACGACGACCCAGGGCGGTGGCATAGGCCCGGTCCACAGGACCGGACATCGGGCTCAGCTGGCCGGCCCGGCAATTCATGACCACCTTTTCGTGATGGCCCTGCTGGTCGATGAGACGCAGCACCAACTGCCAATGATTCTTGGCACTGCGGGTGATGCCGTCGGCACACACAGGCCCTGTGCAGAGGCCGGGAGACGCCCAAACCGGGGTGGCGAATAGAAGCACTCCTGCCAGGGCCATGCAGAGATGACGGATCATGCGGAGAGTTCCTGAGGCTGTTCTTCTAAAGCAGCCCCGTTAACACCGTCGTCTCCGTCCTCGGAAGGGTGGAAGAAGTCATGGATATCGCGGGCCAGCGCGGGGCCCACCCCAGGTGCTTTGGAGAGGGTCTCGATCGACGCCAACTGGATGGCATCAATCGAATGAAAATGGGCCAGAAGATCCTTCACCCGCTTCGGCCCAACCCCTGGGATGTCAGACAGGCGAGACCGCTTCATCCGTTCTCCCCGCTGCTGGCGATGGAAGGTGACGGCAAAACGGTGAGCTTCGTCCCGCAACCGGCGCAGAAGCACAACACCGAGCTGGTCCGGTTCAGTCTCCAGCGGTTGGCTTTCACCCGGGAGAAAAACCTCTTCGCGCTGTTTGGCGAGGGAGCAGACGTTCAGATCCTCATGGAGATCCAGTTCGCGGAGGGCCTCCATCACGGCCGAAAGCTGGCCCTTGCCCCCATCGATCATCACCACATCAGGCCAGTCGTTAAGGCCGTCGGTTTGCAGCGCACTGCCCCCTTTGTGTCGCAGCGCCCCCACATCCACGCCCTCAGCTTTCGCCCGAGCCCAACGTCGAAAACGGCGACGCATGATTTCCGCCATCGCCATGAAGTCGTCGCTGTGGCCAGCTCGGATGCTGCTGCTGCGGATTTTGTATTTGCGGTAATGCTGCTTGGCGGGCAGTCCATCAATGAACACCACCTGCGAGGCCACGGCATCGCTGCCCTGGATGTGGCTGATGTCATACCCCTCAATCCGCCGCGGCGGGGTCGGTAACTCCAGAAGCTGCGCCAGATCCTCCGTCGCCAAAGACTGCTTCTCCTGCCCCTGCTTGGCACGAAGCAACTCAAACTCAGCATTGCGCTGAACCAGTTCGATCAGGTCTGCCTTTTGCTGGCGCTGCGGGCAGTGGATCTGTACCCGACGCTCCCGTTGTTCCGACAACCAGTCCTCCATCAGCGTCTGCTGGGGCAAAGCGTGTTGAACCAAAAGCTCGGGCGGAACCTCAACGGAATCCACCTGGCTGTAGTGCTCTTCAATCACGCGCTGCAGGATCAGGCCAGGCTCCAAACCGGACGCATCGGCGGTGAAGCCGAGACGTCCCACCAGCTTCCCGGCACGCATCTGAAACAGCTGGACGGCCGCCAGCCGCTCATCAAACGCAAGGGCAAGAACATCACGGCTGACGGACGAGTCCGGCAGGCTCATCTTTTGGTCTGCGGTGAGCTGATCCAGACCCTGAAGTTGATCGCGCACCCGGGCTGCCGATTCGTAATCCATCCGCTCGGCGTAACGCCCCATCTGCTCCTGAAGCAGCTGCTGCAACTCATCGCTGCGGCCCTGAAACACCATCGCCACCTTGCGGATGGTGCGGTGGTAGTCCTCGGAGCTGATTTTTTCCTGACAAACCCCCGGACAGCGGCCGATGTTGTAGTTGAGGCAGGTGCGGTCGGGATACATCGGTCGTGGCCGCTGCCGCAGCGGGAAGACGCGTTTCACCAGAAACAGCGTGCGACGCAACAGCCCAACATCGACATAGGGCCCGTAGAAGCGGTCCAGGGGACTGCGGAAACGACGGCGACGGGTGATGAAAATCCGTGGATAGGGCTCACTCCAAGTGATGCAGAGGTAGGGGTATTTCTTGTCGTCCTTCAGCAGCACGTTGAAGTGAGGCTGATGGTTCTTGATCAGGTTGGATTCAAGAACGAGGGCTTCCGCCTCGCTGTCGGTCACGATGAATTCGATCTCGCAGACCTGACGCGTCATCAGGCGGATCCGTGGCGACAGATCGTGCCTACTGCGGAAATAACTGCGCACCCGACTGCGCAAGGACTTGGACTTACCGACGTAGAGGATCCGGTCGTCGCCGTCCCGCATCAGATAGCAACCCGGTTCAGCGGGAATCTCCTTCAGGCGGTGTTCAAGACGTTCAGGCTGCGTCAGCAGCGGTGAACCGGGAGCTGGAGCTGGATCCACCTCGTCAGCTCAGCCGCCGTAATTCCAGCCGGTGCTGGCCAGATTCAGCGCATCACCATCAGCGATCAGACGCGCTGTTTTCACTTCTCCAACAAAGACCGTGTGGTCACCATGCTTGATCGACCCCACGAGTTCGCACTCCACACCACCGACGGCATCGGTGAGGAGAGGCAAGCCGAGCTCTCCCTCTTCAAAAGGTGCCGCCTCAAAACGACCACCAAGCGCCTTTTGGGGCTTGAAGAAAACGGCAGCCAGATCTTTTTGGTCGGCCCGCAGCACATTCAGGGAGAACTTGCCGGTGGCTTCGATGATGGCGTGACTGCTGCTGTCGGCTCGAACGCCCATCACCACCAGAGGTGGTTCGAAGGATCCCTGTGTCACCCAGCTGGCGGTGAAACCATTGACCTCATCGCCGTTGCGAACGCCGCAGATGAAAAGCCCATGGGGGATCTTGCGGAGCAGGACCTTCTTGGCGTCAGCGTCGAGGCTCATGGCACGGGTGCGATGGACGAAATCTAAACAGCAATCCGCTGCATAGGATCCGCCCATCGCTGATTCCCGATGCGGGCGCTCTACCCAGGCAGTTTCGACCCCCTCACCAACGGTCATATGGACCTGATTGAGCGGGCGGTAAGTCTCTTTGGCGAAGTGGTCGTTGCCGTGCTCAGCAATCCGAGCAAGCGACCTGCCTTCACGATCGAAGAACGAATCGAACAGATCCGCACATCGACGCACCATTTGTCTGGCGTTGAGGTGATCAGTTTCGATGGCCTCACGGTGAACTGCGCTGTCACCCATCGCGCCGACTTAATCCTGCGGGGCCTGCGAGCGATGAGTGACTTCGAATATGAGCTACAGATCGCCCACACCAACCGGTCGCTAGCGGAGGATCTGGAGACCGTGTTCATGGCCACGACTGCTCGGCACAGCTTCCTCAGCAGCTCCGTGGTGAAGGAAGTGGCCCGCTTTGGCGGATCCATCGACCACATGGTGCCGCCAGAGGTGGCGAAGGACCTCAACAGGCTCTTTAATTCGGCTTTCCCAACCAGCTGAGATGAACGACGTCCGGTTCACCGTTCTCGATCAACTCGACCAGTTGGAGGAAGTTGTTCTGGAAGGCAGTCGACTCCCTTTCACCGGCGGACGTCTGGTCAATGAAACAGATGCCGTGGAGCTTCTCGATGCCGTACGGGAAGGACTTCCAACAGATCTTGAGCGTGCCGCCAAGCTGATTGATCGGCGCGACGAGTTCATCAACACCGCCCGCAAGAGCGCAGAGGAAATCGTTGATCAGGCCCAGCGCCAGCGCGAACAGCTGGTGAACAATGCCGCCATCCGCCAGGAAGCGGAGCGGCAGGTGAATGAGATGCGTGATGAGACCCGCCAGCAGTGTGAGCAACTACTTCAAACGACGCGTCAGCAGGGCGCAAAGCTCGAACAGGAGATGCAAAGCAAGCTGGCACAGATGGAGCAACAGTTCTCTGCCCGCCGGCAGCAGCTGGAGCAGGAGGCCCTGGAGCGTCGCCAGCAACTGGATCAAGAGGCGATTGAACTGAAGCGTCAGCACGCCGAACAACACGAAGCGAGCCGCCAACAGGCCCAGAAACAAATCCAGCAGATTGAGAAAAACGCTGTTGAGCTCAAGCGGCAACACGCTGATCAGCATGAAGCGAACCGCCAACAGGCCCAGCTTCAGCTTCAGTCGATGGAGAAGGAGATTGCCGAGCTCAAGCGTCAACACCTTGAGCAACACGAGAACACCCGCCAACAAGCACTGCAGGACCTGGAAACCATCCGCCGTGAAGCCCTGCGCCTTCAGAAGGAAGGCCGCGACGAGGCCGAGCGGATCCACAACGATGCGCTTCAGTTCCGCCAGCAGACCCAGCAGCAGTGCGAATCGCTGATCCAGCGCAGCCGTCAGGAGGCTGCCGGTGTTCAGGATGGCGCTAACCGTTACGCGGAACAGACCCTGGGTGAGCTGGAAGTGCGTTTGAAAGAAATGGCCCAGGTGGTCATGGCCGGGCGTCAGGAGCTATCCAAGATTCAGACAATCCGTTCAGCTACCCCTGCGGCCAACGGTGGAGAGGACTCCAAGACCGTGCCGATTAGTCGGGCACACCGTGCGGCATCCCGCCTGCGTTCCATGAGGGGCAACGGCTGACCCGCTGGCTTGCCAGAAGGATTTGACCCATCACGCTGTTGGGTGCATAGGCCCCGTTGGAGATCATGCTCACGTAGCGGGGCCCATCAGCGGTTTCAAGAATTCCCGAAATAGAGCGAACACCGGTCAGGGTTCCTGTTTTGCCCCAAAAACGCCCTTGGAGCGACGTACCCCGGAAATAGTTGCGCAGCGTTCCCCTCTGTCCGGCGATCGCCATCGACGCCTGGTAGTAGGCCCCCAGGGGATGTTGCGCCATGCGCCACAGCAGAACGGAGAGGGAACGACTGGTGAGACGGTTGCCCCTTGAGAGTCCACTTCCGTCCCTCACCCGCAGTCCCGTCATGGGAAGTCCCTGCGCCTGCATCCAACGGGTGGTGGCCAGGGCCGCATGATTCACGTCCCAGGCGTCTGCGGCTTCGCGCATCAGTACCTCGGCGGTGAAGTTATGGCTCTCCGTGTTGGCAAGGCTGAGCAGAGCATGCATCGGCGCTGAATCCTCGCTGTGCAGCACCACACTCGCCTCATCACTCCGCGCAGTTACCGCTTCTCGGGTCTGCTGGTCAACCATCTGAAGACGGATCTGCCCCCCCTGCTGACGGATGGTGGAATTCAGAATCCGCTGCAACCGTGCCGCTGGATCCATCACCGCCATATGCAGTGCATTGCTGGTGAGAGCGAGGCGGGTGATCGGAGCGCCGTAGGCATAGGAGCGATCCGCGGGGTCCCAGTCGGCGGGCCACCAGCGCTGCCGCGGTTCCTCTCGCACCATCAACTGCACAGGCACTGTTGAAAGGCTGATCGGGGTGCGAGAGCCGCCCTGGCCGAGCGCGACCATGGCGAACTTCTGGATCTCCGCAATGCTGAGGTCGGGATCCCCTTCCCCAACAATTTCAAGCGTCCCATCGGAATGACGCAACAACTGTGTTTTCAGCCTGAAGTCGGGACCGAGGCGATCCAGAGCAAAGGCCGTGCTGACCAGTTTTTGATTGGATGCTGGAACACGGGGAACCCCCCCGTTCAGCTCAGCCAGCAACTGGCCGCGTTGATCCACAACACTGACGCTCCACACCCGCTTTTCCGGACCTACAGCGGTTTCCAGGGCCGATTGCAATGCCGGACAAAGGGCTCCACCGGTGAGCAGCACTTGGCCTTGGCGTTGAACCACCGGTGGCGGTGCCAGCAACGGAGTTGCTGCCCTCAGGGGCAACTGGGGAGCCAACAAAAGCAGGGTGAATAGAGCAGAGCGCATCACAGAGGCGTCACTCCACTGACGACACCGTTTAAGCGGTAGAGACGTCCTTCAAGCTCAACGGGGACACCCACCTTGAGCTTGGTCCCGCCAATCACAACACCGGAAGGTTTGATCTCCGCATTGGCCTCCATCACAAAACGAGCATGTCGGGGGAGGGCGGTGCTGGGGGCATCAGCAACAACCACCGAACCATCGGGCTGAACTGCCGTCAGGGAATTGGTGAGGTCATCCACCGAAACCAAAGTCACACGGCCGGCTGGTTGGTTCCGTATCACGATGTTGAGCGCCGCTTCCTCCCGGGCTGAATTCAGCAGTTGCTCGGGATTGGCGCTGTACAGATGACGCACATCCACGCTGACCCGCACAGGCTTCACGGCACCAGTCGCTTTCGCGACTGCATTCGAGAGCTTGGGGGACCAGATCACTCCACCCAGAGCTGCCAGGGCGACAACAGCTGCCACTGCATCGATGGGAGAAAAGGATCGCAGCCTGTTGAGCACCATCGAAGGGGAGCTTGGGCACGAACCTTAAAGAGTGTCTGATCCTGGATCAAGCCAACCGCATCTCAATTGCGAAGACCATCAAGGAAGCGATCAACGCCGGAGAGCTGCTGCTTGATGCTGTCAGGATCTTCCCCAGCCAGCAGAGCTGCGGTGGTGTCAGGGTCCGGGCGTTCGGGAAGCACCTCCAATTGCCGGTACCCATCGGGATCCTGGCGATAGAGACGCCAGTCATCGGGGAAGCAGCGCATCAGCGCTCCTCCATCCAACGGCTGGAGCCAATAGGCCTGTTGCCAACTGGCCACGAAACCCTTGCGGCGCTCCCGGGCCACGCTGCCGATCCCTACAGCGGCGTCTTCAAGACGTCCATTCAGCATCAGGATCACTCCGGCATGGTTTTCGCACAAGGCCTGGAACTCCTCGTAATCAGCGGGCGAAGGATTCACCGCGAGGAGCAGGCGCGTATCGGGAGTTGTGCTGTCCGAGCGTTTCAGCTGATTGAAGTCGAGGATCACGTCTTTGAGATCCTCCGCATCACGCCGCGCTAGGGCTGCAGCGCCGGCGTCGGGCCAGACCATCACCAGCTGCTGACCGGCAACGATGAGTGAACGGGCCAGACGCACCGCCACCGGCAGCAGTCGCAACCCCTCAAACCGCAGGCTTGCTGCCCAGCGATGGCCGTCGCCGGAACCCACCGCTGCCAGAGCGGCTTGCAACATGGCCTCCTCGGCTGCGAGCAGATCCGCGGGGAGGTCGAGACAGGGGGCGTCGGAATGAGTCATCGCCAAAGCATGTCAGGGAAAAGCCCCCAATACGGATTCAAAACGGCCTGGAACGGCGTCGAGTTCCTGATCAGAGAGCCAAGGGCCAAGGGTCAGGCGCAGCCCTGACTGCCGTTCAGGCTCGGGAATCCCCATGGCCGTGAGAGCGGCACTGTCTGAGCTGCTTCCACTGTTGCAGGCGCTGCCACTGCTGCAGGCCACTCCCGCAGCTGCAAGCCGCCGCACGAGGTCGCGCCCCGGCAGAGGCATGCCATCGGCCGACTTCACCAGAAGCGCGATGTGGTGGGGCAAACGGCCTGATAGCGGCGGGCCGCAAAGCCGGAGCTGGGGAAGCTCCAGTAGGCGCTCAAGCAGTTGATCGCGTTGGCGACGGATCTGCACTGCGCTGCCAGGGGGAACGGGATGCGTAACGGGGTCAAAGCTTGGAAGCGCCTTCAGAGCTTCTGCCATACCGCTGACAAGAGCGACGGGTTCAGTACCGGAGCGCAGACCATGCTCCTGTCCACCGCCGCCCTGGAGCGGCGAGAGGGCAACACCTGGGGCGCGAATCAGCAGGCCCACGCCCCGGGGACCACGGAACTTGTGGGCGGAGAGGGTCAACAAGTCGACCCCGAGCCGCTCGAACGGGAAACAGCCCTGCGGGACGAGTTGGGTGGCATCGCTGTGGATCACGATGCCGCGCTTGCGGCAGGCCTGGGCAACCTCGATCACAGGTTGAAGCGCACCCACCTCACCCTGGGCAGCGGTCAGGGACACCAACCGCGTCGGAGCAGACAACAGCTGATCGAGTTGGTCCAGTCGCACCACTCCCTGCCCATCGACAGGCCATTCAGCAACGCTCCACCCCTGGGCCTCGAGTTGGTAAGCCGCAGCGATCACCGCTGGATGCTCCACTGCAGAGATCACCACACGGCCGGGAGCAAGACCCGCGGCACTGCCGAGAAGGGCGAGATGGACGGATTCAGTCGCCCCAGAGGTGACGATCAGCTGATCAGCGCCGACACCAAAACGATCAGCAGTACACCAGCGGGCCCGTTCGAGGGCCTCCGCTGCTGCCAGCCCTGCTCCATGGAGACTGCTGGGGTTCGCCCAGGCCGACTGCTGAAGCTGCTGCATCACCGCGAGCACCGCCGGCAGTGGCGGCGTCGTGGCAGCAGCATCCAGATAGAGCTCAGGGCGTCCCACGCTCGAACCGCGCCTTGGTGCGTTGCTCCAGTGACTCACTGGCGAGATTGAGCATCGAATCGAGAGAGGTGGAGTTCAGAAAGTTCTGCACCTGCTCCAGGGCGGCCGCTTCGTCCTCTGGACTCGCTGCAGGCGTCACCTCTTTGGCGGGTGAGGAATTGGTGTTGACCTGGTTAACGGGACTGACCTGGGGAGCCACGGCAGACGGACCAGGAACCAACTCTGGCGTCAGTACACCATCAAACACTGCCTCCGCCGGTCCAGTCATCAGCACCGAACCACTTCGATCGCGCCATTCGATCATCAGCGGTCCGCCGGGAAGTAAAACCTCGGCACAGTCATCGGCGAGGCCCAGCAACACCGCAGCCACGAGGGTGGCGCAGGCACCAGTGCCGCAGGCCAGGGTCGGACCTGCACCCCGCTCCCATACCCGGATCTCCAGACGTTCACGGCTGTGAACCTGAAGGAAATGAACATTGGTTTTGGCCGGGAACGCTGGATGCACCTCCAGGGCAGCTCCCCAGGCATCAAAAGGAATGCTGGCGAGATCCTCAACGGGAATCACAACGTGAGGGTTGCCCATACCAACAGCGGCCACCTTCAGTTGATCGTCCTCCAGCATCAACACCCCCTGGGGCAGACCGTCCTCCGGCATCAGTGTTGTGGGGATGCCTTCAGGCGTGAGGAATGGAGGCCCCATATCCACCCGCAACTGGCGGTCCGCCATGAGTTCAGGGCGAATCATTCCCGCGAGGGTTTCGATGTCCCAACTTCGGCCTGGCGC
>Ga0189289_10361_pt1 | contig 21913 bp, 16 predicted proteins | sample UW106minimetaG_FD_130313 | JGI IMG/M metagenome (GOLD analysis project Ga0189289, IMG submission 130313) | Marine microbial communities from the Costa Rica Dome - UW106 mini metaG | ecosystem: Environmental > Aquatic > Marine > Oceanic > Photic zone | place: Costa Rica: the Eastern Pacific...
ATAGGTAATACAAGCACAGTTTTAAAAACTCCGTATTTACGTGAATCTTTTACTAAACAAGGAAAAAAAGTAACTGAGGTCATTGGAGAAACCATTCCTAATACATTTGTGTTGGCAGTATCAGCCATAATAATTGCTATAGTTCTTGGTATTGTATTTGGCATAATTTCGGCACTTTATAAAGACACTTGGATCGATAAGAGTATACAGGTATTAAGTACATTCGGTATGAGTGTTCCTTCGTTTTTTAGTGCTATTTTATTTGCTTGGTTATTTGGGTTTGTATTGCATAAATACACCAATTTAGAAATGACTGGAAGTCTTTACGAATTAGATGATTTTGGTGAGCGTATGACTATTAAATGGAAAAACTTAATTCTACCTGCTGTAGTACTAGGTATCCGTCCGTTGGCTGTGGTTATTCAATTAATGCGAAATTCATTGTTAGAGGTTATGGGTCAAGATTTTATTAGAACAGCCAGAGCTAAAGGCTTAAGTGAGTATCAAGTTATAAAAAATCACGCCGTAAAAAATGCGTTAAATCCTGTGGTTACTGCAGTTTCAGGCTGGTTTGCCTCAATGTTAGCTGGTGCTGTTTTTGTAGAATATATTTTCGGGTGGAATGGTCTGGGTAAAGAAATTGTAAATGCCTTGAATACGTTAGATCTACCAGTAATTATGGGGTCAGTGTTAGTTATTGCTATAGTATTTATTACCATAAATATTTTAGTGGATTTTATTTATGCGTGGTTAGATCCACGAGTCAAACTCTCTTAAATTACCTATTAAAAATATAATAGAGCAACTGGCTTTAATACCTTATTTTTGTAAATCATAATTTAGAATACAATACTTAAAAACCATGAGAAAACATATTGTTGCTGGAAACTGGAAAATGAATAATGATCTAAAGGCCACTAAAAAGCTGATAAAACAAATTAAAAAATCAATAAAGAAAATAGAGTTGAATACTACAAGAGTTATCGTAGCTCCAACCTTTGTAAACCTAGCATCAGCAGTAAAACGTTCCAAAAAGTCTAAATTAGAAGTAGCGGCTCAGAATATGCATCAAGCTAAACACGGTGCTTATACAGGTGAAGTTTCTGCTGAGATGTTAAAGAGTGTTGGGGTTAAGACTGTGATTTTGGGACATTCAGAAAGACGTGCTTATTTTGGAGAGACAGATGAATTATTAGCTGAAAAAGTAAATGCAGCTCTAGCTAATAAGCTTGAAGTTATTTTTTGTTTTGGTGAGGAACTTGAAGATAGAAAGGCGGGTAATCAAGAAGCTGTTGTGGAAAGCCAATTAAACAAGGCCTTATTTCATTTAGATGCAGAAGCATTTAGGCATATCGTATTGGCGTATGAGCCTGTTTGGGCTATTGGTACAGGTGAAACTGCTACTCCAGATCAAGCTCAAGATATGCATGCCTTTATTCGTAAAACCCTAGCAAATAAATATGACGCTGATACCGCTGACGGTGTAACTATCTTATATGGTGGTAGTGTAAAGCCTAACAACGCTAAAGAAATTTTTGGAAAGCCAGATGTTGATGGAGGACTTATTGGTGGTGCTTCTCTAAACCCAGAAGATTTCTTTGCAATAGTTAATGCGTTTTAAATGTCTCATGATGTGTACATAGGTTACGATTTTAAAGTTCAGCCACTTCAACCAGCTACTGAAATTTTGATTGCAGAACTAGGTTATGCTGGTTTTGAGAGTTTTGTAGAGAATAAAGAAGGAGTAACAGCCTATATTCAAAAAAATGATTGGAATGCCTTTATATTAGAGGATATTCAAATTCTTAACTCAGATGAATTTTCAATTACTTATGAATTTAATGAAATTGAGCAGACCAATTGGAATGCAGAATGGGAGCGGAATTTTAAACCTATAGTTGTTGATGATTTAGTTACGGTTCGTGCTCCGTTTCACGAGATTCCAAGCACTAAATACGACATCATTATAGAACCCAAAATGAGTTTTGGTACAGGTCATCATGAAACTACACATATGATGATTCAACATATTTTAAGAAATGATTGTCAGGGTAAGTCTGTTCTTGATATGGGATGCGGTACTGGAGTACTGGCTATTCTAGCGGAAAAAACAGGTGCCACTCGTTTAGATGCTATAGATATTGATAATTGGTGTTATATAAATAGTCTTGAAAATGTAGACCGAAATCAATGCAAGAATATTTCTGTCTATGAAGGCGATGCTCAGCTTTTAGTCGATAAAGATTATGATGTAATTATAGCCAATATTAATAGAAACATATTGTTAAACGATATCCCAGTCTACCAAAAGGCTTTAAATGAAGATGGTATGTTATTTTTAAGTGGATTTTACAGCGATGACATACCTCTGATTGTAGAAGCATGCGAAGCTCACATGTTAAAATTGAAAGAAACTATACAAAGAGGGCAATGGGTAGCGTTAAAATTTATAAATTAGTGTAGTGTTAGTAGCGCCTTTTAATCCCTTACGACCATGACGAGAGAAAAGCAATCAGAAGAACTCTTATTAGAAGAAGAGGTTGTCAATCAAAATGAAATTGTATTATTTAATGATGATGTCAATACGTTTGACCACGTTATAGACACATTGATTTACGCCTGTGATCATACTCCTGAACAGGCAGAACAATGTTCTATTATTGTGCACTATAAAGGAAAATGTACAGTTAAGACTGGACCTTACGAAGATTTAAAACCGCGGTGCTCTAAATTATTACAAGCAGGATTAAGTGCAGAAATCGTATAAAAAACTTACTCAGGTGAGCTTTTTTATTTAGATATCCTTCCAATAGCGCAGCTTACAAAAGACTTTGCCTTTTTTGGTAACGAATTAGATGTACCTTCAATTGGGTAACCTAATTGAGATAATTTATCTATTACTTTTTCTAAAGCTTCTTTACTTAAATAGGAAAATTTTACCTGATTAGTGGCATTATCAACTTCAACCGTATCTATACCATCTAATTTTGACAATTGTGTTATAATCGTATTGGCACAACCACCACATTTTAGATTTTGTATTACTAAACGACCATCCATAATTATAAAGTTGAAGGACAAACAAAATCTGTAGTTGGTAAATCCGTCTTTTTAATAGCTCCGAATCCACCTGCTATATCTATTAGATTATTAAATCCTCGTGCTTTCAAAATTGAAATGGCAATCACGGAACGATAACCACCTGCACAATGCACATAATAGGTGTTATCATCGGCAATGGCATTCATGTTATCATTAATACAATCCAACGAAAAATGTTGAGCATTCTCAAGATGCATGCTGTTATATTCACCATCTTTTCTCACATCTAGAACATTAATATCCGAAGTCTTAGAAATATCAGCAAATGTCTCAGCTGAAATGGACTCTAAAGTCTCAATATCTTTTCCACAAGCTTTCCAAGCCTCAATACCTCCCTTTAAATATCCTAAAGTATTGTCGTAACCAACGCGAGATAATCGTGTTACTGCTTCTTCAGACTTTCCTTCAGGTACTACTAAAACGATTGGTTGTTTAATATCTGTTATTAGGGCTCCTACCCAAGGTGCAAAGCCACCATTTAAGCCTATAAAAATAGAATTTGGGATATGCCCTTTAATAAAATCAGACTGTGTTCTTACATCTAAAACCAGAGCAGATTCATGGTTTGCTAAAGCTTCGAATTCTTCAGGACTTAATGGTACATCTCCGGTTTGTAAAATCATATCAAAATTATCATAACCCATTTTATTCATCATAGCATTTTTAGCAAAATACTGAGGGGGTGGAGCAATACCATCTAACACTTCTTTGATAAACTCTAGTTTGGTCATGTCTGCACGTAAGGCATAGTTTGTTTTCTTTTGTTCTCCTAAAACACCTACAGTCTCCTTACTTAAATTTTTACCACATGCAGATCCTGCGCCATGGGCAGGATAAACAATAACATCATCTGATAAGGTCATTATTTTATCCCGGAGCGAATCGTACAACATGCCAGCCAAGTCCTCTTTACTTAAATCAGATTTAATGGCGAGATCTGGTCTACCAACATCTCCTAAAAATAATGTGTCTCCAGAAAAAATAGCATGATCTTTTCCGTCTTCATCAATCAGAAGATAAGTTACAGATTCTAGCGTATGTCCTGGTGTATGTAGCACTTTAATAGTGAGTTTTCCTAATTTAAGTTCTTCATTGTCCACTGCAGCATGTATTTCATAATCTGTTGTAGCACCAGAGCCAAAAACGATAGCGGCTCCAGTTTTTTTAGCTAAATCAATATGACCAGAAACAAAATCGGCATGAAAATGAGTTTCTAAAATGTACTTTATTTTTGCATTATTGGCCTTGGCCTTATCTATATATTGTTGTGTTTCTCTTAGAGGATCAATTATAGCAACTTCACCATCAGACTCAATATAGTAAGCTCCTTGAGCTAAGCATCCTGTATATAATTGTTCGATTTTCATTCTTTAAATGTTTATTACAAATTTACAAAAGTTGAATTTTTGAAATGTGACTTTTGTCACATAGTTCATTAAAACAGTTCTTTATAAATGATATAAAGTGCCATGGTTATTGTAAAATACCCAAAACTCTTCTTTAATTTTTCTCCACTAATAAATTTTGACAGATAAACGCCGATCACAATTCCAATAATAGATAAGCCTGTGAATATGATGAGGAATAACCAATCGAGTTCAGGATTTGAAACGTCACCTAAAAACCCAATTAGTGATTTTACGGCTATTATGAGAAGGGAAGTGCCTATGGCTTTTTTCATAGGAATTTTTACGAGCAATACCAATGCAGGAATAATTAAAAATCCACCACCAGCACCAACGATACCTGTTAGAATACCAACTAATATACCCTCAATAGCAATTAATGGATAATTGTATGTTATGTCTTCTTTAGGATTGAATTTTTCCTTTTGTTTCGTTGTGTTTTTAATCATAGCAAAGCCTGCAAAAAACATAACAACCGCAAAAAGAATCATTATGAAAACGGTATTGGTTACCTCAAATTTTCCGATTGAAAACAGTACTTCAGGTAGTCTTGGAACGATATAACTTCGGGTAATATAAACTGCAATAAATGAAGGAATAGCAAAGACAGTTGCAGTTCTTACATCGACCATACCTTTTTTTAAATTCTGAATCGCTCCAATTACAGATGTAATACCAACAACAAATAACGAGTATGCCGTTGCAATTAAGGGGTTTAATCCAAATAAATAGACAATGATGGGTACTGTTAAAATGGATCCTCCGCCACCAATAAGTCCGAGGACAATGCCAACAAGCAGTGCTCCGATATAACCAAGAAGTTCTACGACTTCCATTAATGAGGGAGTTTATCTTTTAAAACTCCATACATATATGTTCCGAGCAATGCAGCTGCAATTACAATCAATATCGAAAATACTCCTGTTCCAGCTAAAATATACATTGGTCCGGGGCAAGCACCGCAAAGGGCCCAACCTAATCCAAATATTGTCCCGCCAATAATATATCGTGTTAATCCTTTTTCTTTTAGAGGCACTCTTAAGTTATTGCCTTCGGTGGTTTTAACTTTAAGGACTTTAGAAAGTTGTAAAAGTAAAATGCCAGTTGTAATTGCAGTACCAATGATACCATACATGTGAAAGGATTGAAATTTAAACATCTCAAAAATTCGATACCATGAAACCGCTTCAGATTTGACTAAAACAATTCCGAAAAATAAGCCTACTAAAAAGAATTTGATGTACTTCATTTTTTTAGAATAAAATTGGATAAATAAGATGAATCATAATTAGTCCACCAGCAAAAAAACCAATAACAGCAATAAGTGATGGTCTTTGTAAACTGCTAAGTCCTGTAATGGCATGTCCAGATGTACAACCACCTGCATAGCGCGTACCAAATCCAACCAAGAACCCACCTATAATTAATATAGATATCCCTCTAAGTGTTAAGACATTTTCCCAACTAAAAAGTTCAGGTGGAAGTAAACTTTTACCAACGTTTTCAAAACCTAAAGTATTTAAGTCATTAACCGTCTTTTCGCTTAAATCTATATTAATTGGGTTGGATAAAAAATGATGTGCAATGAAACCACCAACGACAGCTCCGAGAACAACCACTAAATTCCAACGCTGATTTTTCCAATCAAACTTGAAAAATTCTACATTTTTCCCAGCACCGCCAATAGAGCAAAGTGTTCTTAAATTAGATGACATTCCAAATGTTCTTCCAAAATAAAGAAGTAGAAACATCACCAAGGCAATTAGTGGTCCTGAAACATACCAAGGCCAAGGTTGCAATATATATTCCATAATTAAAATTTTTAGCAAAAATAGAATTCCAATATTAATCTAATGTGACTTATGTTACTAAAATACCAAGACCGTAATACTATTTCTAGCAAGTTTTATTTTGTTTTCCTTCTCAAGCTGTTTTAATAGGCGTGAAATTACCACGCGAGAGGTATGTAAATCTTCAGCAATTTCTAGATGTGTTATTTCCAAACGTGTTGATGAAGCTAATTTCACTTTATCTGTTAAATATTTTAATAGGCGTTGGTCCATCTTCATAAATGCTAGCGTGTCTATGGTTTCAAGTATTTCATCAAAACGTACTTGATAACTTTGGAGAATAAAACTTCTCCAGCTTTCATTAGTATTAAACCATTGTCTCATTTGCGCTACAGGTATCATAATCACCTTAACATCTGTACCGGCGATAGCTCTAATTCTGCTAAAGGACCTAGACATACAACAGGTAAGGGACATGGCACATGTATCTCCAGATTCTAAAACATATAGAAGTAGCTCATCTCCATTAGAATCTTCTCTAAGGACTTTAATATTTCCCGTTAATAGTAAGGGGACAAAATTGAGCTCTTGGCCAATGTCTATAATTATATCGTGTTTCTGAAATTCTATTAACTTGGAAAACTCAAAAATATTTTGAAGAATTTCATCATCAAATAAATAACTAAATGGTTGTAGGAGTTCTTTAGAGACCATGGGCCAAAAATAATCAATAGAATTTTGAAATAAATAGTTTGCAAGTGTTTTAATAATTGTCTTATATTTGCACCCACTTTAAAACGGCCTCGTGGCGCAACTGAATAGCGCATCTGATTACGGCTCAGAAGGTTGCAGGTTTGAATCCTGCCGAGGTCACTAAAAAAGAAAGCCAGCAATTTTGCTGGCTTTTTTATTCTATGAAGTGAATCTTTTCAAAGAATGACTCCTAAGATCTTAATTAACCAGACCATTGGTAGGCCCATAATCTAGAACCTTGTGATTTTTACTTAAAAGGATTTTATTTTAATACTGAGAAAATTCACGGAGATGTAATTTTAAAGTTTCATCATCAGTTTTAGTATAGATTTCTACAGCCATAATAGGTTATCATTGATGACTGAAGTTCAAAAACAGTTATGGTTATTATATTTTATAAAGAAATGTTGAAAGATTAGAGGAAAACTTAGCCTCTAACAATTTCTAAAAAAAACTTAACAGAAAAACCTAAATATGATATAAACTCATACCTGTAATTCGCGAAGAAAATAGTTTGGCAATCTTTTTGTTATTTATACTGCGGCTATAGTTTTATATCTATTTGTTAAAATTAAATTTATAAATTACAACCTAAAAGTTTTTATGATGAAAAAATTATTATCCTTTTTACTTATTTTATTTATGTGCTCGTGCAAAGTGCATCATAGATCTAATATAGAATCTGATGAAGAGTTTGTTGTAGTGATGAAAAGAGCAGATACTCGAGGTGGGCTCGTAGAAACCGTACTTCAAGGCGTGTTTTTTGGAGCTTCGTATTTAGCAGAGAAAACCTCAAAATCCTTAGTTAGTACTTATTCACAGTCCATTTCAATAAATAATTATTACAATACAGATTTGGGCGAGGTTGAGAAGACCTACAAAGAAATTCATATTAAAAAATATTCAAAACCTGAGAGCTCTGAGAAGAAAGCTCAAATAACAACATTAGTTGAAGATGAAATTAAAGCAATGCCAAAATCCAGAGGTAATAATGCGGCCTTGAATGTTCAAGACGTTATAAGGCTTGAACAAGACGATTTGTTGAATTTTTATGCAGTTATAGAATTAATTAGCGATCCGCAGAATCCTGGTGTAACAAGATTGAGCTTTAACGAACTAAGGGTGTTCTTTTCAAAAACGAAGGTATATACTGATGAGAATCTTAATGCAAGGATCTCAATTGCAATTGAAGGGCAATGGAGAGGTGAAGATGGTACACCAAACAGTGCAACTTTGATCGAACAGGAATACGATTTTAAAAACCTCAAATATGGTGCTTACAACCTCATTGATAAGCCATTATTATCGCCTTGGTATTACGATATTCCCATCACCACCCAATTAGACGATAATGATAATTATGGTGTAGTTAAAATAAATGTTAGGTTAGAGGAATATGAAGGTAACAAGAGTAAGTATATTAATAAACTTCCGAGTATGCTGAGTGATAATAAAGACGCCATCATTTCTGATGGAGCATCAGCAATTGAGAAAATAACAAACTAGTTTAATGAAGATAGATAAAATTCTCTTTAGAGATGCATTTTTCTGTACCATAATGACATTTATTGTAGCAGGTATTCTGTATTTTACATTCGTTAATCTATCATTTTTAGACCCATTTGAAAATACTTTTAAGGATTTTAAGTTTACAGATTATTACTATTCTAAGCGCTTTAATAAAGAACAGAGAAGTGATAAAATAATACTAGTAAATGTAAAACATGCTGATCGATATCAACTGGCGCAAGCAGTAAATAAAATTAGCGCTCAAAGCCCTAGGGCTATTGGGCTCGATATTATTTTTAAAGACCGTAAGTTGGCTTTTACAGATTCAATATTGAAAGCATCAATTGCTTCAAATAATCATATAGTAACATCGTATTTTCATGAAAATGATTCTATAGTTAATAGTGATCCATATTTCAGAACGGACAATGCCAAAAAAGGCTACATCAATCTTAATTTAAAAGATCAGAATTCGGTAATTAGAGATTTTATTGGGGTTAAGGATAATCCTAATGAAAAGGAATATGCTTTTACCACCAAACTTGCTTTGGAAGCAGGTTTGATTGATGAGAGCTATGCTGAAAAGGAATTGAAAAAGCGAATACCCATAAATTATATAGGCAACAAAGACGTGTTTTTAAATTTTGAGATTGATGAAATTTTAGAACTAGATGATATTCCTGCATTAAAGGATGCAGTTATATTAATGGGATACCTTGGTGATGGTAATACCCAATTTGATATTGAAGACAAGCACTTTACACCATTAAATTCTGAATGGGTTGGCAGAGCAGTACCAGATACTTATGGGGTTGTAATACATGCGAATATTTTAAATATGCTGGCCAAGAAAAATCTTATTTACAGAGTCTCTGTTTTTCCAACGTATGTTATAGCATTTATCAGTTGTTTTTTAATTCTGGTATTTTCAATTCGATTGTATAAACGCAATAGTTTTGTATTTGATATTACAGAGAAGTTTGTACAGTTATTATTATCTGTTGTACTGTTGTACGTGGCCATATTATTGCTGCAGACCAATATATATCTCAGTGTTATGCCTATTATTTTATTAAGTCTTTTAGGTATAGAGATGATAGATTATTACGAATATTTAGTTACTTATCTTAATAAGAAGTTTAAATGGGAAAGTCATTTGCTATAATAGTGTTATGTTGTTTCGTAAGTATTCTTAATTCCCAAGACAGCCTTTGTGTTTTTAATGTGAAAGGAACAGCTTATTGTAAACTTTCTAATGCCTTAAAGCCGTTAACTAAAGGGTCATTTATACCAAAGAGTTCGAATATAATTCTTGCAGAATCGGCTGAAATCACAGCCATAGATTCTAAAGGAATAGCCTTTAAAGTAGATAAAGCTGGCGAATATAAATTCAATAAGATATTACAGCATAAAGCCATAAAAAACGCTCAAGGATTAACCACAAAGTACCTCAAACTCATTTGGGATGAGCTCACAAATAAAGGTTCTGGAAAAACAATTATTGGTGGCGTTTACAGAGGGGATATTTTAATGGAATTTCCAAAAGATAGCACAAAAACTGCGAGTTCTAAACTTGTGTTTAGTTGGAAAGAGCACAATGAAGATGCTAACTATTATGTATTTATTAGAAATATTGAAACTGTTGAGGTTCATAAATTTTCAACTAACGGAACTTCATTAACTTTATATAATGAGAATCCTATTTTTTATGAAGGTAATGAATTCGAATGGGCTGTTAGCACTGAAGAATTTCCAAACCTGAAGAATATTCCATTTTACAGTTTTACTCTGATTGAAAGGGCAGAATATGAGGCCTTTAGAAGCAAAATCAAAGAAGTGATTAACGATTTAAAAACCTTGGGTTTAACCGATGCTGAGATTGAAGTGTCTATTTGTGAAACTTATGGTATATGTAAATAAAACTCTTATGTTAAAATCAAAATTTGTTGTGTTCTTACTTTTTGTTTTATGTGTAAAAGCTCATGCGCAAGAAACATTTTTAGAAACCACATACACTATAAACGATTTATACTACAATCAAAAGACAAGTGAGATTATCTACGTTAATGACAAAACACTTTATATAGCAGATTATGAAACTTTATCGATAAAGGACTCTGTAAAACTCATCGGAGACCAATTTAAAGATAAGTATTTAAGCAGTTTTAAATATTTAGATACACCACAACCTTTAATCATATTTAAGACTAAATCTAAACAAAAGTTTTATAGAAACTATATAGAATATCCAGAGGATTCTGTTTACTTTTTTAATCTAGCGCAGAAACAGGTTGTCAATAAATTTTCAGGAAATATATATGCATCATTCAATGAAAAAGATCCTAGAATTGCCGTAGTTGGCTACAATGATTTTATAGACTTTAAATCTGCAGGTGGCACTATTGAAAAATCACCTCTTCAGGGCGAGTTAGAGTCATTACCTAACAGAATTAAAGTTACTTCTTCTGGCACAATTAGAAATATACAGGTAAGTAATAACGGTGATAAAATGGTTGTGCAGTATCACAAATACTTTGATAAGGATGATGAGTTTGATCATTTTATTGAAGTAAGAGCGTTACCGAGTTTAGATATTATAGTATCTAAGAAAATTAAGAACAAAACGATTGATATTTACTTTTCTGACGATGATAACTATTTGGTTTTAAAACAAGATGAAGATATAACATATTCAGATTTTTCATTATCCAAAAAGGAACGTTTCAAAGTTTATAACACAACAGATTTAGCAGAAATAGATGAAATTCCAGATGATTTATCTGTAAAAGATGTTATCTCAAAAGGCCTAATATGGAAACATTATGACTCCGAAATTATTCTAGAAGATTTTAATTCTAAAAAGAAAATACAGCAGATATGGTCTAAACTTACACCTTTTTGGACTATAGATGGTTTTGTGAAAATAAACGATGAGATTATACTAATTTATGGTAATAAGGATAATGGTTTTAGTAATGAAAAGACTGGGATTTATAAATACCAACTAAAGAATGAAGCCATTTTTTCTGAAGTGAAGAAAGTGAGTAGAGTAGATACATTATTCATACCATCAGAAGTGCGAATAATGGATAATAAAACATCAGTAAATAATATAGAGTATAACCAAAAGAGTAAAATATTTCTTGTGAAAGATGATGCTTATAAACTCAATAAGTTTCAGATATGGTCATCTTTAGACAAGAAAAAGCTATATGATGTAGAGTTTGCCAAACCCATAAATCCTTTTTTAGATAACAAAGGCAAATCAGTATTAATTTTTGAAGAACATGAAGGTAAATCATATAATGATTTTAAGTTAAAAGTCCTCAATATTTCTACAGGAATAGCAAAGGTTGCTCTATTTGCAGATGCTGACTTTAATGGCTTAAATGCGAAGTGTCATAACCTCAACTCTAACCCAAACCACTGGGTTTGTAGTGACGGTTTTGCTAAATTTTGGAAAATTAATACAGATGATTTATCTATTAATTTAATTACAGATTTATCTAATGAGACGTATAATAGAACTGATGTAAGTGCCTTTGTCGGCATGCCAGAGAGCGATAATGTGCTAATGGCCTTAACTAGTGTTAATATTGCGCCAAATCATAGTGTTACACAATCGCATTTTGAAGGTTATAAACTATTCAACCCTAATGATGGTTCAACTAAAGATTTGGAGCTGTTAAATAAAGAGGTACAAGCTGTTCCTGTTGAAGAGAACAAACTTATAATTAAGGGTAATAATAGGTTGCAATTATTTGATATTTCATCTCAAAACATCACTGATATTTCTAAAACGAAGGACAATACCAAAATAAAAGATGTATTAGTGCTAGGCGATGTTGCAGATATTATAGTTGACAAGGCTAATGCATATGGAGATAGTCTCCATATAACAAGTTATAACTTTAAGAAAAATGTAATAGAAAACACCTATAAACTTTCTAGTTATAAAGACGGAATGTTTAAAACTTTTGAAGGTATTAATTATTATGGATTAGATTCTTTTTATACATATAATAGCGCTTTAGATGCACAAGTAAGATGGAACTATCAAAAACCAAAGTTTACACAACCACACGATTTAAATATAAATAGTGATGGCAAACTTCTCTATAGAAGCCAATGGTTAATAGATTTAAATGACCTAGAATTAGAACAGCAATTGCTAAGCTTTTCTGTCAATACTTTGTTAGAGAATGATAAAATAGTGTTGGTAGATACTGATAACGATAAATATGGTGCTAAGGATTTTGATTTTAGAATTGTTAGTGCAAAAAACACAGATTCTATTCTGTGGAAAAGTAAAACCGTACGAATGGATTTTGGTGATAGACCAAGTTCTAGAGTATGGACTATAGATAAAAATCATGTGCTTTTTTATAATTCATCCCAAACCGTTGAAAGCCAAACCGTGTATTTGTTAGATGTAAAAAATAAGGTACTAAAAAGTAAAAAAGTCAATTTTAAAATTAAGAAAGCTCGTTTTGCAGAACAAGCACAGCAAGTTGTATTGACGTCACATACGAGCTTTATGGAGAAGAATAGTAAGAGTTTGTTTTTAGATTTACAAGATCTAAAAAAGATAAAAGAGATAAGCACAGATTATGATGATGAAGTAAACAAGGATACGTTTATTTTTACTGACTATGAGTTTTTATTTCATCATAAGATTAATGGTGAAACAACAGAGAAAATAAAATCGTATTATGCTAGACGCTTTTTAACGACTTCGGTTTATATAAAAGAAAAAGATCTTCTTGTTGCAGGCACAGATAAAGGTGATTTGGTGTTTTGGGATATGGATAATAGTTCGCCAAAGCATATCGAAAAAATTTCAGATTCTGAGATTGTAAAAATTGAAATAAAGAACAATTTATTATATGTTTTAAGCAAAGACTCTGAAATTAGCGTGGTAAACCTTAATAATTTAAAATTAGAAGTGTCTTGTAAAATTTTTGGCGATGATAAAGAATTAAATATCGTTTGGTTAACGCCAGAAGGCTACTTCAAAGCCAATAAATCTGATATTAGAAATTTTCATTTTGTAAAAAATGGAAAGGCGTTACCTCTTGTAGATTACGAGATTTATCTTAATCGTCCAGACATAATAATGAGAAAGCTTGGTTTTGCTAGTCCAAAGTTTTACGAGTTATACAAAAATGCATATTTAAAGCGTCTTGCAAGGAATGGTTATGAAGAAGATACAGATGTTTTTAATTTAGAAAGGCCAACTTTAGAACTTATAAATAGAGAAGAAATACCAATTCTTACAGACCAAAAACAATTACAATTAGATATCGAAAATGTTTCAAAATCTTCGGAATTAGTTGTTTATATTAATGGTGTGCCAACTCATAAACGCTCAATACAAAACCAGTCTATTATTAATGAAATCATTCAGCTAAATAGTGGTATTAACAGAGTTTCAATAATATCAAAAGATGATTCTGGTACTGAATCCGAGCCTATTTCTTTTGAAGTCACAAGCACTGTCAAAAGATCGCGGTCTAAATTGTACTACCTTGGTATTGGTGTGTCAAAGTACCAAGATAGCACCATGAATCTAAAATATGCAGATAAAGATGTTTCCAGAATTAGTGAGGTGTTAAATTCAAAATACGAAAACAACATTGTTGTTAAGACATTACTTAATGATCAAGTAAATAAAACGTCTGTCCAAGAGTTGAAAACGCTTTTAGAAACTACAGATATAGATGATACTGTAATTGTATCATTTTCTGGTCATGGACTTATCGGTAGCGATAAGGATTTTTATTTTGCTGCACACGATATGGACTTTGAAAATCCTGAAGCAAAAGGGATCTCTTATTCAGAGATTCAAGATTTACTTACAGATATACCTGCGAGAAGAAAATTATTGTTGTTAGATGCATGTCATAGTGGTGAACTAGATGCAACCAATAACAATAAAGGCTTAAATACAAGAGTTATAACCCATATTCCTGAAGGAGCAAAAGGAAGCAAGGCTAAAAGTAAAACGGCTAAGAATGAAGCATCATTTAAACTCATGCAATCTCTGTTTTTTGATATTAACAGAGGAAACGGCGCTTATGTAATATCTGCGGCTGGTGGATCTGAGTTTGCTTATGAAAATGATGAATGGGAAAACGGAGTGTTTACGTATAGTTTTTTAAATGCATTATACGATTTAAGTTATGACACCTGGAAAGGTGAACAAGGTATTCCTATTTCTAAGTTAAAAGATTACGTTTATGAAAAGGTGAAAGAGTTAACCAACAACAAGCAAAGACCAACATCTAGAGCAGAAAACCTTGAATGGGATTGGGTTTTAGACTAAAGATTAAATAAAAATCTTGTCAGGTTGAGCATCGTCTGAAATCAAAATATATTTTGATTGAGGGCACACTGCAAAGCAGTCGAAATCTTTTAATGAACTATTAATTCAAAATATACCTCTCTATAGTAGTTTGACTATACAATGTTTTAAGCTTATTAGACCTAAAAAGGGTTTGGTTCACTTTTCTACGCATGGTCTCACTTTTAGGAATATTACCTTTAAATTGTAGATATACTGAAGCCAATAAGTAATCCGTGGTTTTATCAATTTTAGTTAAATAGTTATAGTAGTAATCCGCATTTTCAGTATTGTTGAGGTCAATACTAGCTTTTGTTAAAACACGTAATAAATCTGCATTAAGCGATTTGGAATTAGCTTTGCTTATACTTGGTAAAGCAACATTTAATGCTTCTTCAGGATTATTATTTAGATATAAGTAATTAGCATAAATAAAAGCGGTATTACCCTTACTGTCAATATCGTATGCGAGTTTGTAAAGTTTTGTGACTTCTTCTGGTGTGCCAAACTTACTTTTATCTTTTGCTACCGTATGTAAATATTTAACAATTTCGTTAGTTGTATTGGTGTTAACTGAGTTTTTCGAAGCACTAATTAAATTAGATACAGCTTTTTCGGTTTGATTGGTTTCAATCTGGCTAAAACCTAAATTCTTATTGCTTTTTACAAAAGAGGTATCAATAGTAACCGCTTTTTCAAAAGCATCGATAGCTTTGTCATAAGCCTTGGTTTCAAAATAGGTTTGTCCTAAAAGATTGTAAAAATCTGGTGCTTCAGGTTGAATATTAATTGCAGTTTGCAGTAGATCAATGGATTTTTGCGTGTCATTTTGTCGGTTATATAGCTTCACTAAAGGGCTATAAGCAGCAATAGACTGATTGTTTTTTTCAATAGCCTTCTTATACTGCGCTTCAGCTTCTTTTAGTTTATTAGATTTTTGTTCTAAATAGTTGCCATAAAAGAGATAAGCGTCAGAATTATTGGGATTGGCAGCAATGCATGTTTCAAAAGTGTTTGTAGCTTCGAGAGGTTTCCTAATCTGAGATTTTAACCAAGCCTTTCCTGAATAAGCTTCAATATTGTAAGGATTTAAACGAATAGCTTTATCGAATAGCGAATCCGCCAGCCTTAAGCGGGTTAATCGTTTATATTTTGAACTTATAAAGGCTGCATATTCAGAATAGGTAAATGAACTTTCAGGATTGCTATCTATGGCATTTAGTAATAGTTTCTCAGCTTGCTCATCTTCAATGTTGTTAAGTTTGATATAATTTAATAATCCTTTTGAGGATATAGTGTTAGTAGAATCTGCTTTAATGGCTTTGTTATACCATTCTAAAGAAGTTTTATGATTACCTTTTAAGGCTTGCAATTCACTCATTTTTTGTTGAGCTAAAGCGTTGTTAGGATTTGCTTTTAATGCTTTTTTATAATAGGTTTCAGCAAGTTGGTACTTGCCTTGCAACATGTTTATGTCACCAAGTTTTAAATTGGTGTTATTTCCGTCTTTACCCAATGAATTGTTAAGATGTGCTGTGGCGTCATCGTACTTGTACTGGTCGATGAAATTATCACTAATGTTAATATCTGGACTTTGCCATGTGTTTATTAACCCTTTTGCTTTATTAAAGTGATAAAAAGCGCTATCGTATCTTTTTTGGTTGTTATAAACTAAACCTAGAGCATTGTGAATGTATGCAGCTCTTGGTTCTAATTGCAATGCCGATTTTAGTTTACCCTTAGCTGTTTCAAATTTCAAGTGATTGTTGCTTCTTATAATAGCGTAAGCCTCTAAAAGCATTTGACTTGCTTTAACTCGATTGTATAGAAAATTATCTTCACCCATTAACTCTAAGCAGATATCGAGATGTTTAGATTGTCGAACAAATTCTTTACTCGGAGGTAAATAGGTAGAACCTTCAATGTATAGATTTATTAAAGTTTGGGCTTCATTAGATAAAGTTTTTAATAAAATGCTTTGCATTTTACTTTTAATACCTTCAGAAACCGTGTTGTCGTTTAAAACAGATTTATATATTCCATATGCACTTGATGATTTGCCATAGTAGGAATTGCGTTGTATTGCAGCATTAAATCTCGAAATAGTTTCACCGTTTGATTTGTTTTTTAAATCTGTTTTTGCAATACCTCTAGCAGCAAGTTGTTTAGTGTTTTCAATTGTAGAAGCAATGTCTTCAAAGTTGATAATTGTTGCATCGTTAGATACAACTTTCATTATAGCTCTATCATTTTTTGTACGCAGAATAGGTGTTTGACTTTTCTTGTGTTTTTTTACAACGGTAGTATTTACGTTGTCATATAGATAATCATCAAGTTCTCTGTAAATGATATTTTTATCTGCATTGTCATCTGCTAAGCCAGATAATCCTTTAACTAAATAATAGGTAAAATACCCATGCTTTAAATCTGAGCTTTCATAAGATAATTCATCTGCACCACAACTCAGTATTTTGGTAGAATTCTCAAACATGGCCTGTATGGTGCCCATATTTTTTTGTGTACCTTTTTCAAACACAAAGCCAGATCGGCAGGCATCTAAAATGAGAACTACATTAACACCTTTTAAAGTGAGGTTATTAATAGCTTTATTGAGTAGCGCCAAGGGTACTACACCACCAGAATAATACTCTTGATTGGCATTCGCATCTGCTGCAAGTAAAAAGCCTTCCTTTTCACCAAAATCTTCAACTACATCACCATGACCAGCAAAATAGATGTATAAAACATCACCATCTTTTGCAATTTTAAACTGCTTTTTTAATTCTTGAACAATGTTTAGAGCCACAGCATCCTTATTGATGAGCAGACTGATATTATTGTCTTCTAGATCTTCAATATCGGTTAGATAATTTTTAAAAAGCGCAGCATCATTATCAGCATATTTTAATTTTAAGTCATCGGCATTATAATTGGAAACTCCAATCACAATAGCACGCTTTGTACCATTAGATGTTTTACTAATAGCATTTGGTTTAGATCCACGTGAGCCCTCTTGAGCATAACTCAAAGCAGCCATAACCAGTAAAATATATCGTATAATTTGTTTCATGATTCTACCAAATTACAACTTTTCTAAATTATTACTCAAACAGCACAAAAGCGGCCCATTTTTCAGGATTGTCTTTATACTTGTCTGACATTTCTATTTGGGTATTTCTAAAGGCTTTTCTAATATTTTGTCCACCTAGCCAATTCCTGTAAAATGAGGTCATAAACTCAGCAGTTTCTTTATCAGGTACTTCCCAAAGGCTCATCATTAACATATTTACACCAGCCATTTTAAAGGCCCGTTGCAAGCCGTAGACCCCCTCGCTACCGTCAATATCACCGAGTCCAGTTTCACAAGCGGAAAGCACCACAATATCAGTTTCAGAAAAGTCTAAAGTGGATATTTCTTCTGCCGTAATGATTCCGTTTTCTTTTTCGTTTGGTGGATTACTACCATTTTTCCAAGCATAATTTGCACCACTAAACAATAAGCCTGTTCTATTTAAGGGGTTGTAGTCTGTTTTATATTTAATACGAGTCTTAGATTTTAGGAGTGACGCTTTTTCATCATTGTTTTCAAAGAAAAATCCATGTGTAGCAATATGTAATACTTTAGGACTTTTTCCGCTTAAACTTTTAAAATACGATTCATTAGCATTTGTGCCTGTTAATTTATTTGCGGTAACACGTTTATTGAGTAACAAGGCATCTATACTATTTACTTCACTTAGAGTGCCAGGCAAATAACTCCACGTATTATTTTTTTTCGATCTATTCAGTTCTGTTAAATCTACAGACTGCGGTTCTTGTACTTTTTTACTAATAGCTTCTTCCTTTATTTCATAATCATAGGTAATACCTCCAACTAATAAAATGTCGTCTGGTTTAGGATTATTGAGGTTAGATGTTATCTCGTAGGTACTGCTTAATTGAACTAGGTTATACTTGTTTATTAAAAAATCATCATTGTTTTTAATAGATGAAAATGAGACATTATGTAACAAGCCCGTTGGGGCAAAATATACATTAGCAATATTATCTAATTCTGATTCTATGGGTTTCCAGATCAGTTGATAGAGCTCTGAGGTTTTTGACGTCTGACTCGTTGACCTTGCTTTAGATCCTCTAGTGTTATAAAGTTCTTTTGGATTTGAAGAATTTGAAAAGAGTTTTTGCAATGTTGATTCCTCAAAGAGTGAAATAACTTTTGGCTGATTGTAATCCTTTTTAATAATATATGCGACGTAATAGGTGCTGTCCGTTACCTCATGCGTGATATAATTAAATCTCGAAAATTCAATGGCAACGTCCTCTGGTTTTAATTGGTCTCTAACCTTTGACCATTTTTTTTCAAAATTAATGGGGTCTTTAAAGCGGTCATTATACAATTGAACTAGTTCAATTTCGGATTGATAAACAGTCTTATTTAATTCTTCTTTAATTTCAAAAAACTTCTCATTGTTTTTGTCTTCAATACTTTGTAAAAACTGTTTATTGTCAATATAATCATTGATAAGAGTGCTAATGTCAGGTTCATTAAGTGCTTTTAGTTTTTTGGTAACGTTCTTTGCTTGATCTAATAATAAACCTTTTAAAATGTATTTGTTTTCAAGGTTAATTGTGGTAAGTTCTTCTTGTGGATTGTCAAAATTGAGGGATTCATAAATATTAAATGATGCTTCAATCTCATTAAGAAATATGCGTTTTAAATCATTAGTGCTGAAACTAAATTGTTTTACAAGTTGTTTCTTCGTCAAATCATTCGCTTGCTTCACATTTTTAATGACCTTTCCATATTGTTTTTCGCACTTTTGAGCAATTATTAAGCTATTAAGTGCATCAATATAATCTGGATTATCTGTCCCATAGAATGTCTTTATTTTTGTGATGGCTGCATCCAAAAGAATGGAAGCTTTTTTACATTGATTATCCATAAGATACACATTGGCTAGATCTATCTGCTTGTGCCAATAATTAGGATAGTTTTTGTCTTCTTCATTAAGTGTACTTTCTATATTTTTAATGGCCTGTTTATATTTTTTTTGTTCAACAAGAATTGCACTAAGATTATCTAAACATTCTCTGTAGCTATTGTCTTTTATAGTTAGGTTTAAAGCCTTTGCCTTATTAAACGCTAGGTTTGCAAGGTTTTCTGCTTGTTCTATTTTATCCATATTGAGATAACACATACTTAGTTTAGACATTAAGACTGGAAGTGTTGGTGCGTTGTCTCCTGCGGAAGTTTTGGTGAGCTGTATTGCAATGTCTAGGTAAGTTTTCACTTGCTCGTAGTTTTGAAGTTTCCAACTCAGGTTACTCAAGATCTCATAGTATTGTATTGAACTAACTTTTGGCTTAGTTTCATCTAATTCTATGAGCTCAACCCCCTTACTCGCATAGTAAAATGCTTTTTTATAGTCTGAAGTTTCCGTAAAACAAGCCGTCAAAAACATATAGGTATTTCCAAGGGCTTTGTCATTTGTACGGTCATTGAGTTCTTCAAAAATATTTGCTGCTTCTAATAAGGCTTTTTCTGCCTTATTAAAATACCCGAGATTAACATTTATACCACCTATACTTGTTAGAATATTGGCGTAATTTGAGTTAAATGCGCCATAATTTTTTTTAATGTACTCCAAACTTTCTTTTTCGATTTCCAGTGCATCCTCAAGTCTTCCTAAGCCTTGATATATGCTAGGAAGGTTATTGTACCTCAAATTATTATAGGCTGTTTTATCAAAATATGGATCTTTATTTAAAATTTCTAATCCTTCATTTAGAATGTTAAACGCTTTTTTATAGTTACCAGTCTCCCCATATAAACCTGCCAAATTTGTAAGTCCAATACCATACATCATGTGGTCTTCGCCATATACAGTTTTAAGTAAATTGTTAGACTCTATATATTTTGCTTCAGCACGTTTGTATTCTTTTTTGGCAATATAAATATTAGCCAAAATGGTGAGTGCGCTAGCATATTGTTCATTAGTTTCACCGTATAAGGCTTTTATGCTAATAATGGCTTTTTCCATTGGTTTCTGGGCCAGGTCATTTTCTTCTAATTGCACTAAAATGATAGCATAAGAGTATGCTGTTGACATAAACTCATTAGATGCTACCTCAAAAATTTTCTCTGCTAAATTAAAGGCATTTTTGAAGGCATTGGCAGCCTGGTTTAAATCTTGATTATTGTAGTAATTAGTACCATTTTGAAAGTGTGTTTGCCAGTCATTGTAATCTTCAGAACTCTGCGAAAATGCCAATATTGAAAAGCAAATGCCTAAGAATGTGTGTAATATTTTTTTCATATATGTGGTATTTTAAACGATCTTATTTTTTGATTAATAATCATATTTATAGTTATAATCTTTTTCTATTTGAAAATATGGTTTTCTAGTATCAATATCCTGTAACTCTTTATAAGATGTGCCTTTTCCCAAGCGATTATTTTTTGTTACTAGAGCGTAAATCAAACCTTAGGTCATAAGAAGCACCCCTTCCCTTATGATAAAAATGGTATAAAAGGTGGAGTAAACGCTGTGTTTTTATATCCCAAACAACTACTGTGCCATCATTAGAGGCTGTAATTAGTAATTTATTATTGTGCACCGTTCTTGAAGTTAAAATGTAAGATGTATATCCATTTGGTAATCCGAGTTTAGAGTTTTGAGCGGGACAATAGAAAAAAGATAAAACAAGAATTGAGAGTAAGGTGTTTTTCATTGGTTACTATTTAATACGTACAAAACGTATCTGTTATTATAAAACTCCTAAACGTCATTCTCTATTCTCTTTGTTTAAAAAAAATAAATTCTCCACCTTCATGGTTGGCATTGCGTATAACGCCATACTGTGGAATATTCTCCGTATTATTGAGAACGACCTCTTGTATGGTTTTAAATAAATCACTGGCCTTTAAATGGATACTTTTGTTTTCTTTTAATGATTTTATTAAGTATTTGATAAATACACTTTCATCTGGTACAGGTTTGTCTAAACCA
>Ga0189289_10363_pt1 | contig 21899 bp, 42 predicted proteins | sample UW106minimetaG_FD_130313 | JGI IMG/M metagenome (GOLD analysis project Ga0189289, IMG submission 130313) | Marine microbial communities from the Costa Rica Dome - UW106 mini metaG | ecosystem: Environmental > Aquatic > Marine > Oceanic > Photic zone | place: Costa Rica: the Eastern Pacific...
CGAAGTGCTCAGCTCCAATGGCTCCACCTCCATGGGTTCTGTTTGCGGCAGCACCCTGTCCCTGATGGACGCTGGTGTGCCTTTGAAGGCCCCTGTGAGTGGCGCTGCCATGGGTCTGATCAAGGAGGGCGATGAGGTGCGGATCCTCACCGACATCCAGGGAATCGAGGATTTCCTCGGCGACATGGACTTCAAGGTGGCCGGAAGCGAAAAGGGCATCACAGCCCTGCAGATGGACATGAAGATCACCGGCCTGCCAGTGAAGACGGTGGCCGAAGCCGTCAACCAGGCACGCCCGGCGCGACTCCACATCCTCGAGAAGATGCTCGAGGCGATCGACACTCCGCGGGACAACCTCTCTCCTCACGCCCCACGCCTGCTCAGCTTCAGGATTGATCCTGAGCTGATCGGCACCGTGATCGGTCCCGGCGGACGCACCATCAAGGGCATCACCGAACGCACGAACACCAAAATCGACATCGAGGACGGCGGCATCGTGACCATAGCGTCCCACGATGGTGCTGCAGCTGAGGAAGCCCAGAAGATCATCGAAGGCCTGACGCGCAAGGTCAACGAAGGCGAAGTGTTCTCCAGGTCGATCACCCGCATCATCCCCATTGGTGCCTTTGTGGAGATCCTTCCTGGCAAGGAAGGCATGATTCACATCTCCCAGCTGTCCGAAGCGCGGGTGGAAAAGGTCGAGGATGTCGTGAAGGTGGGCGACGAAGTCACCGTGCGGGTACGAGAAATCGACAACCGCGGACGCATCAACCTCACCCTGCGCGGTGTGCCCCAGGCCGGAGAAACCTCCGAGGTGGAGCCTCAGCCCACCCCGGTAGCACCGCTCAGCTGATCAGGTCTCAGACCTGAAAGCCGGGATCAATCTCGTCCATGGCCCGCGTCGCACGCTCTCCGAGCTCGGCGTGGGCTTTTCCATGGCTGGCGATCAGGCAGCCGGCCTGCCGAACATCGCCGGTGTTGTAAGTGAGGTCGGCCTGATCCGCATGGGTGAAGCGACCACCGGCCGCCAGCAGCACCGCTTCCGGAGCCGCCATGTCCCAATCCTTGGGAGCGCTCTTACCGGATAGGGAGACGTAAAGGTCGGTCTCGCCCCTGAGGATCGTGGCCACCTTGTAGCCAACGCTGCCCACTGCTTTGGAACCGCCGAGATTGAGGGCATCAATCAGCTTCACCAGACGGTCGTCGCGGTGGCTGCGGCTGGCCACCAGGATCAGATCCGAAACCGCGGTTCTGTCGCTGAAGCGAACCGGCGACCGCTCACCCTGGCGGTCTTCACACCATGCTCCTTCGCCGACGATACCGATCCAGAGTTCGTCGGCTTCCGGCAGCAGCACAACCCCAAGAACGGGGCGCCGCCCCCGCACCAGAGCCAGATGAACGGCGTATTCGCCTGTGCCCTGCAGGAAATCCTTGGTGCCGTCCAGGGGGTCGAGGATCCAGAGCCACTCTGCAGGCAGTGGTTGGCCTTCAGTGAGCTGCTCTTTAGCAGTCTCCTCACTCAATAGCGTCCAGTCAGCATCCGCAAAGGAACTGGACAGACCATCCAGCAACCACTTGTTCACGGCCAGGTCAGCCGCAGAAACCGGCCCCTCTCCGCCGTCATCAACACTCAAAGCTTTGGGAAAACCGTGAGGGGGCTGCTCACCGCGGGCATAGGCCCGCAAGATGTCGGCTGCTCCCCAGCTGAGGCGACGAAGTTCCGTCAGCAGAGCCTCCTGGTTGACGCCGGAGGGGAGAACGGCAGAGCTGGGCATCATGATCAATGCAGGCGCTCGCCATTGTGATGCAGCGGGATGAACCAAGCGGCGGCAGCCTCTATCTGGTGGGCACCCCCATTGGTCATCTGGGGGATCTATCCCCGCGAGCCCGCGATCTGCTCAGGAACGTCGATGTGATCGCCTGTGAGGACACGCGGCACAGCGGACAGCTGCTGAGCAACCTTGGCGCCAGCGCCCGCAAGGTGTCCTTTCATCAGCACAACACCCGCACACGCTTGCCCCAACTTCTGGATGTTCTAGCTGAAGGGCAAAGCCTCGCCTTGATCAGTGATGCAGGCCTGCCTGGCATCAGCGACCCCGGTGAAGAACTGGTGGCCGCTGCGCACCAGGCCGGCCATCCGGTGATCTGTATTCCAGGCCCCTGCGCAGCCACCACTGCTCTTGTAAGCAGTGGATTGCCAAGCGGACGCTTTTGCTTTGAAGGATTTCTGCCTGCCAAGGGGAAGGAGCGACGGGCCCGCCTCGAAGCCATCAGCAACGAAAGCCGAACCACCGTGCTGTACGAAGCACCACACCGACTGATCACGCTGCTCGAGGAACTTCAGCAACACTGCGGAGGGAGCCGTGCCCTTCAGGTGGCACGAGAACTGACCAAACGCCACGAAGAGCAGGTAGGGCCGACGGTGGAACAAGCCCTGCAGCACTTTCAGCATCATCCTCCCCAGGGGGAATGCACTGTTGTACTGGGGGGGGCACAACCGGCAGAGCCGGAGGAACCCGACGACAGTGACCTGCTCAAGCAACTACAGGCGTTGCAGGATGCCGGCGCAACCGCCAGTGACGCGGCACGGCAACTGGCCCAGGCCACAGGCCTGTCAAGACGACGGCTGTATTCCCTCCTGCACCAGGGCACGTCAAACTGAGCCTGTCGACGGTTGTGCTGTGTTGATTCGCCTGCGTCTTCTGCTGATCAGCCTGGGGAGTGGTCTGCTGCTGCTGCTGCTGCTCTGCCTTGGAGCGCAGAACCTTCAGGATCGCCAAGCGCTGCAGCTTGGGGGTCAGCGCTCCGTTCCTCTTCCCACCGGTTTTCTCGTGGGGATAGCCCTGGTGATTGGCGTGATCAGTGGCGGAACAAGCACCGCTGTCTTGCTTCCCGATCAACGCGATCGATTCGATTAGTGGTGTTCAGCTGGATCGCTCAGGCGTCAAGCGCGATCAGCGTTCCATCCAACACCAGCCGTGTGATGCCTCGGGCAAGCAGATAGCTACTGGTGCGCTGAAAGACAGCGGTATCGGGGACCTTGATCACCCGTTGGCTCCGACCGCACTGGCGTTTGGCCTCTCGAGGACTCGCAAACAGACAAAGCCCCTGGCGTGTCTGCTCGGCGTCATCCAAGAAGCCCAACTCTGGAAACTCCTTGAGGGGCCGGGCATCCAGCTCAACCACCTTGTCGACGAGCATGTAGGCGCTGTCAGGAAGCAAATCGACACTGAACGGTTGCGCCTGATTCAGCGGTCGATCACTGAGGTCGCCAACACCGACGAGGGGCACGAGCTCTGTGAAGGTCTCAGTGATGCCGATGTCGTCATCTTCGTTGAGCTCTTCTTCAGCGTCCTCGCCGAAATCATCAGCATCATCCAGGGCCAGACTGCTTTCATCACCTGTGAGGGAGTCATCCTCGAGCTCCTTCTGTGGGGATGCAACAGCAGGGGGCTCAGGTTCAGCCTGAATGACGGGGAATACCTGGGAAGAGGCCGTCGATCCCTTGAGGCGATTGGCTTTCAGCGCGGCATAAGCATCAGCTGGCAGCAGTGACTTCACCGTACGGCTGACGGTATTGGGGCTGCAGCCGAAGGCCTCAGCCAAAGCAGCTGTTGACTCGCCGGCCTTGTAGCGACCGACCAGATCCTGCTTTTCGCTGTTGCTGAGACGACGCGGCGCCATTGATGCCGACCAACAGCTCATCACCTTAGGAGGCACAAGGCATGGAAATCCAGCCCGCCTGAAGCAGCCTGCCAAAATGAGATCGCTTGCTCCCTTAGCTCAGCTGGATAGAGCAACTGCCTTCTAAGCAGTCGGTCGATGGTTCGAATCCATCAGGGGGCGTCAGGAAAAAACCAAACCACAGCAGGGGGCCGGTTCCTAAATCCGTGATCCTGAGGGAATCTCCTGCAGGGGAGGGCACCTCTTTCGGGCGGGTGCCCTGCTCAACCCTAATGGGGGAGAAAGCCCGCCGAATTAATCCCTCGGCTGGGGGAGTTGATTCCCAGCTGAAACGGAGATGGTGTGTTCACGGGTCGAGAGTCCCAGACATCACATGAATCAAATGAACCTCAAATTTGAAAAACTTCTGACTGCTGGTATTACTGCAGCACTTGGTGCAGCATTTATTGCTGCTAATCCTGGCATTGCATCAAGTCAAAACTGCAGGTCGGACGGTATTGGTGGTTATCAATGTTCCGGAGGCATGCGCATCAAAGATGATGGATTGGGCGGCTACAGGATTCGAAGTAACGACACGAGTACGCGCTGTAGAGCCAGGAGTGATGGGTTGGGTGGTGTCCGGACAACTTGCTATTGATCAGGGTTAATCGTTAGGAAGCCTGATGCCTGGTCTCAAAGGCTGAAAGCGATACGAGACCAGCCAGGGAAAAGCAAGGGGCGCTGATGCTGTCGCTATCCATCTCCCGACAAAACCTTATCCACCATCAAGATAGTCATGATCTCCATTGCCGTTATTGCAGCAGTGATTGGGACCACAGAACTGCTCTTCGAACTTCTAGATAACTACGAACGAAAACACTATGACAGGAACCACCGCAAAAGCCCATCTCTATGACCGACTGATGGAACCCCTCAGGGGCTGCAGAAGGCTAAACGTCTACAGACACAGCCTGATGAAGCGGGTGATGTCAATGCCCGATTTAGAGGCTCGAGAACGGCTGGACCACCTGGAACAGCTCCGACAGCCACACCATTGATAACCGCCCCTTCAGCGAGGCGGGGCCATGGTTCTCCACTAAACACTTGACTCATAATGGCTAAAAATAATGACATCCATCCAGCACTAATAATTTCCTGCTTTGTAATGCTCGGAATCACTATTAGCACTGCAGCGGCAATGGAAAAGTTCCCTTTCTCAACAAGCCTAGAAACTACAGAGCTCGAAGCAGAAGATTTAGTCTACCGAGGCTCATCATCAGGTTCACTACGTCCTGGAATTGAGGTTAAGTAGGAAACAGCGATTATCGCCATCCATCTTCCGACAAAACCTCATACCCTCCACCCCGCCAGAAAAGGCGGGGTTTATTTATATCCGGGGAGTCAGGGCTCAACCTCAGCACCCCATGCAGGGTCAGTGGCCAGGGAGAAGGAGGCAGCCGTAAGCCTCCCCTCCGCTGCGGCAAGAAAGACCCCTGGTGGTGTCAGTCCCAGGGGCTGAGCTCCTCTCGCCGACCTCAAGTTGATGCACTTGTGTGACCAGGCTGTGATCAGCGCTCCTGACGTTGATGACCAGGTGCAACTCAAGGGCTTATCCCACCCGGAGGAATCAGCTCCGACCAACGGTTCTCGCGAGAGCTTGCTCCATGCGCAAGTACAAGGGCAGCAGCTTTGAGGGGATCTGCTTAAGGAACTCCTTTTCGGCTTTGACCGTTGCCAATGCGTGGACCTGATGTCCCTTCTGATCCGTGTAGGTGAAGACCTCTAGCCCTTCAGGGGAAACCTCCGCACCAACCTTGTTCCCGTCCCTTAGAAGAAAACGCGCCACTTTCATTTAAAGCTCGGGGGGATTGTCAGATGTTTTTTGCCTGGCTGAAGCACTGTCGGGATACCGAGACTTGACCAGGGCAATACGTTCACAGCAGGTCTGAACCATCACGGCTCAACCTCAGCACCACAGGCAGGGTTAGTGGCTGACCAGCCCAACCGCAAAAGCTCTTTCCAGCGTTGCTCTGCAGCATCGCGGCGCAGGTATTCCCGCCGCTTAAGCAGGGCGGGCTGGCCGTTAGGCATCTCCCGGCCGTGATCGACGAACACCCGTGGATCGCGGATCCAAGCCTTCTCGTCACGGTGAAATCGGCAGATCAAGAACCCATCCCGGTCGATGAGCAAGCCATCCTGCATGGCAACCCATACAAGTACTTACGCACTAGCCAGGTAGTTTTTGATCTGGCAACGGGGCTAGTGGTCCCAGCGACGCCTTAGTTGCGGGATCACCAGAAAATCCATCACCGCAAAGCTGATGAGGCAGGGCAAAAACCCCTTCTCCACGACACCGCATACCAGCCGCCGTGGATCCAACACGCAGACCACCAACTGAGCAAGCCAGAAGATCGCCACCTTTACGGCAAAGGAAGTCAGGGCGAAACGCCTTTCCGCTGTACTGAGACGAAACACAGCCAGCAGTCAGCACGCCGGTCCCACAATCGACCGATTCGCCCCAGAAGGCAATGAGCACGACAGCTGATTGCCGGGTGATCCACGGCTGCCGAGAGTGTGTGCATCGAGATCGGAGGAGCCCATGACCGCCGACACTCCACCTGAGCAAATCGCAGAAGCAGCCTGACTTTTCTGGCCCCTGCTCCAACTTTTCAACCCAACCGTGAGCGCCTCGTCTTTGACGACACTGATGTGCGTCTGATCAGTCGACACTCCTCTGCATCGTTCGTCTAAGTGCCCCGTAGGAGTCACGCTTCACACCTGGTCCAAATGGCCCCAGGGTTGCCTTAAGCCAGATGCTTCGACCTACCTCTTTCAGTCCCATTGCCAAGGAGATCCCCAAAGGCAACACGTACTGACTAGGTCGACTGCAATGCATAAACGAGCCAGTTAGGCCGTCTCTCCATCGGGAGGGGCGGCCTTTCTCTTTGGGGCGGATTTAGGCATTAAGCCTTAGCCATCGGCCAGAGAAAAATCAGCTGACTCACACGACAGATCGAGGCTGAATGAAAGGACTCCACGCGAAGGTCGCCTACTTCAGCGGCGCCGTCGCAATTGCAGTCCATGTCATGACTTTCGTTTCTAAAGCAACGGCTTAAGAGCTTTACTTCAGCCAGGCGCGATCGTTAAGCCAACCAAGGTTTTATTACGAGTAGAACATCCTGTCTCGAGCTACTGAACCAAGACCCGCCTTGCCGCCTACTTATTGGGTTAGCGGGATAAAGAACATGAGAGCCACCAAACTCACCACAGCTCCACATGGCTTCGAGTACTACAGGGTCTGCGACCAAGAAGGCGTCTGCCGCGTCGTCAGAGGAATGTGGGCTGCACAGCACCTCGTTGAGAGCACTCCCGGATTGAGTGCGACTAAAACACGGCTTTACCCAGCTGAGTGGAGTTAGTGCCCTCATCCGCCAGGGACTGCTCCAGCCGATCAACGTCCTTCTCCAGGTCTTCGACCCGCTGCTGCAATTGTTGCTCACGGGCGTGCTCGGCCTCATCCATCTGCTGACGGCCGCCGTTCATCATCTCGGTGCAGGTCAGAGCCCGGGGCCTGCTCGGCTTCGCTTGGGCGGGTTCTGCGGGGTTAGTCATCAGACCCTTTACCAGCGGTCAAGCGTCCAGCGACGAAGCCAACCCCGCCAGCGATGACAGCAGCCTGCATCTGCCACATCAGACGTCGATGGCGCCATGCCGTCCTGTTGAGCCATATCCCAGTCCCTATCGCAAGGATCAGCAGGACGATCAGGCCAGCCTGCCCAAGGCTTGTCTTGGCTTTCGAAACAGCTGGCTTGCTCGGTTCAGCCATCAGCTCGCCACTGGGAAGCTCGCCACCAGCAGATCATCCAACTGAACTTTGAGCACGAACTGGTGGATTCCGATCACGGTCAGCCCCCGGCGCACCCCCTCAGCAGCATCCCGGCCGATGGCATCGCGATCGAGCAGGGACAGCTCCGGGTTGCTCAGGTGGCCGAAATGCACTTCCAACTCATCCATGACCGCATCCATCGCGTCGATCATTGGCTCAGTTGAAAGCATGGGCGCCCCGCTGCAGGCTTCCAGTTTTGGCATGGAAGGCCCCCTACGCAATGGATAGACCGACTTCTTTCCAGGCAGTGCCTCACACCGAACATCCCAGCCAGACGCGGCCAAGGCAGCTGCTCTCACTGGATTTAGAGCTGCTTGCTCAACCGTCGCCAATCCAGCTCTAGATCTGGCTCTAACAACCCAACCAGCACCACTTAAAACTCAGTCATTGCGATGGATTTGGGCGAAGCAATCCAACGCCTTCTAAGCAGTCGGTCGATGGTTCGAATCCATCAGGGGGCGTCAGTTAAACCAAGAGATCTCGGGCTTTCCGGGGTCCGTTTTTTCATGCGCTCAGGCATTTGCACTCACCTTGCACTGAGTGATCGGGGGTCAACGACGGGCGACTTCAAGGCTGCTGGGTGTCCGTTGGTGAGGGCGTGAAAGATGAACCAACGGGAGGCCAATGGATTGGCATTGGTCAGGACGATGTTGCAGGCCGCGGGGCGTGATCTGGAGACGCCGTGGCTGCTGTGGACGAAGGCCTGTGAGGGGTTAATGGCGACCTGGCCGACATTGCCCCGTCATCCGCGAGATGTGGAACGCATTGCTGACGATTGCGAGAACAACTCATTGGATGCGGTGAGGTATGGGGTGCAGTGGTGGCGAGCCAAGTGGAAGGTGGGCAAGGGCCCGAGGGTGTGGTGAAAATTGTGGCCTGGCCTGAAATCTCTGCTCACGATGAGAGCAGTCAGCCATTCGGAATAGACCACATGAAAGCCCCTATCGAAGATTTCAAGCGCGGCTATTGGAAGTCCTCCCTGCTCGTTTTTGAAGTGATCTTGATGGCAATGCCCATAAGCGTTGTCAGGGCCGAGCAAAAAGGGTGGCAAGAAGTCAGAGATGACTTCTTAGAGGGAGACCCAGAACTTCTGCAACTTCACTGTGATCGGGGTGACGAGGCCAATAAAAAAATCAATATCAGCATTCAATGATGAATGGGTAAAAAACATCCAAATACTGCGATTCGAAGCAGGTGTCGCAACACGTCGACCTGATAGTTCAAATCTTTTTTTCAGCGGATTATCAATGGCTATGAAATCTCGTTGCCTTGGTGTGTGGTGATTTAGCTGCAGAAGGGCGACACGGTGCGATTAGCGCAGATCAGGCGCAGGCTGAATTTGGGCTGGCGTCATGTGATGACGACAGGTCTGGATTGGAGATTGACGGAGTGGTGATGTCGCTATCTATCTCCCTATAAAACCTCACACACACTCCACCCCGTCAGCAATGGCGGGGTTTATTTATTCCGGGGAGTTAGGGCTCAACCTCTGCACCCCATGCAAGGTCATTAGCTGACCAGCCCAACCGCAAAAGCTCTTTCCGGCGTTGCTCAGCAGCATCGCGGCGCAGGAGACAAGCCCCTTCCTTCTGCCACATCAGTGCTCAAAGCTTGCGCCGCTTCTTCAGGTGCTGCTCCTGCCTATTGGTCTCAGCCATAGAGCCCACAACGTCTACGGCTGTTCACCAAAACACTGAAAGAGCTTCGGGAGCAGTGCGCGCTGGAGGAGCTGGAGGCGTAACCCTGTTGTCTGTCCGGAGGGGTGCAAACAGCAGCATATTTCCGCCAAGCAGCCCCGCAGTGACGACGATTGCGGCAAGAACTTCCAAAGATTCGCTCGGTTTGTTTTGCATGGCTCGTCCATGCAATCTGTCGAGCTGAACCTCAGGTGGTTGTCAGTTTTTCAACAACCCAGCAACTCATTGATCAGCTTCCTGGCTTCATCCCGCTTCTGGAGCCCAGCAAATCTCCTTCTGCCAAGTGGGTGCCCAGAGCTTGCACCGCTTCTTGAGGTGTTGGCGGTGAATGCCTTCCCTCAACTGGTTGATTGATGAGGGCCGTCGCTATATACCGATTAACTGCTTTCAAATACTGATGAGCTGGCGTCTGAATGGTCTTGCTCCGTGGAAACCGGTCCGCGCTGTCGTCTTCGCAGATAAGAAGGTCTTCTTCTGGATCAAGGGAAAGCTCGGTCTCTCTGAGTACCAGATGGCTGCATTGGTCTGGCTGAAAGGTCTGGTAATCGGCGTGCTGTTGGGGGCCTGGTTGTTCTGACCAAACCGCGAAGAAATCGATCAGTTCAGGAAAAAGACACACGTTTAGCCGATCAAGCCCAGGGTTACGACGTCATTGCCCCAGGAACGACATGGTCAATTGACCGGTGGTTTCACCTGAGAGGAATCTCCGGAACGACTAACCAATGGACTCTTCTACCGATGGGATAGGAGCCGTTGAATAGCGACCGTCAGCCCCCCCCTTCAAGGAGGAGCGAATAGGTCACCAGAGGAGGGCATGGGGAGCCTCCTTTTTCGTGGGTTCCTGACCTCAGTACTCTTTTGGTCGTCATGGCAACCACTAATAGGTATTTCTTACGTCAATGTGTAATCGCTCCCTTTTGGCGAGGGGGTGATGCGTCGTGAAGGGAGAGGGTGGGACCTCTCCTTTTTTTTGGCAGTTCGCAGACGAAGCCCACAGTCGCCCATACCTCTTAAGGAAGGCCGTTGTGTTGTCTGAAAATGACTTGGGGAGCCGAATCTGACTGACGCTTTCATCGCGGAAGCAGCAACAACCCACGTATTGCCTTCCAGAAAAAAAACGCGATCCTTTAAGGAGTCATTAGTCGCTGCGTGATGTTCATCACTGTTTTTGGCCAGAAAGGTGGTGTTGCCAAAACGTGTAGCAGCGTTCACATAGCAGCAACCTGGAGCCATCAACAAAAACGGGTAGTCCTGGTTGATGCCGACCGCAATAGATCGGCCACTGCTTATGGCGCAAGAGGACTTTTGCCCTGCCCAGTCGTGCCAATTGAAGCAGCAGCCAAAGCCACTCGATTGGCAGAGATTATTGTCACAGATGGACAAGCAAGCAGCAACGAAGAAGAAATGAAAAATTTAGTAGAGGGAGCCGATTTCATTCTGCTGCCCACTACTACGCAGAGCAGATCAATCGAATTAACTGTTGAAATGTCACAGATGCTGAGGCAATACAAGATCCCCTACGCTGCACTACTTGTGAAAGTTGATTCACGCAAGGAAGCTGCAGCAGAAAAAGCCAAAGAATTGCTTCAAGGATTCGACATAAAGGTTCTAGATGCACAAATTCCATTGCTTAGCGCATTTGAACAAGCAGAAACAGAAGGAGTCACCGTTGACCAAGCAATTGACAAGCGTGGGCGAGCAAATCCACGAAGAATGATTGGTTGGGCGGCATACTGCACAGCTTGCAGGGAAATTGAAGATCTATTCGAAGAGCACCGAAAGCTGAATCAAATGCAGTCACCGATTGGATGGGACTTCACACCCATTGAACAACGTATAGCCGCTTAAACATGGCTGCAAATTGACTGCAAAACCGACTTACCACCGGGCCAGTGACGCCTTAGGGAAACACTATCAGCATGCCACTGGCATGAACCCTGAAGGGTCTTCTTGAATTCATCAACGTCGAGCATTCGCGGCGAAGCTTTTGTTAGCAGCACATCGATAGCATCTTCTTAAGGTGATCTTCCACAGCATCCCTCCAGGGGGAGTCAATTCTGTGTCACTTGATGCAAGTCGCATTATTCAGAGTTTTTAACTTGATAGCCACACCTATTAAATAGCTATGGCCTTTGACGAACTCGACCGGACGACGCGATACATCCGGGATGCCAAGTCTCGTGCCCTCGAAGTGCTCAATGAAACCTGTCCAAAACTCACGGCTCTTGAAAAGGCGATGTGGGTGAAGTTGAAGCGGGGTGAAAGCCCTTGCAAGCAGAGCAATGGCTAATAGTGCGGGCGCTTCAACCCAATTTTTTTTGGGCGGGGGATAAGGCTGCTTCAAAAGCATGTCCATGTTCAGCAGCACATGCGACAGCATTTGGTTGACCTGGATGGGCTGCGGGTGAAGCTGGAGTACATCTGCCAATGGCGAGCCGACATTGTCTTCCTGAGGAGCTGCCCCCTCCTATGCACTTAAGGGTGTGATGGGTGCTGCTGAGCTGGTTGGCAAGTGGCTGACAAAGCTTCCCCAGGCAAGAACCTGCTCTTAACCCACATGGGGTTAACGATCTGAGATTCTCTGAGCATGACAAGTACACAGCGAAAGCAAGCTCCCAAATGGTTGGGTTGGGAGTCAGCTCAACGGAAGCGTTACCTCCGTTCTGTTGAGCAGGATCTGGCCACAGAGCTGGGGCCTGATTGGCGCGACAAGATCGCAGATAGCACTGAGAGTTAATTCGTCGGCCACCAGTAGAGAGCTTCGCGGCCTTCGTCAAACAGAAAGAACAGCTCACCGTGATCGACATTTGTGAGCAGTTGGGAGTTCTCCCACTTATGGGTCGGCAGGCATCTCGTTAGTTGCCAGCGATACCAATGGACTGACTCTCAGCAGATTTTCCGGATACCGAAAACTGCCTGAAAAGTCGCTGCAAATTCCGTCGCTCCCCCCAACGAACTAGGGGCTCATAGCGAGCAACTCTCTGAGGCGACCTCGTCGCACCGGGATCGTGCAAGCGCCCCCCCCTTGACCAGCACCCGCCCAAGGCCAACAGACAGAGGCCAACAGAACGACGCAAGTGTCGATAGCGTCATCCCACGCGGTTGGGCCGGAACGCCACCACGCGAGATCTGAATAACGACCAACGACAAATGAGCCGAAGAGGAATTCACCCCCTGTTGATGGGGCTCGACAAACCTGCGCAGCAGGACGAGAAGAGCAGCACCAACACACCTAATCGCGAAACAGCAGAGACATCCGGCCTGGAATCGGCTCAACGCAAGAGATTTCTGCGATCAGAGGAAGAGGCGGCGGACCAGCAGGGCTGATGGCCTGGACGAGTCAGCAGCTGTCCACTTTTGTTGTCACAGTGCCAGTAGCTTTGCCAGCTTGAAGTTGTGAGGAGGATCGCCTCACGGGAGTGGAAACAAGGTGACACTCCTGAACGCGTTCCGTGGCCCCTGCCTTTGGCGGGGGCTTCTCATTGGAATGTGGTCCTGAATGGAGGATCTAGCTAGGGGTTGAGTACGAGCAGCCGATCTAGATGAACGCTGGATTTCCAGAAGTGACAGAGCAGGACCCTTCGCTGCCTGAGCAGCCAGGGAAGCGACAGGAACGGCTCGCCAAGTTCGTGATGGAGTTGTGGGCGCAGCATCGCCACGTTGCAGAAACTCGCCGCCACATCAATAAGAGGCTGGCCGACGAGACGGAACTCCTCAACTAATCGACCATCAGGCTGAGGGAGCAGACACGAACCAGCAGAGCGTCGGATGTCAGCCGATCAAAAGGTTCATCTGCGCATGAGCCGGGGTGTGACAACCCGGCTTTTTTGTGCCGATCGGACTGGGGGTGAAAACCAACGCCACAACGTCGTTGCCGCTCATTTGGTCGCTGCCATCGCCTCATTCGAACGGCACCTAAACCATGACCGGGGTGATGGTGACTTTGGAGCTTCGAGCTCTCCATCCAATGGTTCCTCCAATAACCATTGGGCGCTGAGTGTCAGCTGACTCTTCTTCTCAACCGGAGGAGTCAGAACAGCGTCCTAAACGCCGACACAGCAATGCACAGCCTGACTCCTCTTATGAAGGGGAGGAGTCAGATCAGCGCAATCTCACTTCGCAACCTTGCCGTTGCTCATTTGAACCGCGTCTCCGCGTCATCTGAAGCCAACGCCCCCTTGCTTCAACCCAAGCTGCTAAAGGAAGTTCCCGCCGCAGGAAACCTCCATCCAATGGCCTAACCCTTGCCATTGGGCGCCGAAGCAAAAGCTGACTCCTCTTCTGAACGGGGGGAGTCAGGTTGGCGTTATGGCACTTTTTAGTGAGCACTGTGTAGTGAGCACTTGCGCCAGGTTCAATCCTCTGGATCGTGCAGCTGTTCCCATCGGCCGAGGATGGGCTCCAACAAAGGCTCTGGATAGCCCTGGTCGTTAAGACGCCAGAACTCATCGTTGAACCTGTAGCCGTGGATCGCCGCCATGACGGGTTCATGCAGAGGGTCACCTCCCATTGGCTGACGCAGGCCCTCATGCCATGAATGCAGATTGTTGGTCGTGTCCATGCCGCCATTCTGACGCCGTAGAAGAGCTCCATCTCACTGGTGGTGAACACCGTCGCCAGCCTGTTCAACATCTTGTTCAACGCCTCAATGGCGTTGCGCTGCATCCACTCGACGCCCAATTAGGCGTTAATGCTTGGTACGTATGAGCACAAAAAAACCTAGGCTGGTCCTAGGTCTGTTCAGCGCTTCGTTGTGAAGCTGGCCTGATCTGTTGGGGGCCGCCGCCAAGCTCGCCCCCTCCCAACCTCAGGCTTTAGAAGGCTTGCTGGTTAAAGCTGCGGACATGGCAGTGGCTAGGAGCATGCAGCCTGCAACAGCGAGGAATCCCATCGGTTTGAGGTGACTAAGAGGATCATTCCCGTTCCCCGTCCCTACCGCCTGTCGCGGTTGCAACAGAACTGAAAGAAAGTCCTGCCTCCCCGACGACGCCTCTCATTAGTGAGCGGCGCGATCACCTTCTTCAAGGATCGAAAGCGACACATTGCTGTGGGGTTGACGAAGCTGGAGCATCTCTTGATATTCGGGCGCCTCATAGGCAGCTTTCGCTGCGGCCAGTGATTCGAACTCGATGATCACGGTCAGATGTCCTGCATTGCCTTCGCGAACATCCGTCTGGAGATCTCTGCAGAGAAATCGCGCTCCGCAATTAGCCAGATAGGGCTCGGCAGCTGAGATGTACGCCCCCATTCCTTCAGGGTTGGTGATTGCGCCAGAAACGCTCCAGTAGCCCTTGGCCATTTCGCTCAACAAGAGATGTCCGAAGCATTGCATGACTAAGGTCCGGCATCCCAGTGCTGCGCCACGGCGTCAACATCGATGCGAGCTTGCTTACCCAGCTTCATGAAGGCAAGTCTCTCTCGCTGAACTTTTATACATTGATCAGTGTTAATTCGAGAAATCGCATAGCTTTGCTTTGGTCTATCGGGATCCATAGGGGAGCTGCCATCACAGCTCCTTTTAGTAATCATGACTGACTCAAAAAACAACCGCAATCAATTACAAGTTGAGCAGGCAATAGTCCGACCTGCTCCAGCAGTATGGGGATTAAAACTATTAAAAGCACTGAAGCTAGAAAAGCTTTTAAAACTGGGTAGTCGATGAGTTAAATGAAGATTTAACGGCAACAGCACTTGCCCACTCCAGGGTTTCCTCTGCGGTCGTGACGGCGTGTTTGCAGAGTGCGAAGCGACGAAGGCCTGAAAACGTTGCATTCACTACCCCAAGACGAGAGCCACCAAGGCCATGACACAAGAGCATCTTAATCAAGTGCGATGCCCCCAGCAGATCTGAATGTGCAGACACCACGAGGCTCATCCATCAAAAAACTGAAGCAGGCCAATTCCTGGTGTGCGATGCCGAAAATCAGTGCCACTTGACGCACAGCCTTTACCTGGCGGTGGAGAAACTCAAGGGGATGGAATGTGGATATGTCTTCCCCTACGCAACCAACTACCGCAAAAGCTGCACCTGACGCGAAGAAGCTCGTGGAGACCACTACCGCACCAGCGACAAAACAAGAGCTGGTCGATCTTGAATCGACAAATCAACGGTTTCGAGTCCGAAGCAAGACAGCGCAAGATGACTTGTCAGCAGGTCATCTTGCGTCAAGCGTGAAGCACGGTTACATGAGAACCATTCAGCAACTTGGCGCGATGCCGGAGCTTCTCAAGCGTCAAATTGACCGCCTGGAAACCGCCATTGACCTTTCGACAGACTGGCTGGAAATTCAATATCTGATGGTTGAGCTCGACCAACTCAAAGCGTTGTATGACGACACGGCATCAGAGGCGGCATGAGCGGCGGCTCTTGACGTAAGCAACCGGCCTGAAGATCTGTAGAGATCAGCAACACATCAAGCCAATGCGCACAGATGGCTTGAGCAATCTCTGTCAGGTTGAGGGTCGGGATGATGAGCCAAAACATGAACGACGAGCAGCAGAGCGAACTGGAACGCCTAAACCGTGTGCTTGCGGTGGCCAAGAAGAACGGGAACCAGCTCTTCATCCAGAACATCGAACGTGAGATCGCAGCCATTCAGCGTGGCGATTGCTCGCCCCTCATCGAGGAGTACCTCACAGAATCAGAACAGGCCTCGATACAACGCTGAGAGGCCTGGTAGATCAACAGGTCGAGCCCAGTGATGTGTCGAAGTCCAGACCGAGGTCTGTCGACAGCTTGTGCTCCATTGACGCTTTCCTAACGTTTAGATCATTCAGCCCTGTAGGCCCACTCAAGGCAGCCACGTGCTCCGCGCATGCTGCCTGGAACGCCAATCGATGACTGACCACACCCTGGACATCTCAGCTGCATTGCGCGAAGCCCACCTGCAGCACCTCGAAGCCTCTCTCGCCGTCAAAGCTGCAACAAAACCAGGCAGCAAGAACGCAACGACAAGCAAACCAGGATTAAACAAAAACAAGGGAAATGCCTTAAGCGACTGATCGCTCTTCAACACCCAGTCCCTTGATCAATCAACCCTCGCCATGGCAAATCAAGCTTGCTTGGGGTCTCGAGACAGAGCTGAAGGCGTCCCCGCCCACACTGAAAAACCTAGGGAACGCCTGCTTAGGCATGCCACCCCAACAATCGATGACCCACCCCATCAAGGCAATGCGCCTTAATGCCGATGACTTTGTGCCCTCAAAGCACAAAACTGAGTGCATCGAGATCGGAGGCGTTCATGAAAGACGACGGTCCAACCGAGCAGTTTTCAGAAGCAGACTGACTTTCTGGCCCCTGCTCCAACAGTCTCACCCATGACCTGGGTTGGTCCTTTGGTAGGCGCGCAATGGTCCGCCACGCCAATCGACGCTCCACTTGCACCGCCTTAGGTGCCCTCGGAGAAAACGACCCAACACCTAGAGCACATGGCCCCAGGGCGCCTCGAGCCAGAAGCTTCGACCCTCTCTCTTTTCTGAAGTGATGGGTTGAACCATGCACAAACGAGCGAGCCAGGCCGTCTTTCCATCGGGAAGGGCGGCCTTCCTCTTTGGCCCTATCTCCCCACCCGGCACGCTCATACAAGTCAAAAATACAACCAAGCAGTCGGACGTCCCAGCCCTTTAAAGTCACTGCAACAGATACAGATACATGAAAGAACAGTCAAACCCAGGAGCTAAATCTACAGTCAATTCTTTGCAGTCAAGTCGCAAAAAACCGTAAATATCTTCGTTAGCGGAGGCAGCTTTTCTGACCCATTCTACAATTTTGAAGGCAAAAGAGAGGGCAATCGAGACATTTAAATTGAACCCAAATAAAAAATATTGCTTCAGAAGAGTGAACAACCCGTCATCCCACTCTTTTTATATCAGCGACCAGGGCTTTAAGCAGCCAGCCTCGAACAAGATCAAGCTCAAAGGTGACGGAAGATTTGACAACGGAATCACCGGAAAAGAGGATTTCACACTGTCCTTCGAGAAAAAGCATCGCCAAAAATTCGCATCATCTGGAAAATTATTTTTCTACTGCACCAGTCACTCTTCAATGATAGGCCAGTTTCAATTCAAGAAAAATCGCAGGGGCGCCTTAAATCGCACTCCCGAACTAAATCTTGGCAAATCCGACAGCACCTTCCACGCAGATATCATCAAAAGTATTCCATCAACATTGCAGACAGGAACACATCCCGTCGAGTTGCATGACTCATGGGGCCATCAGAATACATTCGCGATCCAAATACTGAGCACAACTTCAAACAATGAGTTTGGAAAATTCATTTCACAACAACAAGAGATTTTTAGAGCACATTCTTGTTTCGATTACCAAACCAGCACGCAGGGTTTGATAACAACGGCCCATAGACATGAATGAATCATATTCTCATGCTTGATACATCAAGTCTCCGTATCTTCAACATCCGCCCCCGAGCCAACACCCTCAGCGACAGGGTCCTGCCCTGGACGCCACCCACTTCTCCAGATCTCTCGTGTCTTGATGTTTAGGTCTTCGCGAGTCAGCCCCCAAAGCGTGAGGCATTTCTGCAGGTCATCGCGGATGTCATCCGCTCCAGGAAATTCCGCATACCGTGAAAATAATGAAGCGATTGTCGTCAGCTGCTGAGGGCCTGGCTCGCCATCGTGACCCAACACAGCATCGATTTGGTCACGATCAATGGCGTAGAGCGGATGCGTCTGTTGGGTGTCGTCAGTCATGCAACGATCATGCCCGAGCAGAGCGATCAAAGCAGCACATCAGATCGAAGTACTGACGACACCTAACAGCACCCGACAGCCTGAGGACGACGTCAGTCGAGCTCCCAGCACTCGGAACCGCGGCTGGTGAGCAGGCAAACGACATGCTTCTCCTCGCTGATCAATCTATACGTGTGCCCATCAGCATCACTACGGGCACGTGCATGCCAAAACGCATTGTCTTTGGAGGAATGCTCCGCACGATTCGACCAACCATCCACTGTCAACTCCTGAACCGCAAACATGACATCCATTCGAACTTCACAAAGCTTCGAGGGCCATGCCGATCATGAGCAGGATCAACAGAAACTCGTTGGGATCGCTTGATCAGCTGTTGTAATCAGCGCAAAGCAGAGATTTTGTCAACGCTTGAGCCAAGCTCTTCGATGGAGAGCCGTTCAGTAGCAGCATCATTATGAAGGCGAAAAAGAAAACCATTGACCCACGCCGTCTCTTTGTTGTTCACCTCATGGCCACGATCAACAAAACCGGGCTGTTGATGGAAAAGATGAAGAAGAATGGTCAGAACATCTTGCGGAGAGAGATTTTCGGGATCAATCGATGGCAATTGATCTCTGACATCCAGATAGGACATTGATCCTGTGGTCGCGACATCAAATGGCACTGTCAACTTGAATTCGAAGTCTGACCATCCAAACAAAAAGCCCCGCCGAGGCGGGGCGTCATTCCTTGAATGAAACAAGGATCAAAGCCAATTGGCACGCATCGCTTCGTAAGAAACCCCTCTGTATTTCAACTGGGTTGAGAAGGCTTTCTCTTTAGCCAGCTTGACCGGAGAGAGATGAGCGGAGGTGTAATCACTTGATTCAGATCCGCGGGCCACTGCCTTTTTGGAGTAGTTGCGGAGCTGCGCGCGTAGCTCGCGCTCTTTCAGGAGCTGAAGAGCATTCATGGTGTTCCTCGTAGAAAGCTCAGGCCCCGTTCCATGCCCTGAGTCGAACTGCGCTTCGCCGTGCAGCGAAGTGAACGTTTGTAGCAGTAGCTACAAATAAATATTAGGCCATGGAGGCTCTTTTCTGCTGTTCACCCTGTTACAGCTCTGGGCGATCAAATCAACTTCAAATGCAACGACTGCCCCAACAACAGAGAATTGTGATCGTCTTCGTTGGTCGTTCTTAATTCGAGGTTGAAAAACAAAGCCGATCGCTCATGAATAAAGGGTCCGGCATGCCAAGTTCCCGGATGAAGCTTGAATGCTTCACCAGGTTGGAACTTGATCAGGGCAATGGAGGTCGCAGAAGGCGGACAGCCAGGATCCGTTGAGGGGGCCATCGCCAGCCACCAGGGTTGTGCATCTGCAGACCCCAAACACTGACTCACGCGATGATGTCGCGTCATCGCCTTGAGAAAAGGCGGACGGCGGCGGATCCGCATCACATAAAAACGCGGCCGACCTACGGGATCGAAATACAGGTCAGCATCTGCTGAGCCAAACAATGCTGGATCGTCCTGAGGACACAAGAGAGTTCCACATCGTTCCAAGCAGGACGTATGCGATGGGATCGGCGTCAGGCTCGGGATTTCATCGTGATCCATCCCGTCAGGATATGAAAACCAGGTCCTTCCCCAGTGCCAGAAAGGGTGTCTTGAGTCACTGAAGCCAACAAAGGAACTCCCTATCACCTGAGAAAGGTGAACTGATCATGCTGACCACATCAACACGATTAAAACTTCAAGACATCTGCAGTCGATTGGCCCAGGGACAATTCGTGTCTCTCCAGGAACGTGTTTACCTTCAAAAATTTGCCGAGCGCGATCGCAGCGTGAGCACATGGGTGAACAGAGCGCAACGTTTTCAACGGGAAGGTGCACAACACGGGCTCGACGGTTTGATCGCCGACCTCGACCTGGGGCAACGCCATCCAGAAGATCCCGAGCACCCAGAAGATGATCTCGGAGACTGGTTCAGCAATGCTTCCCCTTGGCTGCGTCGCGACTGACGACCATCAACAGGAATCGTCCAGCGAGCCGAAATGATGGATAGCAACCTCCTGCAGAGTCTTCAACGATTGAAGAGCAGCAAGTCGTTGCTTGGCCTGAGCAAGCATCGGCTTGCCATGGGGAACGCAAGATTCGATCAGGGATGCTGCCTCTGATGCTTCAGCTTTAACCCAGCCTGTGCATCGCTCGAGTCGGGTCGTGAGATCGCCATCGCGCAAAGCACCGGAGTAGTTCGGCCCTGCGAAAACCTCGAGAAGTGTCGCCAGTGCGTCCCTGGCCTGCTCACGGTTCACCGTCATGGGGCTTGTGGAATACAGGCCCAGACTGACAGGGCAGACACAAAAAAGCCGCCTCGAACGGGCGGCCGGGTGATGGGGATATCCACAGCTTAGCTGAACGGCCTAGTAATTGCAGGCCATTTAAAGAATCGGCGACAACAAAATTCTACAGACTTTTCCACCAACCTGTGGATAAATCCCCCAAGAGGTGGCGCGCCGTGAGGTTGATCCCACTAGGTGTGGTGGATCAGCTGCACAAACTTAACGAGAAGCACTACACTTATGGAAACGCCAGGTGATGGGGATTACTTGGTCTATTCCTCCGTTCAACGGAGGTTTTTTTATGGCTTGTTCAACGACAAACCAACACAGTGTTAACGGCCTTCAAGTCCAAGGAGCTTGTCCTGGCCAGCATGCAGGGCGTTGAGATGATCACCGTGTTTGGCGATCTGAGCTCAATGAGCCGACTACCGCTTCAGCACTGAAGCAATCCAGTGACATCCTGAGACAACTCCACCAGAAAGGAGTCAGATCAATCCATCTACACCCCATAGGCTCCATCCAGCCAGTACAACATTCAGGCAAAATGCGGGCACTCATCGGATTGCTGCTGCTGTCGATTGCCCTAAGTGTTCTCTCGTCTGCCTCCCGCGCTGAGGAGCTCGGTCGTTGTGAACCCACCAAGGCGGTGAAGATCATCGATGGTGCGCTCGGAGAAGGAAAAACACTCCAACAAACCATAGAGATGATGATCAAAGCAAAAGTGTTTGACGGATCAAAGGCGTGCATCACATTCATCCGTGAAACCTCCATCACCATGCGCGATGCATATCCAAGCGCATTCAAATCACTCTGGATGAACTAAGAAGCAGTCAGGCACCAGGCCAATACTTGAGATGAATGGACTAAATCAGGCATTAAGCGCACCACCATCAGAAGCGGTGAACTCAAATTCATCAAACATGCTGATCACACAGAGTATTAATTATACCATCAGAGTCAGCACCAATATCAACAATCTTGAGTATTTTCATCCTCTCCAAATTTCTCCAGTCTTGGGAAGGTTGCTGATTCAATGAATCCTGAAAGTCAATTCCAGACGGTGTCGATTCAGTGGAAAACCAGGCACTGAGGCAACGATGCACGCCCAAACCCGACATCATCAGCACAAGTACATGCCTAAGGATGCAAAGCCCTAGACGGATCAACGACCCCGCCAACAGCCTCGCCGTTCTGGTCGCCGTCGTTCTCAGCACATTGTTGTTAATGGGGCAGGCCCTGTTCATCGTTCCGGCCGGCAAAGTTGCCGTGGTCACCACCTTGGGCAAGGTGAGCGGAGGATCGCGTCTGCCTGGTCTCAATCTCAAGGTCCCGTTTGTTCAAGCGGTGTACCCCTTTGATGTGCGCACCCAGGTCAAACCAGAAGAATTCGCCACCCTCACTAAGGACCTCCAAGTCATTGAGGCCACCGCGACCGTGAAATACGCCGTTCGTCCCAATGAAGCCGGACGGATTTACCGGACAATCGCCGGTAACGACCGTGAGATCTACCCCCGCATCATCCAGCCGTCATTGCTGAAAGCACTGAAGTCAGTGTTCTCCCAATACGAGCTCGTCACCATTGCCACCGAATGGAACGACATCTCCGCATTGGTAGAGAGA
>Ga0189289_10365_pt1 | contig 21843 bp, 19 predicted proteins | sample UW106minimetaG_FD_130313 | JGI IMG/M metagenome (GOLD analysis project Ga0189289, IMG submission 130313) | Marine microbial communities from the Costa Rica Dome - UW106 mini metaG | ecosystem: Environmental > Aquatic > Marine > Oceanic > Photic zone | place: Costa Rica: the Eastern Pacific...
AAATTGATGCTCAAGGACTGATTGATTTTCTTGGAAGCGATTTTAAGTTCTCAAAAACCAACTATCCAACAGTCCAAATCAAGAAAATCAAAGACGTACCTCAATACGATCTTTCAATTCCAGATTAATATACAATAAGTTGATCACTGGAATTAAGAAATGAAATTCTTAAGTTTTTTGGCTGCACAATGGATGAGATAATAAGCCAAGACTGATTTGCATTGAAAGAGACTTTCATGGTAACTTGAAAGACATTTTTCAACAAGTTCAGCCGATTAGTTTGCGGATGAAAGAGTAGATTTATTCTTGGCATCAGTGTCAACAGGAAAGATGTCTTTCCAATTGGGAGACAATCCCAAAAAGTCTAATTTTCCAGCCAAAGAATAATCATAGAAATCCTGATTCAAGCTTGACCTTCTCAGGATAATTTCAGGGATAAAGCTAGCAATCAAATTTTCAAAAGACTTTTTAGAAAAATCAGCATTCAAAGAAGCCAGGAATACATTCAACTGATCTTAAGGAACAATCATCTGCAAAATCCTTGAAGTGTAAGTGTCACAAGAAAATGGTACTACTAAATCAAGGTTGATTTGAGGATTTATCGAGTTACTTGATAAAGAAAAATCCAGAAAATACGAAAAACTTTTCTTGTTCTTTCCTTAATGTGCTACTGCAGCAACGCTTGGCAATATTTATGCAAGCTCTTTGCAAATTTTCCTTTTCCGTCAAGACCATAAGACCAAAGCGAAAAATACGAAAGAATTGGATCGCGTATTGTCAATATCTTTGGCAGGAGAGTGCTGGTATTTTTGCCCTTTTCAAACTTGGCCCTACTGCATATCTTTTTAAGTTTCCCCTTGAGGAATGTACAACCGGTTTTTTCAAGGGGTTAATATATACAGCGGTTGGTTACCAGCATAATTTATAAAAAACAATCTTACCACGGCTTCTTAAGTGCTAGCAATTAAAAGTGCCGCTTGAATTGAAAAGCCATCTCTCTCAAGAATTATCAAAATATTGGGCAGGTACGGTCATCAGATCGACCGATATGAATTCATGCTTTTTCATTGGTCAAAAAGAGTCCAGCCAGGAGCTTGAAATATCCCGGAATGGCATGAGTGATAGTAGTTAATTCAAACAATTTTCAACTTTCAACAGGTTTTATAAGGACTCAAAAGTATTTTGAGACAATGAAAGTTTTAATTTACAGAAATGCTTGCTCTCAGCAACGCATTCACCGTGGCTGCCACCAAACCTGCGCCACCCCGACTGCCATCCAAGCGGATCTGAGTCAGATCACTGTCGGCCAAGTTGTTTTTACTTTCAGCAACCCCCACAAATCCCACCGGCATCCCGATCACCAAACTTGGGCCAGGTGCTCCCCCTGCCACCAAGCGCAACAGCTCCTCCAAAGCCGTTGGCGCACTTCCAATCAGGAGCACGGGGGCTGGTGTCATCACTGAAAGCTCGTTCCAGGCGGCACGCATGCCCGCTGCGGTCCGCGTTGATCCCAATGGTGCCTGAGCAGGCGCATAGTCCAGGAGACAACGCACCGGGACCCCCAAAGTTCTCTTGGCCATCGGGCGAACAGCAGCCGCAGCCATTTCGGTGTCGGTCAAGACGAGAGAGCCTGCCCGTAGTGCCACGATCCCCTGCTCGCAGGCGCCCGCAGAGAACGCCAAGCCTGCACCAATCGACAGATCACCGCTGCTGTGTACCAGCCGTTCCAGCACCTGCTGCTGGAGCGGCGGCAGGCCCGTATCCCCCAGCGCCATCCGGATCCGCCGGATGCTTTCGGTGAAGATCGGGTGGTCCTGGGCCATCCACGCCATCATCAACCCATGCCGATCCATCTGCTCTGGGGTGATGACGCCGCCGCGCGGGACCGGGCCATCGAGGCTCTGATCGGCCAGGTGGTGGACCCCAGCTGGAGCAGCCTCAACCTCAGCCGCCTTGATGGGGCAGACGCTGGTCAAGCCCTGCAGGCCCTCGAGGAGGCACGCACCCCTCCCTTCGCCACTGGCGAACGGCTGGTGCTGCTGCAGCGCAGTCCGTTCTGCAATGGCTGTCCCAGTGAACTGGCGGACCGGTTTGAAGCCGCCCTTGAACTCATCCCCGACACCAGCCACCTGGTGCTGGTGAACCCTTCCAAACCGGATGGTCGCCTGCGAACCACCAAAACCCTGCAGAAGCGGATCAAAAGCGGGCTCGATCAGGAACAGAGCTTCCCGCTGCCAGCCGCCTGGGATGGCAATGGTCAGCGCCAATTAGTGCAACGCACTGCCGAGGCCTTGGGTCTGCAGGTCGACCCCGATGCCATCGATGCCCTGGTGGAGGCCATCGGCACCGACAGCGCCCGACTCGAATCGGAACTACGCAAGCTTTCCCTGCGCGGCACCACCATTTCCGCTGCACGGGTGCAGGAGCTGGTGGGGGGTCGCTCCACCAATGCTCTGGCCGTTGGCGATGCGCTGCTGGAGGGCAACCCCGGCGAGGCCATTGCCCGCTGGGATGCCCTCATCGAAGCCGGGGAACCAGCTCTGCGCATTGTGGCCACCCTCACCGGTCAGATCCGGGGTTGGCTCTGGGTGAGCCTGCTGGAACAGCAGGGTGAAAGAGATGTAGCGGTGATTGCGAAAGCCGCCGGGATCGGCAACCCCAAACGCATCTATGTAATGCGCAAGCAGCTGCAAGGTCGCCCGGCCAAACGCTTCCTCTCCCTGCTCGGCCGCCTGCTGGAGGTGGAGGCACGGCTGAAACGCGGCGCCCAGCCTGGCGATGCCTTCCGCGACGGACTGCTGGGCTGATCGCTGCCCGCCAGGTGAGAAAATCCAGCGTTGCTGAAGCCCAGCCCATGGCCCTCCTGGTGCAGAAATTCGGGGGCACTTCCGTCGGCAGCGTGGAACGCATCAAGGCGGTGGCCGATCGCATCGGACGTTGCCGTGAGGAGGGGCACGACGTGGTCGTGGTGGTCTCCGCCATGGGCCACACCACCGACGAACTGACGGGTCTGGCCAACGCCATCACCTCCAGCCCCACCCAGCGGGAGATGGACATGCTGCTGGCCAGTGGTGAGCAGGTGTCGATCGCCTTGCTGGCGATGGCCCTAAACGCCCAAGGGGTCAGTGCAACGTCGATGACCGGCCCGCAGGTGGGCATCGCCACGGAATCCACCCACGGCCGGGCCCGGATCCTCGGGATTCGCACCGACCGAATCCGCAACCGCCTCGCTGCTGGCCAGGTGGTGGTGGTCGCCGGATTCCAGGGCACCAGCACCAGCAGTGATGGCCTCAACGAAATCACCACCCTGGGACGCGGGGGCTCCGACACCTCCGCAGTGGCCCTGGCGGCAGCCCTGGGTGCCGATGCCTGCGAGATCTACACCGACGTTCCGGGTGTGCTGAGCACCGACCCGCGCAAAGTGCCGGATGCCCAGTTGATGGACACGATCAGCTGCGACGAAATGCTGGAACTCGCGAGCCTTGGGGCCTCCGTGCTGCATCCCAGAGCAGTTGAAATCGCCCGCAACTACGGCGTGAATCTTGTGGTGCGATCCAGTTGGAGCGATGCCGCAGGCACCCGGCTCACCAGCCGACCAGCCCGTCCGATCAGCACCAACGGCCTGGAGCTCGGCAGTCCCGTGGATGGGATGGAGGAAGTCGACGGACAGGCCGTGCTCGCCCTCTCCCATATCCCCGATCAGCCCGGCATTGCCGCACGACTGTTCGAAACCCTCTCCGACGGGGGAATCAATGTGGACCTGATCATTCAGGCCACCCATGAGGGCAGCAGCAATGACATCACCTTCACGGTGGCCGAGGCGGATCTCGAGCTGGCCCGCGGCATAAGCCAGAAAGTTCTGGATCAACTGGGCGGCGATCTGGCAGCAGAAGGAGGGCTGACGAAGCTCAGCATCAGCGGGGCCGGAATCATGGGGCGACCGGGCATTGCCGCCAACCTGTTCAACTGCCTGTGTCAGCAGGGCATCAACCTCCGCCTGATCGCCACCAGTGAAGTGAAGGTGAGCTGCGTGATCGAATCCAGTGCTGGCAGCAAAGCTGTTCAAGCGGTGCGGGACGCCTTCGACCTTGAGGAATCGCAAATCCGCATCAATCCCACCAACAACGGCCGTGGAGAACCGGAAGTGCGCGGCGTCGCCCTCGACCGCGACCAGGTGCAACTGAGTGTTCGCCACGTGCCCGATCGACCCGGCACCGCAGCGTCGCTGTGTTCAGCCCTGGCCGACAACAGCATCAGCCTGGATGCCATCGTTCAATCGGAACGACAACACAGCGACGGATCACGGGACATCACCTTCATCCTGCGCAAGGACGACCGCGCCCGTGCCGATGTAGCCCTAGCCCCCCTGCTGGCCCAGTGGCCGGGTGCCGCCCTGGAAGACGGCGAGGCCATTGCACGGGTGAGTGCCGTCGGTGCTGGGATGCCTGCAACGCCAGGAACAGCGGGGCGCATGTTCCGTGCTCTGGCGGATGCAGGCATCAACATCGGCCTGATCGCCACCAGTGAAATCAGAACCAGCTGCGTGGTGGCAGAAGAGGCTGGCGTCGAGGCCCTCCAAGTGGTGCACGCCGGGTTCGGACTGGGTGGTGATGAACGTCACTCCGCCCAAGGCACCCCATCACCTCACGACGCCGGCTGAAGGTCTACAACGGGGATACCGGAACCCCAAGCGTGGACGCCGATTTCAAGCAGCACTACCAAGCAGCAGAACGGGCCTACGGCCTCGGGGAGTACACCGAGGCTCATGCCCTGGCCTCGGCGTTGTGGGAACAACTCCAAAGCGCATCAGACGAGCAAGACCAAAGCCTCGTCTTGGGATGGAGGGCTGTGGTGGCGTTGCTCCTGGGTCACATCCAGCTGCATGGACTCCAGCAACCGGAGCAAGCCGCCCTCTCTTACCAACGGGTGCTGGACAGTGAACCGGAGGCCACCCTGGCGGCCCTGGCGGAACAAGGGCTGGAGCTCTGCCGGTCGCAGAACAGCGTCAGCGCAGCAACGACGACACCTGCAACCGATGTCGTCCTCTCAGACCTGCTAAAGGATCCCTTCCTGACCACGGATCCCGATCAAGCCAGGCCAGCACAGCCCCATGTGGTCACGGCGATGCCGTGGTTGCCCAGTGACGAGGAACCCCGGACCACTGCGGCTCCGGCCCCAACCCCAGAGCCTGCGGTCACCCTGGAACCAGAGATCACAACCGAGCCAACTGAGCAGCCACCGAGCGACGTGGTCGAGCCCACACCCCCAGAGCCAACGGTCACCCTGGAACCAGAGATCACAACCGAGCCAGCGGATCAGCCACCGAGCGACGAGATCGAGCCCACAACCCAGGAGCCTGCAGCCAAGGATCTCCTGGAGAAATCGTGGCTCCGCAGACAATTTCAACCTGCAATCAAAAGCCCCACCGACTCCACTGAGCCGATGGGGCTGATGAACAGGATCAAAGGGGCCTTCGCCCGCTCAGCTGGCCGCTGAACGACGACGACGGGTGCGCCCTGCAGGCATCTCCGCTTCGACCGGCTGTTGCGCAGCAGCAGCTTTCTCGACAACCGGTTGGGGAGTCACTTTCTCCACCACAGCGGTTGCTGTTACTGCCGCCGCACGGACGGGGGCCGGCGTTGGTGAGCCAGAACGGCCGTTGCCATTGCCCTGATTGGTGCGCACAGGAGCGGGTGTTCCACCACCACCGTTACGACGGCCATAGGGGGAACCACCTCCACGACCACCGCGACCGCGCGGCGCCGGACGATCATCGGGCTCAGCATCGGCACGACCCTTGTAAACGGGCGTGCCACCAGGAGCTGGCTGCACCAGACACAGGATCAGTGGCTCCACCTGCAGTTCACGGCGCATCCGCCGGCCGAGGCCCACCTCCACCTCACGCTGCACACCCATCCAATCCACTTCCGGTGCCTTCTCACCGGTGTTGCGGCAGAGCTGCTTCCAGCGATTTTCGAGCACCCAGGTGACTTCCCGCTCGGTCCACAAGGACATCTTGCGGGCATCCGCCGTGGTGACCACACCCCGCAGGTTCACCCGCGGCGGAGCCACCATGGCGCCATCGGTGCTGATCGCCGCCAGGATCGTCACCACGCCGTCTTCCGCCAACTGTTGGCGCTCCTTCAGAACACGGGCGTCAACGATGCCGTTGCGGGATTGATCCAGCAGCTCAATGCCTGCCTTCACAGCATTGCCCTTGCGGAGCGAATCCGGAGTGAGCTCCACCACGTCACCGTTGTCGATGATCAAGGTGTTGTCGACCGGAACCCCCATGGAGTGCCCGGTTTTGGAGGGCTGCACAAGCATCCGGTGCTCACCGTGCACCGGCACGAAGAACTTGGGCCGGGTGAGGGCCAGCATCAATTTCTGGTCTTCCTGGAAGCCATGGCCGGAGACATGAATGCCTTCGCCTTTCCCGTACACGACCTTGGCGCCCAGCATCATCAGCTTGTCGATCGTGTTGACCACGGAAATCGTGTTCCCGGGGATCGGGCTGGCTGAGAAAATGATCGTGTCGGTGGTCTTTACCCTCACCTGGGGATGTTCACCGCGGGAGATGCGGCTCAGGGCTGCCAGCGGCTCGCCCTGACTACCAGTCATCAGCAGCAGCGTTTCACGATCGGGCACATCATTGATCTGCTTGATCGGCACAAACAGCTCATCCGGCGCGCGCATGTAGCCCAGTTCCCGGGCTTTGGCGATCACATTGAGCATGGAGCGGCCCAGAAGCCCCACCTTGCGGCCGTTCTTCAGGGCCAACTCCAGAATCATCGACACGCGATGGATCGAGCTGGCGAAGGTGGTCACGATGACCCGACCCTCGGCATTGGCGATGTGGCGGTCCAAGTTGGGGAACACGGAGCGCTCAGGAGGGCAAAAGCCAGGAACTTCCGAGTTGGTGGAATCACTGAATAGACACAAGACTCCCTTTTCACCGTGATGGGCGAGCCGTGCCATGTCGAAGTTTTCACCATCTACCGGGGTGTGGTCGAACTTGAAATCACCCGTGAAGATCACAGTTCCCACCGGTGTGGAAATGGCCAGCGTGAAGCTGTCGGCCATCGAGTGGGTGTTGCGGATGAACTCCACCGAGAAGTGCTGACCCACCTTCACCACATCACGAGGACCGACGGTCTGCAGGGTGGTGCGGTCTCTTACCCCCGCTTCGTCCATCTTCCCGGTCAGCATCGATAGGGCCAGCCGCGGCCCATAGATCACCGGAATGTTGAAGTGCTTGAGGTGGTGAGCAATGCCACCGATGTGGTCTTCATGACCATGGGTCACGATCATGCCGCGGATCCGCTTCTGGTTCTCGCGAAGGAAGCTGGTGTCGGGCAGCACCACATTCACCCCGTGCATGCCATCGCTGGGGAAAGCCAGACCTGCATCCACCAGCATCAGGTCATCGCCGTACTCGAACACACAGGTGTTCTTACCGATCTCATGCAGTCCACCCAGGGGGATCACCCGAAGACAAGGCTCCTGCCCCTTGCTGGATCGCGCGTTGTTGGCCATAGAAAGAGTTGAAGAAAACGGATTGCGTAAGCCGATAAGCCGGACCGGGCTAGGTCTGACGAAGGGCGGCCATGGCGATGGAGAGGGAACGTTTCATGTCGTCAGAGAGGGGGCACAAAGGTGGACGGGGAGCACCGACAGACCAGCCATTGAGTTCGAGAGCGGCCTTGACGGGAATCGGATTGGTGGTAGCGAACAGGGCCTTAAACAGAGGAATGAGAGCGTCGTGCAGGGCGAGTGCGGAGGCACCGTCGCCATTCAGATAGGCCTCGATCATGGCGCGTATCTCGGGGCCCGCCACATGGCTACCCACACTCACCACACCAACAGCACCCACGGCGAGCATGGGCAGTGTGAGGCCGTCATCACCGCTGTAAATCGCCAACTGCGGGCCGCAGGCCAGGCGCAGCGCGGTGACCTCTTCAGTGGTGCCGCTGGCGGCCTTGAGACTCACCACGTTGGGGCAGTCCATCAGCCGCGCCACCGTGGCCGGAGCAATGCTGCAACCGGTACGACCTGGAATGTTGTAAAGCATCAGCGGCAACTCAGGAGCCGCCTCCGCGATGGTACGGAAATGGGCCTCTAGGCCCTCTTGGGGAGGCTTGTTGTAGTACGGAACGACCACGAGAGCACCATCGGCGCCGGCTGCCGCTGCGTGCTGGGTGGCCTCCACCGCCTCCGCTGTGGAGTTGCTGCCAGTGCCCGCCAACACCTTGACGTCGTTGCCGACGGCGTCGCGAACCGCCTGCAGCAGTTGCAGCTGCTCCTGCCAGCTGAGGGTCGGCGACTCGCCGGTGGTGCCGCACACCAACAATCCATCGGAACCCTGCTCCACGAGATGGCGTGCTAACTGACCCGCCAAGGTCAGATCCACAGCACCGCTGGCATCAAAGGGGGTCACCATGGCGGTGACAACACGACCGAAGGGAGTTGGGGAGAGGGTGGCGGTACGTGTCATGACTTCTGGATCAACAGTTCAGCGATCTGAACGGCGTTGAGCGCCGCTCCCTTGCGGATTTGATCACCGCACAACCAGAGCTCCAGTGCGTTTGCATCACTGATGTCCTGACGGATTCGGCCGATCGCCACCGGATCGCGACCGGTGACGTCTGTCGGCATGGGAAAGCGGTTCGCCGCCGGGTCGTCAATCAACTCAACACCGGGGGCAGCGGCCAGCAGCTCGCGTGCCTCCTCAATAGGGAAAGGAGACTCGAACTCAATGTTCACTGCTTCGGAATGGGCCCGCAGCACAGGCACCCGCACACAGGTCGCTGTGAAACGCAAATCCGGCAGACCCATGATCTTGCGGGTCTCGTTGACCATCTTCATCTCCTCCTCGCAGTAGCTGTTCGCCTGGAGCGGTGAGTTGTGCAGAAAGAGATTGAAGGCCAGGGAGTAAGGCAGCACTTCACCCTTGGGGGTACCCCCGTCCAACACGATCTGGGACAAATTTTTGAGCTCCTCCATCGCCCTGGCGCCGGCGCCACTGGCGGACTGATACGTGCTCACGACAACCCTGCGCAGCGCTCGCTTCGCGGCCAGAGGGGCCAGGGCCAAGGTGAGCAGGATCGTGGTGCAATTCGGATTGGCGATCACCCCCTTGTGGGCGAAGGCCGCATCGGGATTGACCTCCGGCACCACCAGGGGAACCCCCTGCTCCATGCGGAAGGCGCTGGAGTTGTCGACCATCACCGCACCTGCAGCCGTGATCGCATCGCGCCACTGCTTTGAAACGGAGCCACCAGCTGAGGCGAGCACCAGATCAACCCCTTCGAACGACTTAGACGACACCTCTTCCACCGTGAGAACACGGCCATTCCAGGCTTGGGTCTGACCGGCAGAGCGGGCCGACGCCAGCAGCTTCAGCTCGCCAACAGGGAAACGGCGTTCTTCAAGCAGCAGCAGCAGCTCCTGGCCAACAGCACCGCTGGCACCAAGAACAGCAACATTGAGAGGACGGTTGGGAAGGGTCGAAGACAAGCGGTGGATAGAACGATCTGAACGAAAACCCGTCGACTTTCGGAACCGACATCACTATGTAGAGAACGTGATGCCGATGGTGCGACGGGCTCAGCTTACCGATCCAGGCCCAGATCAACCGTTGCATACAGTGCTTGGCTGCCCTTTCCCTTCCCCCATGAGCGCTGCAGCCCTGAAGGTGACCACCGAAGCCCGCCCAAGCAGCCGTCTGGCGGTGACGGTCACCGTTCCTGGGGAGCGCTGCAAAACCAGTTACGAAGACGCGATCACCAGTCTCAGCCGCAGCATCAACCTGCCGGGCTTCCGAAAGGGCAAGGTGCCGCGGACGGTGCTGGTTCAGCAGCTGGGAGGTGTGCGAATCAAAGCCACAGCGTTGGAACAGCTAATTGATGGCGCCTGGCGGGACGCCATTCAGCAGGAATCCCTGGAGCCGATCAGCCAGCCCGATCTGAGCAGTGGCTTCGATGGGCTGCTGGAAAGCTTTGAGCCCGGCAAGGAACTCACCTTCACCCTTGAAGCCGACGTCGCTCCGACGCCGAAACTGAAGAGCACCAAGGGGCTGAAGGCGGAATTCGAAACCGTCGCCTACGACGCCTCCCGTGTCGACGAGATGATCGAAGACTCCCGCAAGCAGATGGCCACGGTCGTTCCCGTGGAAGATCGTGCCGCGCAGAACGGTGACATCGCGGTGCTTGGGTTCAAAGGGACCTACAGCGATGACGGCAGCGAAATCGAGGGGGGCAGTGCCGATTCCATGGATGTCGACCTGGAAAACGGCCGGATGATCCCGGGCTTCATCGAGGGGGTCATCGGCATGAAAGTCGGCGACAACAAAACCGTGGATTGCCAATTCCCCGAGGACTATCCCAAGGAGGACGCGCGCGGACGCAAGGCCGCCTTCGAGATCGAGCTCAAGGACCTCAAGACCCGCGAACTGCCCGACCTGGATGACGCCTTCGCCAAGCAGGCCAGCGAGCAGGAAACCCTTGCAGATCTGCGCAAAGATCTCGAGCAGCGGCTCAAAGACGACGCCGAACGGCGCCAGACCAGCAACCGCCGCGATGCGCTCGTCGCCGCATTGGTTGAGCAGCTCGAAGTGGACTTGCCCGAAGCCCTGATTCAGCAGGAAAGCCGCAACCTGCTGGAGCAGACGGCAGCCCAGTTCGCCCAGCAGGGCATGGATGTGAAGTCTCTGTTCACGCCCGATCTGGTGCGCAACCTGATGCAGAACTCCCGCCCAGAGGCCGAGGAACGACTGCGCCGCAGTTTTGCCCTCACCGCCCTGGCTGAAGCGGAGGAGATCAAGCTCGACGACAAGGACGTTGACGCCAAGATCAAAGAGGTGAAAAAAGAACTCTCCGCCGAGGCCAAAATCGATCCGGAACGCCTGCGGCAGGCCGTAATGGATGACCTAATGCAGGACCGTCTGATGGGTTGGCTCGAGGAGAACAGCACGCTCACCGAAAAGGCCCCGGCGGCGGATGACGGCACGCCAGCAGCCGAGAAAAAGGCTGCCGGCAAAAAGGCCCCCGCCAAAACCAAGTCCAAGGCGGACGCCAAGGACTGAGCAACGCCCATAGATTGACCCAACTTCACCGCACACCGATCGCGTGATCGACGCCCGCAGTCACCACCCCATCCAGAACCGCTGGCGGGCCGCCATGCCCGTCTCGGCACCGGGGCCTCTACCCACGGTTGTGGAACAGTCCGGTCGCGGCGACCGGGCCTTCGACATCTATTCCCGCCTGCTGCGGGAGCGGATCATCTTCCTCGGCACCGGTGTGGATGACGCCGTCGCCGATGCTCTAGTCGCGCAGATGCTGTTCCTCGAAGCTGAGGACCCAGAGAAGGACATTCAGATCTACATCAACTCGCCAGGCGGCTCAGTCACAGCAGGACTGGCGATCTACGACACGATGCAGCAGGTGGCCCCGGACGTGGTGACCATCTGCTATGGCCTTGCCGCCAGCATGGGAGCGTTTCTCCTTTCCGGAGGCACCAAAGGCAAGCGTCTCGCCTTGCCCAATGCCCGGATCATGATCCACCAACCCCTTGGTGGCGCCCAGGGGCAGGCGGTGGACATTGAAATTCAGGCGAAGGAAATTCTGTATCTAAAGGAGACCTTGAACGGACTGATGGCCGACCACACCGGCCAGCCCCTCGACAAGATCTCAGAAGACACCGACCGCGACTACTTCCTTTCTCCCGCAGAAGCGGTTGAATACGGCCTGATCGATCGCGTGGTGGACAGTTCCGGGGACGGAGGAATCATTACGGAGAGCTGACAGAAGCGCTTCCGTTCTCGATCCTGTGTGTTCAGGGAGACGCCATCGGTTGATTCCTGTGTTGTTCTCCTGTGTGGTGCCCAGCGTTCGATGGCCAAGTTCGACGCCCATCTGAAGTGCTCGTTCTGTGGGAAATCCCAGGATCAGGTGCGCAAGCTGATCGCCGGACCCGGCGTCTACATCTGCGATGAATGCATCGATCTCTGCAACGAGATCCTGGATGAGGAGCTGGTGGATGGCCAAGGCAATCCACGCCACAGCCACGAGCAGAACCGCAAGGCAGCACCTGCTGCGCGCAAGAGCAGTAAACCTGCCCCAACGCTGGCCTCCATTCCCCGGCCTCAGGACATCAAAAGCTTCCTGGATGAACAGGTGGTCGGCCAGGACGCCGCGAAGAAGGTGATGTCTGTAGCGGTTTACAACCATTACAAGCGCCTGGCCTGGCAAGGCGATGGCAACGGCGAAACCGAGGAAACCGCCACCCGCCTGCACAAGAGCAACATCCTGCTGATCGGACCCACCGGCTGCGGCAAAACGCTGTTAGCCCAGACCCTGGCCGAAATGCTGGATGTGCCCTTCGCCGTGGCCGATGCCACCACCCTTACCGAAGCGGGCTATGTGGGTGAGGACGTGGAAAACATCCTGCTGCGGCTACTGCAAAAGGCCGACATGGATGTGGACCAGGCCCAGCGGGGCATCATCTACATAGATGAGATCGACAAAATCGCCCGCAAGAGCGAGAACCCCTCGATCACTCGGGATGTCTCCGGCGAAGGTGTTCAACAGGCCCTGTTGAAAATGCTGGAGGGCACCGTGGCCAACGTGCCGCCCCAGGGTGGCCGCAAGCACCCCTACCAGGACTGCATCCAGATAGACACCAGCCAGATCCTGTTCATCTGCGGCGGTGCCTTCGTCGGCCTCGAGGACGTGGTGCAAAAACGGATGGGCCGCAACGCCATCGGCTTCATGCCCAGCGATGGCCGCGGACGCAGTCGGGCCAATCGCGACCTGCAAGCCGCCCATGTGCTGCGTCACCTGGAGCCGGATGATCTGGTGCGCTACGGCTTGATCCCGGAATTCATCGGCCGGATGCCGGTGAGTGCCGTGCTCGAACCCCTGGACGAAAGCGCCTTGCAATCGATCCTGACCGAGCCCCGCGATGCCCTGGTGAAGCAGTTCCGCACCCTGCTGAGCATGGACAACGTGCAACTCCAGTTCGCCGATGACGCCATCGAGGCGATCGCCCAAGAGGCCCACCGGCGCAAGACCGGCGCCCGCGCTCTGCGCGGCATCGTCGAAGAGCTGATGCTCGATTTGATGTACGACCTTCCTTCTCAGACATCCGTGAAGGAGTTCACCGTGACCAGGGCGATGGTGGAGGAACACACCGGCGGCAAGGTGCTCCCCCTGCCTGGCACTGAACAACAGAAGACCGCCTAAGCCCTTGGCTGCCGCTGACCACCTGGAGGTGCCGCGTCAGCACGGCCTGTTCAACCATCACGGCATCGACCTCGGCGACGGAACCGTCGCCCACTACCTGGAGGGGCGTGAAATCCTGCGCAGCCCGTTGGAGGAGTTCAGTCGAGGCCAACCACTGCGGGTGATCAGCCATCCCGATGCTTCGCCGGTGGGGGTAACCCTGCGGCGGGCCATAGGTCGCCTGGGTGAACAGGATTACAACCTGCTGTTCAACAACTGCGAGCACTTCGCCACCTGGTGCAAAACCGGGCGCCATCGCAGCGGCCAGGTGGACTCGGTGCTGGAGCAGGGACGTCACTGGAGCGGTCTGATGTCTTCCGCCCTGATGCGTGGGCTGGAACTCCTGGTGCAACGGGGCCTGCTCGATGACGATGCCCGCGCGATGGCCAGTCGGGGTGTGGAGAAACTGGAACGCCTGCGCCTGTCGCTGCTGGGCAAATTGGAGGGCCTCCTGGAACGGGCAGGAGATGGGACGGACCGCCGGCTGCTGCTCACGGGTCAGAGCCTTGCGGATGAGCTAGCGGCCGTGGAAGACCTCAAACAACGAATTGACGCCCTGTTAGAACAGCGCCCCGCGCTGCCAGGCTCCGAATCCTCTGAGTAATCTCCTTTCAACGCTCGCGGCGCATGAGTTCGGCCTACCAGCCGCTGCATCACAAATACCGGCCCCAGCGCTTTGATCAGCTGGTGGGTCAGGAGGCGATCGCCGCCACCCTGGGCCACGCCCTTACCAGCAATCGGATTGCCCCGGCCTACCTGTTCAGTGGCCCCCGCGGCACCGGCAAAACCTCCAGCGCCCGCATCCTGGCCCGCTCGCTCAATTGCCTGAACAGCGACGGGCCAACGCCCGAACCCTGCGGCACCTGCGAGCTTTGCAAAACGATTGCCGCCGGCACAGCCCTGGATGTGATCGAGATCGACGCCGCCTCCAACACCGGTGTCGACAACATCCGTGAACTGATCGAACGCTCCCGATTCGCACCGGTCCAGGCCCGCTGGAAGGTGTATGTGGTGGACGAGTGCCACATGCTCTCCACCGCAGCCTTCAACGCCCTGCTGAAAACTCTGGAGGAACCACCTCCACAGGTGGTGTTCGTGCTCGCCACCACCGATCCGCAACGGGTGCTGCCAACGATCCTCAGCCGCTGCCAACGCTTTGATTTCCGGCGGATCCCGCTCGATGGCCTCAACAAACATCTGAGCTGGATCGCCGAACAGGAAGCGATCGACATCCAACCCGAAGCCATTCACGTGGTGGCCCAGCGGTCCCAAGGGGGGCTGCGGGATGCCGAAAGCCTTCTGGACCAACTGAGTCTGCTGCCGCCACCCATCGAAGCCGCTGCGGTGTGGGATCTACTGGGCGCGGTGCCCGAACAGGAACTGCTGGAGCTGGTGGGGGCCATGAGCAGCGCCGAACCGGTGCAACTGCTGGAGGCGACCCGCAACCTGCTGGACCGGGGCCGGGATCCTGGGGCCGTGTTGCAAGGTCTGGCCGGGATGCTGCGGGATCTGGTGCTGATGGCTGCTGCTCCAGATCGGCTGGAGCTCACCAGCGTTTCGCCCCAGTTCCGCGATCAGCTACCCGCCCTCGCAAAGACCATGGGCAGAGCCCGCTTGCTGCAATGGCAAGCCCAACTACGGGGCAGCGAGCAACAACTGCGCCAAAGCGTGCAACCTCGGCTTTGGCTGGAAGTGCTGTTGCTGGGGTTGCTGGCGGAACCGGTGGCTGCTCAGCCCATCACCGCAGCCCCACCCAAAACACAACCAGCGACGACACCACCGATAGCTGTGACTCCGATCGCAGCTCCAGTGCCAGCTCCCGCCGCCGCACCAACCCCAACCGAGACACCTACCGCCAGTCCAAAACCGGCACCTGCGGCATCACCGGAACTGCCAACGGTCTCCAACCCTGCGCCGTCGCCCAGCACCAACCTGCCCGAACTGTGGCAACAGATCCTGGGCAGCCTCGAACTACCCTCCACCCGGATGTTGCTCTCGCAGCAAGCGCAACTGGTGCGACTGGATGCCAACCGCGCAGTTGTGCAGGTGGCTGGCAACTGGATGGGGATGGTGCAGAGCCGGGCGTCACTGCTGGAACAGGCGGTGGCCACAGCTCTCGGTGGCTCGAGGCAGCTGATCCTGGAAGCCAGCAACAGCGCCATGCCACCACCGATCACAACACCGCCGATTGCGACTCCACCGATCGCAACACCGCCTATCTCAACACCGCCAGCAGCAGTCGAGCCTCCAGCACCAACACAACCGGCACCGGCAGCTGCTTTAACATCAGCTCCGGCGGTTGCACCGGAACTGCCGCGCACGCAACCCGAGCCGGTGGAAGCAAAGCCGGCACCTGCTCCAACGGAAACCAACCCTCAACCCAGCCCACCTTCAGGCCTGGATCGTCAGGCCCGCAATCTGGCGGACTTCTTCAATGGTCAAGTTCTCGACGTTGATGAAATCAGCTGAAGTGAAGGCGGGTGATCGGGCCCCCACCTAAGGCACGCGTGAAAAAGGGGCTGCGTCAGGCCTGTACCGGATGGTCATGGCCGTGGCTGGTTTTGGCCCAAACCAAACGTTTGGGGAGCAGCGACATCCGCAACGTGACCCAGGGAATCACCACAAACCAGTGGCCCAGGTAGGCAATGGCCACCAGGAGATTCACCGGGCCCGCGGTTGGAATCGCCGGCCCCGCGCTCCCGCTGCGACAACCACGCCAAAACGCCAGACCCGAAACGCTGAACGCCACCACCGACAAGGGCCAGTACACCGGAACGCTTCGGGTGATCAAACCCGCGCACAGGTCAGCGAACGACACCACCGGCAGGGCGTATTGGAGCAGGAAAAACGCCGTCAGGTCCCAGCGCTGGCGAACACTGAGCTGGGCCGACGTCAGCACAGGCCAGTAATCGAAGAAACGCTGCAATCCTCCTTCCGCCCAGCGTTGCCGTTGCTTCCACAAGGCCTGGAGACCGGGGACTGCCTCTTCCTGAACCGGAGGGTCCCACAGCAGTCCTACCAAGGCCCCATGGGTCAAAAGGCGGAAGCTGAGATCAAGGTCATCGGTCACGGTGTCTTCGTTGAAACCGCCGCTGGCCTCCAGCACCGAGCGCTTGATCAGCTGGCCGTTCCCCCGCAGCTCTGCCACACCTCCATTGGCCAGACGCCCCGACTGGATGACCGCATCCAGGGCCATCTCCATCGCCTGGGATCGGGTCAGCCAGTTGCGATCTGCATCAATCACGGCCTTGCGCAGCTGCACCGCTGACCAGCCACCATCGAGCGCGTAGGGCACCAGGCGCTCGAGCAGGTCCTCCTGCAATTGGGCATCCGCATCAAGCACCAGCAGCCAATCGCCACTCAGGCGATCCAAGGCGGTGTTGAGAGCACCCGACTTGCCACCACCGGCATTGCGCTGGCGATGGATGACATTGAGTCCCGGGTGCTCGGCAGCCAGGTTGTCCAGCAACTCAGGCGTGCGATCCACACTGCCGTCGTCGATCACCCAGGTGGTGAGTTGTCCGGATGGATAGCGGAGCGATGTGAGGCGTTCCACCAAACGCTGCACCACAGATTCTTCGTCTCGGGCGGCCACCACCACATCCAGGCTGGGAAGCTGCCCCGGATCCATTGCCGGCATGGCATCCGCTGCACCACGTGTCAGCTGCCCACGCATCACGGAACGCAAGCCATACCCACCAAGCATCAGAGCAAGACTGATTGCAGGCCAGAGCGAGCGGGCTGGGTCAAGCCAATGGGGAGCTGCACCAGCGCATCCACAAGCGAACAGGAACGCGGCCGACTTCACCCGTCGGTGATCACCAGAGGTGGCGTTCGAGCTCATCCAGATGCCCAGGTGGCAGGACTTTAAGGGGACTGCACAACTGTTGAGAGCGGACCGTAGACAGTCCCTGGGTAGTAATGGCGCAGGATCCGCTCCACAGACCAGCCCCGCCAGGCCAGATCGATCGCTCCCGCCTGCGACAAACCGGCCCCATGGCCGAAGCCACCGCCCAGCACCAGCCAGCGTTCAGCGCCCTGAGGCTCCAGCACAAACAGGGTGCTGGGAAGTGTCCGGAGGGTGCGACGGATGGCATCCAACCTGAGGGTGACCGGTGCGGCATCGCCGCTGCCGGAAATCTGCAACGCCAGCACACGGCCGCTGGCACCCCGCTCCAGAACCTGCAGCTGCAAGGGAGAAGCCAGCGGTTCTGCCGCTGCTCCGAGGGCCTGACGCAGACTCTGACCAGAGAGGGTTCGGGTCCAGCGGAAGCGGGGGTGCTGCTGGCCATAGGCCCCGGAGCGATCCGCCAGCAACGCCTGCACCGCCTGGCGCTGCTGCAGCGGCAAGGGATGACGACTGCTCCAGCCCTCATCCCCATCGGGTTTCGGACGCAGGTAGGTGGTGGGCTGCATGGCCCAGGCTTCCGGGCCTGCGGCCATCATCCCGCCATTGGTGGCGTGGTACACCGCACTGATCGGTTGGTTATTCAGGCTGAGCAACTTTCCCTGGGTGGCCGCAATCGCTTCGCGCACAGCACCTCCCGCATGGCGGGGATCGCTATAAACCTGGCACTGGGTGTCACTGCAGAGGTGATAGCCATCGATGCTGAAGCGATGGCTATTCGCCAAGGCCCAGGTGCGCGCCAAAACGGTCTGGGCCTGCAACGCAGCCATCGGTGAACCGGCACCGATCTCATGGGGAACCACCCCCTCCAGATAACGCTCCACCGGCACTTGCTCCACCAGGGACCAACTGCCGTAGGCATCCCGTTGCAAGCGAAAGGGACCCTGAAAGCGTCCACCTGCCCAGAGAAGTCCATCGGACGCCTCAATCGAAACAGGACCCCGCAATGTGCGTTCCCCCTCCGGCGTTTGCAATACCGGTTCGACGGTGCTGGTGAGCGTGCCTTGCCAATCGCGCACAGCGAGACCCTCTGGAACCGGGGCCCCTTCTGGCGCCCAGACCTCCCATTCCCCGGGATGGGCGACCTCCGCTTCAACTCCCAAAGCACGCCAACGGGAGGCGACACGATCCGCCGTTTCAAAGCTGGCGTAGGGGCCAGCAATCCGGCGGGCCAATGAAAACGGAGTGCCCAAGGGCACGCTTCGCCAGGTGATCGCAAAATCCGATCCGCTGCGTTGCTCCCCCGTTGCATCCCGAAGGGTGAGCGATCCTGAGAAGGCACGGAGATTCAGCGGCGCTGCTGTTGCAGCGGCACCCAGGTGGTCCTCCAACGCCACCCAGAGCACCGGTTCAGGGCCCTCAATCGGCGGTGGGTCAGCGATGGAGCGGTGGGTGGGGAGCTGAATCGGTTCAACGGCAGCAGGCTCGACCGCGGCGGGTGACTGAGTTGCAACGTCTTCACGGGCCTTGCAGCCCAGACCCATACAAAGAAGCAATGTGAGCGTCAGGAACCGAATCATTCCGCGGGGGGCACATCGGGACGTATTGTTGTCGTTTGTGCACGAACGAGCAGACCAATGCCCAAGCTGAAGACCCGCAAAGCTGCCGCGAAGCGGTTCAAAGCAACCGGCACTGGCAAATTTCTGCGTCGTCGCGCTTTCCGGAACCACCTGCTGGACCACAAAACCCCTAAGCAGAAGCGTCATCTGGCCACCAAGGCTGTGGTGGATCGCACCGATGAAGAGCGCGTGACACTGATGATGCCCTACGCCTGAGCACAGCTGCTCAGACGAGTCCGTTCAAAAAGACCTGATCCAACCCTTCCAACCTCATGGCCCGCGTCAAGAGAGGCAACGTCGCCCGTAAACGCCGCAACAAGATTCTGCGGCTGGCCCGTGGCTTCCGTGGTGGCAACGGAACTCTGTTCCGCACAGCAAACCAGCGGGTGATGAAAGCCCTCTGCAATGCCTATCGCGATCGTCGTCGTCGCAAGCGCGATTTCCGTCGCCTCTGGATTGCACGTATCAATGCTGCCGCTCGGTTGAATGGCGTGAGCTACAGCCGGCTGATGGGCGGACTCAAGAAGGCGGATGTGCGCCTGAACCGCAAGATGCTGGCTCAGCTAGCGGTCGTTGACCCCAGCAGCTTCACCAACGTGGTGGCTGCAGCCAAGAGCTGATCTCCAACTGTGAACCTGCTGCCCCAGACCTACCTGCTGGGCCTGGTCGGCCTGCTTGCCATCGTTGCGGTGGTGGTGGGCCGACAATTTTTTCGTGTGCGACGTGACGAAGCACGATTGATCGAACTCGAAAAATCTGACACGGCCTCATCTCGGCAGGCATCGGATCTTTATGAGCTCGGATCCGTGCAACTGCGCAAACGGCTTTACCCCCAAGCTGCGGCCACCCTCAAGCAGGCACTGAAACGACTGAGTGGGGAACCCGATGAGGCTCGCGCGCTGATTGAAAATGCTCTTGGCTTTGCTCTGGCTGCGCAAAAGGACTATTCCGGTGCCACCAAGCACTACAAGCTGGCGCTGAAGGCCAAAAAGGACTATCCCGTAGCCCTGAACAACTTGGCCTTTGCCCAGGAAAAGTTGTTGAAAGACTCTGAGGCGATCTCGCTTTATGAGCAGACACTCAGCATCGAACCTGAGAACGCCACAGCGAAGAAAGGGCTGAAGAAACTCAAGCGTCGGATGAGCTGAAGGGTGATGGAATCACCTTGGTGTCATCACCGCGATGTGATCACCAAAGAGGCTGAACGGGAATCTCGTCCTGGCAGCTGCTGGTCATCGCAAGACGTCCACCAACACCGGTGCTGGGGTTGGCCACATTCACCAGGCGAGGAGCCTGCCAACCGGTGGGACTAAAACCTTGCAGGCCTAGGAATACACCTCCAGGCTCGAGGCCAGCGATTAAGGGATCCGCCAAGGGAATGAGATCAAGCTGATCCGACTTGGCATGCAAATTGCCCTGAACCGGTGTGGTGACGGAACCAAAGGTCATCGTTCCCCGTATATCAACCATCTGGCCCAACGCCGTCAGTTGGGTGATGTCCAAGGTGACATCAACGGTGGAATTGCCATCAAAGGGTTCAAACGTGCCGCACCACTGGCGGGGCAACGATGCAGCCAGATCTACAGCACGTGCCACCGGATCGAAGCTCTCCACGTCTCCCTCATCGATTTCCAGAGGAACCGCAAGCTGAATCGGATCCAGAGGCAGCTGAGGATTGGTCTCAAACGGCACCTGGCTGCCAACCGGGAGATCCATGGCAAGCAGGAACGGCATGGAAGACGATGGATGATGAGGGCACGGTAGGCCCTTTTGCTCACGCGTGTCATGGATTTGCCCTCCCCCACATCCGACCCCCTAACCATTGGCGGGCGTCAGTTCAACAGCCGTCTGTTCACGGGCACCGGCAAATATCCATCAATGGCCTTGATGAAGCAGAGCATCGAGCGATCCGGCTGCGACATGGTCACGGTGGCTGTTCGACGGGTCCAGGCTGTAGCCGCAGGCCATGAGGGCCTGATGGAAGCCATTGATTGGAACCGAATCTGGATGCTGCCCAACACCGCGGGCTGCACCGATGCGGAGGAAGCGGTGCGTGTCGCCAGGCTTGGACGGGAACTGGCCAAGCTGGCGGGGCAGGACGAGAACACCTTCATCAAGCTGGAGGTCATTCCCGACACCCGGCATCTTCTGCCCGATCCGATCGGCACCTTGCAAGCCGCAGAACGTCTGGTGAAGGAAGGCTTCACGGTGCTGCCTTACATCAATGCGGATCCCTTGCTGGCCAAACGCCTGGAGGAGGTCGGGTGCGCCACGGTGATGCCCCTGGGCTCTCCGATCGGCTCGGGCCAGGGCCTCAACAACGCCGCAAACATCGGATTGATCATCGAAAACGCCTGTGTTCCAGTGGTGGTTGACGCAGGCATTGGCGTGCCCAGCGAAGCGGCGCAGGCCCTGGAGATGGGAGCCGATGCCGTCCTGGTCAACAGCGCTATCGCCATGGCCGGCGACCCCCCAGCGATGGCCGAGGCCATGGGTCAGGCAGTGCTCGCCGGGCGGACCGCCCACCGCTCCGGACGCTTGCCGCGGCGGGACCAGGCCTCCGCCAGCTCACCGACCACCGGCATCGTGCAGTCGGCACCATGAGATGAAGAGACGTGAAGTGAGGTGAAGCCTGCTTCACAAAGCCAGGTAATAAGCAATTGGACTCATAAGGTCCGACCAGTCACATAAGACCCATGTCGGTCACCACGGAAGACGGCGGTCGTCTCAATGCATTCGCCAAGGAGCCACGCATGGAGGTGATGGATGTTGCCACCAGCCAGAGCCGCAACCGCAGCTCGATGATGATGCTGGTGACCGGTGGATTGCTCGTGGCCGGCATGGTGGCAGTGACCGTCGCCATCAGCTGAGACGGTCCACGCTGAAATCCCTGTAGTAGCTTGCCAGGATTGAGCGTCACGCTCGTTCCAGAAGGAGTTTGGGGTGAAAGTTCTCGTTCTCGGCGGTGACGGCTTCTGCGGCTGGCCCTGTGCGGTGAACCTGGCGGATCAGGGCCACGAGGTTCTGATCGTCGACAACCTCAGCCGTCGCAAGATCGATATCGACCTTGAAGTTGAGTCGCTGACGCCAATCGTGA
>Ga0189289_10366_pt1 | contig 21443 bp, 19 predicted proteins | sample UW106minimetaG_FD_130313 | JGI IMG/M metagenome (GOLD analysis project Ga0189289, IMG submission 130313) | Marine microbial communities from the Costa Rica Dome - UW106 mini metaG | ecosystem: Environmental > Aquatic > Marine > Oceanic > Photic zone | place: Costa Rica: the Eastern Pacific...
GAGCGTCCAGATCGCTGTCGTTCTCGATGTCCAAACGCAGCGAGCAGGCTGATGTCCCATGACGTCCAGCCGTCAGAACCTTGAGGCCAGGACAGGACCGCCTCAGTTCCGCCGCGACCGCCGAACCGATGCCACCAGGACCGACCACCAAGGCCAGGCCAACCCAGTCGGTCGAGGACGCTTCGACCATGTGATCTTGCTGCGGAGTGGAGACCGTCTAACGGAAATCGGGCATCATCGGCTGCAAGCTCCGTCGAGCACCTTTGGTGGCGAATCGCAGTCGTTACTGGCCCCCTGCAGCGCTCGGAGCTCTGCTCATGGCCGCCTTGGTGGGCTGGCTTGCACGACCTCTCCCTCAGCAAGCCGACCAGAAGCCTCTCAGCCTGCTTGAGCTGCTCGAGGATGATTCAACCGATGCTGGCGCAGCCCCATCCAAAACGTCGGCCGTTCAAACACCTAAAAACGTCGTTCCCAAGGTGCCACTGGGGGCTGAAGCCGTTCCACTGGACATCCGAGTTGGTCTGGTCAGCCAGACGCCGGTCACAGCTTTCTGGCCGGGTCGCAACGTCCTGTGTCGCAACCATGCGGGCTCCGTGGTCCCTGCCCAGCAATTGGGCAGCACAATCGCTTCATCCACCCAACAGGAGATTCACTGCTCCGGAGGGCACGTTCAGATCAATCAACAGCGCTATCTGGGGGATGTATCTCTGCTCAAAAGCGAACGTGATTGGCTCGCCGTGATTTCCCTTGATTTGGAAACCTATGTGGCCTCGGTCGTTGGTGCAGAAATGCCCAGCCAGTGGCACCAAGAGGCCTTGAAGGCACAAGCTGTGGCAGCACGCTCCTATGCCCTGGCGCATCTTGCAAGACCAGCAACAACGGCATATCACTTGGGCGACACGACACGCTGGCAGGTGTACTCGGGTGAGACAAGCACCACCCAGGCCAGTCGATCAGCTACTTGGGAGACCCGAGGGATCATCCTCAGTTACGCCGGTGGCATTGTGGAAAGCCTGTATGCATCTAACGAGCAAGTCAGTGCTGAAGCCCATGGCCATCTCGGCGCAAGCATGAGTCAAACCGGGGCCCAGCAACTCGCCCGTCAAGGACTCTCCTTCAATGCAATTCTTGGCAGGTACTACAGAGGAGCCTCACTGGCACGGTTGAAACGGCATGACCAGTGAACTGCTCCGACAAGCGAATGGCGTTGCGGCTGAAGCGAAAGCATCCGGAGCTTTGGTTCCGCTCAAGACCTCGCTAACGCACCTGATGGGAGAGGGAGGCACCAGCTTTGAGCTGCGCCATCTCCTTAGCGCAACACCAAAACACTTGCGAGCCGCAGGCCCCAAGCCAAATCCTTTCCTCCCCTGGGATCAACGGCTGGAGGTGGAACGGATCGGCGATTCGCACGTGGTGATTCTGAACAAATATCCGGTTCAGTCTGCCCACATGCTGCTGATAACCCAGACCTGGCAACCCCAAACCGGTTGGTTGTCACTTGACGATTGGCGTGCCCTCGCCTTGGTCGATGCAACAACCACTGGATTGTGGTTTTTCAATAGCGGTCCCAATGCTGGCGCCAGTCAGCCGCATCGCCATCTGCAGTTGTTACCTCGAACAGCAGGGGAACCAATTTGCGCAAGGCAAGATTGGTTCCGACGTTGTGCTGCAGATCCAACGGTCCTGGCGGATGACCCTCTGTTCCGGAGCAGCCGTGTTGCACCGCTCACTTCACCACTGACAGGTGAAACGCTCCACCGGATCTATCTTTCGCTTGCTGGAGAACTCGGGCTGGGATCCCCGTCAAACGACAGCTGTCCAAGGGGTGCCTATAACCTTCTGCTGTCACGCCAATGGATGGCCATTGTTCGGCGTCAAACAGAAGGCATTCGTGGTTTCAGCGTCAATGCCCTTGGTTTTGCTGGGTCCTTGCTGAGTACCGCTGAATCCGATCGTGAATGGATTCAGCGATCAGGGCCAGAAGCCCTGCTTCGCGCTGTTGTTGAAGCGGTCTGAAGTAAGTGAGTCAAAGAGGCTCAGGCCTTGGCCGTTGCTTTCTCCAACTGGCTGATGATCACGTCGCGATAGTCGGAAGCCAAGTCGTGAAATCCCTGTTCAATCAAACCGGCGATGACGTCGATGGCTTCGTCTTCGCACTCGGGAATCAGCACCACCCCACGATTACGACCGAGGATCATCTTCTGAATGATCGATTGCATTTTGCGTGGTTTTCCTGAGGGGTCGGCGAGAACCTCCTCGGCAGGTATAAACCGAGAACGGTGTTGATTTTTGGAATTGATCTGTGCGATGAAAAGATACTGATTTCCGTTGATTTCTACCAATCCTCTGAATTCAGAGAGCTTGTCGCTGGCATCAACACAACAGAAATTGTTGTTCTGTGATGGTGATTCGCCATCAAAGCCACGAATTCTCGAGATCGTCGCGTCGGCTTCGAAGGATTCTTGACCCAGGCGGGTCACCAGCAATTCACAGATGGCGCGCTGATTCAAGACCACAAAGAAATGATCTCAATTAGACCCGTTCTCAGTGCTCCGCTTTGTAGCGAGAGGAACAGGTCTCAAGGAGTACCGAATGGAGTTTGTGCCGTGGTGGCACGGATGCCAAGGCTTACCCCGCTCTGCCAAGGCTGGAGATGAGATCGACTCGCATCCTTTGAACAAGAAATGCCTTCAGCGTCGGAACCGTCAGATTCAGGACAACTTGCATCTGGTCCGTCCCATTGCGCGCCATTACGCCCTGCAAACAGGCCTCGAGCAAGATGATCTCCTGCAGGTGGGCTGTCTCGGACTGATCAAGGCTTCAAACCGATTTGAAACCAAGCGAGGAACGACATTCCCCAGCTTCGCTAAACCGCATATCCGGGGAGCCATTCTTCACTTTCTACGGGACAAGGTTGGTGTAATCCGCCTTCCAAGAGCCGTTGAGGAACGGGCCATGAGGATGCTGCGAAGCCCTGAAGGCTGCTTAAACGCTGCTAATGCTCTGGTCGTTCACCAGTACCGCAGCAAGCATCACTGGGTGGAGTTCAACGATGACCTGGTCGACGACACCCCGCAGGGGATCGAATTGGTCGCACGTTCAGAAGCGTGGCAGCGGGTTCGAGCAATGTTCCTGAGGATTGGAACAGATGAACAACGTGTCCTGCAAATGGTCGTGATCGATGGAATGAGCCTTAGGCAGACAGCGCAACAACTCGGGATTTCAGCGATGACGGTTCAACGACGCGTCAAACGCGGCCTGAGAAGCCTCGCGAGCCAATTGAACGAAGATCAAGCCGGGGTTTGAGTGTCGCGGTCCATTTGTTCCTGGAGTGTCTTGATGGCGGCGTTCAGGGCCGAAAGTTGCCGTTCAGCACTATCCCTCCAAAAACGCAGCATCGACAGCTTCCGTTCCTGATGGTGCCGGCGCAAGGTTGCGTGATCAGTGGTGCCGCTGCAGCAGAAAGGAGGAAGCATGTCAGCAAAAGCAATCCCTTAGATCCTGACGGATTTTCAGACGTGATGCGACTCCTCAATCACTTGGCTCTCGCAGGAGGTGGACCTACGGTATGCATTCACAACATCTGCAATGTGGTGTCGACGTCCAAGCGAACACCACGACAACAAGCCGCATGAGTCTCAGACGAGTCCCAGCATTGGTCTTGCTCTGCGTCTCGTTTACGGGGCTTGAGTTTGTTTTGCAGGGGAGGGGTGAGGCATACGTTGCCTTGATGGCTGGTCAGCGTGCACGCCCCTTAAACGGGACGTTTAACAACGTCCCGGTTCTGCATTCAAACCAGCCAGAGATTGTCACTGGTCCAGGGATTCTGGTGAACACAGCGCCCGGATCGGCCATCGCTGCTGAGTCCAACCAGCCGCTTCGTAACGCTGCCTACTCCTTCAATGGTGAGTTCGGCGTTCACATGCATCACAAGTACTACCCCCAGGACCTGTCAAAGCTTGGTGGACGTCGATCCAGGGGCTTGATGACCCTGGCTCTGATTGCAACGAATCCTGGATCGAAGCCAATCACGCTTCAATTTGACCGTGGTTCCGTCAAAAACAGTTTTGAGGCGCCGTATCACCCAAATCGCCTGATGGGGGTGAAGCCCCTTGGGAAGCGTCCCTGGAATACAGGACCGGGTGATGCCACTGCCGTTCAACTGCTTCGCGGTGAATTAGACCGCAAACTGCCCGATCGTCTTGAGATACCCGCTGGAGGACGACGGGTCGTGGTACGAACCGTGCTGCCTGCCCGTGGCATCGCCAACGGTCTGTTGAGGGGACGCAGCAATGGTCCTTTCACCATGGCTGTCGTCGCTGCTGAGCAATCAGCACAGGATTCCGATCTCTTTGCGGTGCTGCAGTCAGGTCGCTTGGCGCCTGGACGTATTTATCTCAACCGTATTCGTGAAATCCAGCTCGGCAGGGTCTTCTCGCGCGTGGCTGGAGTGGCTCTCGGCGATGCCTACAAGGCTCAGATCCACCACGATCTCGGTCAGGGGGCACTCCATGTTCCTCTTACCAGTACGAAGCGGCATCACTTCGGCACGCGCGACATTCAGGTCAATCCATTAACAACGCGGATGGTGGATTCCGCTTTGAACAACGTTGGCACCTACGGCGTCCGTTACGACGTGACACTCAACCTCTCAGGTGCGGGCCCCCATCAACTTGTGCTCAGTCACCCGGTTGTTTCCGGAAAGAAAACGTTCACTGCCTTCCGTGGATCGCTGCAGATTGTTCAGGATCAGACGCTTCAGGAGGTTCACGTCGGCATGCGCTCAGGCGAGAGCCTGGCCCTGGCGGATCTCAACCTGGCTCCTGGCACAACCAAGGCTGTCAAGGTGAGTTTGGTCTATCCAGCTGATGCCACACCTGGCCACCTGCTGAGTGTTGTTCCTGTACAGCAACTGGCCATGCTTCACCGGCGTCAGCAGCAACAGCGTGACGCCCAGGTCAAACTGGCCGAAACCAAATCTCGCAAGGTGGGGCCCAAAACCGCACCGCCACAACCCCCGCTAACGCCTGTTGTTGTGAAGCCGGCTCCCATGCAGCAGAAGCGCAACTCCGCCCCCCTTCCTTCGACGCCTGCAATCGTGCCTGCCACCAGTCCTCGCTACAGCGAGGTGATCCAATCTCAGCAGCAGTGGTTGCTTCAGCTGCAGGGTCGATAACCTTCGCAGAGCAGGACTGAACTTTTGAGCGGCGAGGACTCAAAACGTCAACGGATCTCTGTCGAGATGTCAGAGCCCATGGTCGAGTTGATTGACCAGCTCAAGGGTGAATACGGAGCACGCTCTCGGGGGCGTGTGCTCGAAATGCTTTTGCAGGATCTGCTCGATCCTGGCGATGGGAGCACCGGTCCTGAGGAAACATCCGTCAAAGACGAGGGTGAACCAGAGGCGACAACCAGCACTGATGAGATAACGAGTCTGGTTTTGATTGGCTCCGGGAGTCTTCACCACAATGCAGAACCGAGCCAACCTCCCGATCCCAGCGAACCTTCCGCCAACGTTTCTTCGGGCATTGACCTTCCAGGTTTCGTGAGCAAGCGAACCGGTCAGCTCAAAGCGACACTCCGCTCGCCGCAGCAACGAGATTCCGCTCAGAACGACCCCTTGGTATCGACGGTTGATCCTTCTGATTTACGAGATGCCAGTGCTGCTGCAGAAGATCACTGGAGATCTCTGTATGGACAACCACCGGGCCCCACGGTGATCGAAGCCTCCATGACTTGGCTAGCTCGGGACGTCTGGTTCAGCACTGACGCCAGTGATGGGCGGCCGTTTACCTGGTCTGCGGCCAATGCTGCTGTTCAGACGCTTTGTGCTGGCTGGGAGTCCCGTGACCCTTCCCTCGGCCGGGTCATGGCCGTTGCAGGTGCGCTTGAGGATCCATTCGCCACCTCATCCCTGGCGGAACGCATGCCGACGTTGATCCGCCGGTTTGTCAATCGTTTTCGTCGCAGCCGTCAGGTCACATCCTTCGAAACTCTTGAGTCCACGATGACGGTCCATGGGGCGCTCAATCTTTTAGGCCTGTCCACACGAGCGGGCACAGCGGTGACGTTGAGCTCCATTCGGGATGCCTACAAGCAGCGGGCCCTGGAAGCACATCCCGATGCAGGCGGATCAACCGATGCGATGCGTCGACTCAATGAGGCCTACCGACTGCTGCGCGAGTTGTACCGCAATCGCTAGTGCAATCGTCTAATTCAAGACGCAGGTCTGGACCCTGAATGAGTCGCGCCTGAGACGGTTGCGCTAGACCTTTTCTTCCGCTCCATGGCTCCGAACAATCAACCAGGCACTGAGAGCGAGCATCACCACCGAACCACTGAGTGCCAGTAGATCGGTGGCATTTTTCACCTCAAAACCAATTGTCTTTTTGAACGCTGCGACAATCAGGCCGACAACAATCACGTTGGAGAGATTGTTTTTAAGGCTTTGCAGGCTGTTCACCGAAAGGATGTTGGTGTGTTGTTCAGAGCCTCCTTCAAGGCGCGGATCAAGGTCTGAAATCACCAATTCATAGATGCCATAGCCAAAGATAAGCAAGGCAATGCCGATGACGAAATAATCAACACCTCCCACCATCTGAGCGATGGTCTTGGCTGCGAAGCTTTTTGTGCTGAAGGGCATTCGCAGGATCACGACAAAAGCGTTAAAGACTTCAATCGCCCCAATAACGAAGCAGCCGACGCTACCGAGGAGGCTAAGCACGACGGGAACAATGCTGATCAGACGAAATTTCCAGATGAGCCGCTCAAACCGCCTTTCAATCCAACGGGCGATCATGGAAAATTCACAGCGGCAACCACCGCTAGCACAGAACGCAAAACGAGCTCATTTGTCTCATGCGTGACTCACTGCCGGTCTCATGTCGCATCTTGCCTGCGAAGCCTGCTAATTAATAAGATCGCCAAAAGCTGTTTTTTATTGGTTCACGCCTGAGACACTGGTGCAATTCATTCCAGCGAACAATAATTCCGATTGTCGTTCGTCCATGGCCAGTCCAGCTCTTGTGCACGAGCCGCTAGAACCATTGATTGCAGCCTTTTTGAGACTTGCGTACCTGCTGTAGACACAGGTACGCAACTATTTCATCCTGGATTTGGGTTTTCGGGGCCTATTTATCTGTTTCTCAAGTCTTGCTCTGGAATTAGTACAAGACTCGTCCTGCGTCTTGTACAAGCCGACCGAGATTGTTCTCGTACTTATTGGTCTCGACTGCGTCCAGTCTTGAATCTTGTCTTTTGTCTCAAAAGCGATAACTGAGCAATAAAAAAACCGGGCTCAAAGGCCCGGTTTTAAGCGATAAGGATCCTTGGATCAGGTTGACGTCTGCATGCCTTGAATCAGGTAGTCGAAATAAGGCGACGTGAGCTTCACCTGCTGTTCCGACAAAAGGGCCAGGGAGGCATCCTTCATGCACTTGATGGCTTCCACCATGCCTGGCATCGGAACACCCAGGCTGTTGTACATCTCGCGTGCGCCCACCAAGCCGATCTCCTGGATCATTTCGGTGCTACCCGCAAGGACTCCGTAGGTGACCAAGCGCAGGTACCAGCTGTAGTCACGCAGGCACTGGGCGCGCTGACGTTGACCGTAGGCATTGCCGCCAGGGGCGACGTACTCCGGCTTACGACCAAACAACTGCTTGGCAGATTCGTCGACGATCTTCTTTTCGTTCTCGGTCAGAACCTTGACCACAGACACGCGCATGGCGCCTTGGTCAAGGAAATCCACCATCGTGCGGAGTTCGCCACTGGTGGGATACCGCAGATCGTCATCGGCCTGGAGGCTGAGATCCCGGACAACGCTCATGGAACTGGGCAGGCTTCGTGGAGTTTAGTGGTCTCGACCCGTTCACCCGACCCAACTCCGCCCGGGTGTTACGCCATTGCAATGGCAGGGAACCTTGAGCATGACCAACGCCGACAGCTCGAACAGCAATGAACCGCGGCCGGGGCTCACCATCGAGGTGGAATCTGTTGACCTCGACCGTGACGGAAAAGGACTGGCCCGTTGGAACAACTGGGTGGTTGTCGTGCCTGATCTCCTGCCCGGGGAGCGTGCCACTGTTCAACTCCAGCAACGCCAACGTTCCCGCTGGTTGAGCCGACGCGTAGAGCTGATCTCCGTCTCCGAGGTTCGGCGCCGTCCCCCTTGCATCCTTGCTGACGACTGTGGTGGCTGCACCCTGCAACGTCTGGATGATCCAGCTCAGACCCGTTGGAAAGAGCAGCAGATCCAACAGACCATGCAGCGGATTGGAGGAATCAACCTTGCACCCGCGGCTCCCCTGGTTGATGCCGACCGGTGCTTCGGCTATCGCAACCGAGCCCTGATTCCTTTAAAGCGAGACCAGAACGGACGCCTGAAAGCTGGATACTTCCGTCCCAGGTCCCACAAGATTGTCAATCTGAATCACTGTCCGGTGCTTGATCCACGTCTGGATGCACTGTTGGAACCCATCAAAAAAGATCTTGATGCAGGGGGGTGGCCGGCCGACCATGACCTCATCGAAGCCCAAGGTTTGCGCCATCTCGGCCTTCGTTTGGCCAGCGCCACTGGCGATGTGTTGATCACTCTGATCAGCAGCCATGGCAAACTTCCTGGACTCCAGGACCTTGCCCAGACCTGGGTTCAGCGATGGCCTGAGGTGAAGGGTGCCTGCCTGAACCTTCAACCGAAGGCCAACAATCTCGTTCTCGGTCGAACGACCCACTGCCTCGCCGGTTCGCCGACCATCGAGGAACAGTTCTGCGGCATCAAGCTTTCCCTGAGCAGCACCACCTTTGTTCAGGTGAACACATCACAAGCGGAACGCATTGTTAAGCGGCTGACTGACTGGCTGTCGTTTCAGTGTGGTGGCGGAACCGTGGTCGACGCCTACTGCGGTGTAGGAACCATTGCTCTACCCCTGGCAAAGGCTGGCTTTCATGTTCAGGGTTTGGAATTGAATGCCGACTCTGTGGAGCAAGCTCGGCTGAACGCCATGCACAACGGCCTTTCCTCACGCTGTGAATTTCATCAAGGTGATGTGGCCGATTTGCTCGCCTCTCAGCTTGAGAACTGCCAAGCCCTCGTTCTGGACCCACCCCGACGGGGCCTCGATCGCCGCGTGGTAGCCAGCATTCTTGAACAACCTGCCGAAGTGCTGGCTTACCTCAGTTGTGATCCCGCCACCCAGGCAAGGGATCTCAAAGAACTACTTGCACCATCAGGCCCCTACGAGCTGGAAACTGTTCAGCCCGTTGACTTCTTCCCCCAAACAACTCACCTTGAGTCCTTGGCGCTGATGAAGCGAATCAGCTCCTGAGCTCGGCCTGAAACTGCTTGCTTAAAGCAGCCCGCACCTTGTCGTGCACCGGCTGGATTTTGTCGTCAGTCAAGGTTTCGTTCTTGCCGCGATAGCGCAGACGAAAGGCCTGGCTGACCTTGTTGTCACCGAGTTGCGCACCTTCATAGCGATCCACCAACTCCACCTGCTCCAGCAGAGGCTTGCCCGCTTTGCGGATGGCTTGAATCAGGTCCGCAGCTGTATTGGAACGATCGACTACGACGGCAAGATCCCGTTCACTGAAGGGCACGGTCGGGTATGCCTTGAAGGACGGGGTCCAGCGGTTGCTGCGGGTGGCGGCATCCAACAGACGCGTCAGATCTAGTTCAAACAGATATGTCGCTTCGGGGAGATCCAGCTCCTCAGCCAGGGCAGGGTGGAGTTGACCGAAACAGCCGAGGGGACGACCCTCCAGGACCAGGGTGGCGGCCCGGCCTGGATGCAGTCGTGGATCGTCAGACAGTCGACGATCAGACAGCTCAAGTTGCAGGGCTTCCATCACCCTGGTCAGAACACCACGGGCCTGGAAATAGTCCGGTGTTTGCGGTTTACCACTGGTTCTCCAGATGGAGAGGCGCCGATCTCCGCAAATCACGCCACCGAGTACAGCTGTTTGGTTCACAGCGTCAGCTGATCCGCTGTAAGTGTTGCCGATCTCGAAGACGGAACACCCGCGCTGGGATGCCTTCAGGTTGCGCACGCAGATCTGCAGATGTTCCTCCCAGAGATTGGTGCGCAGATGGCTGGTATCGGCGAGCAAAGGGTTACTGATGGCAATGCGCTGTTCTTGCTCTGAACCCGGAACAAGCGACAGGGTGGTCACTTCCTGAAGGCCCGTCGCACAGAACAGCTGCCGTAAGCGCCGTTCCGCCTGCTGGCGTGGTGTCAATACACCTGGTTCAAGCGGATCAGGCAGATGAGTTCCGAAACGGTCGAAGCCGACCAGACGCGCCACTTCTTCAATCAGATCCACTTCACGCTGCAGGTCTTGGCGTCTTGAGGGTGGCGCTATGACCTGCCACCCCTCGTCAAAGGCTGAGAGTTGACAGCCCAGGGCTGTCAAACAGGTCTCGATGCTGCGGTCGTCCAGATCTTCAGCGCCGTCCGGCCCGACGAGAGGGCCAAGCAGTTGATGCAGTGCATTGCGCCGCAACATCACTGGTGCGGGGTCAGCGGGACCATCCCCACCAACCCAGCGGCCCGTCTCGGTGCAGGCGAACTCCTTGTTTAACAACGCAGAGGCCCGAGCTGAACAAGCCAGGGTCATCTCTACGGGCAAGCCTTTTTCGTAACGGCTGCTGGCATCCGTGCGCAACCCGAGAGCCCGGGCGGACTGGCGAACCCGCGGTGGTGCAAACAGGGCGGATTCCAGCCAGATATTCCGTGTCTGGGCGGTCACGCCACTCTCGAGACTCCCCATCACCCCCGCGATGGCCACAGGAAGGTCATGACAGGTGACGACCTGAACGCGGCTGTCGAGGCTGCGCTTCTGATCATCCAGACCCACAAAGGTTTCCCTGTCGCGAGCGGGACGGACGGCAAAACTCTGGGCATCCACCGGTTGCCCTGTTAGTTGTTCCAGCGCATCGGCATCAAAGGCGTGGAGGGGCTGCCCCTGCTCCAGCATCACCAGATTGGTGACGTCGACCACCGCATTCACACTGTTCACCCCACCGCGCTCAAGCCGCTGCTGCAACCAGGTCGGTGACTGCTTGGAGCCATCCACGCCCTCGATCCTGGTGATCGAGTAAAAGCAGCCATCCATGTCCGTGGTCAGCGGTCTGGTGCTGGGATCAAGATCCAGCTGGGGCAGGCTCAAGCTCCCACCGGTCAGGGCCGCCACCTCGCGAGCAATACCCACCATGGACAGGCCGTCGGGGCGATTGGCGGTGATCGCCAGCTCCAAGACGGTGTCATCAAGGCCCAGCAGTGGCGCCACTGGTGCACCCGCCGCAGGCAGCGTTGCCTGGAGCTCATCAAGGATGGCGATGCCGTCGGATTGCTCCGTCAGGCCCAGTTCCGTCAGGGAGCAGATCATCCCGTTGCTGGCAACTCCGCGGAGTTCGCCGGCCTTGATCGTCAAACCAACGGCGGGGAGGGTCGCTCCGACCATGGCGACTGGAACATGAATGCCGGCGCGAACGTTGCTGGCACCACAGACGATCTGGATCGGCTCTTGGGCACCGACATCGACGCTGCAGACGCTGAGCTTGTCGGCATTGGGGTGTTTGTCCCGTTTGAGCACATTGCCGACCACCACGCCCTGGGCGCGCGCGCTGAGGTCATCAACGTCGTCCACCTCAAAGCCCGCCATGGAGAGACGCTCCGACAGATCGTCCACGGATTCATTCACCTGGACCAGCTGTTTCAGCCAGGAGATGGATACCCGCATCGGATCAAAGCCAGACAGCGCGCGATCTTAGGAAGTCCCCCTTGGAGTGCTGCTAAGTGCCTGTCGGGTCAGGGGGTAAGCTCGATGTTTGTCAATTCGCTTCGCACCTGCGGCGCAACGTCCTTTATGGCCAAGAACAAGGGCGTCCGGATCGTGATCACTCTCGAGTGCACCGAATGCCGGTCCAATCCCGCCAAGCGTTCACCCGGCGTGTCTCGCTACACGACGGAAAAGAACCGCCGGAACACCACCGAACGGCTGGAGATCAAAAAGTTCTGTCCCCACTGCAACAAGTCCACGCTCCATAAGGAGATCAAGTGACCTTGCAGGTCCGTCTTTCCTCCATCCGTTCCTGAGTCATGTCCAGCTCCTTCTTCAAGAAGCGTCTCTCGCCGATCAAGCCCGGTGATCCCATCGATTACAAAGATGTGGATCTTCTCAAGAAGTTCATCACCGAGCGCGGCAAGATCCTTCCCCGTCGCCTCACCGGTTTGACCGCCAAACAGCAGCGCGATCTCACAAACGCCGTCAAGCGTGCACGCATCGTTGCCCTTCTGCCGTTCGTGAACCCCGAAGGTTGATCCTCGGGCGTTGAACAACTCCATCCAACCCGGAGACACCGTCGCGGTTGTTCTTAAGGGTTCCCCACTCATCGGCCGTCTTCTGTCCATCAAGGGCAGCAAGGCGGTTGTTTCTTTTGGCGGTCAACGTCGGGATCAGGGCCTCCCCCTGCGAGACCTGATTGCTATCGATCCGGAGCATCTTTTCGATAACAGCGTTCTGCCCGCTCCCGAGCAGGTGCAGGACAGCGCCCCATCAGCCCGGGCTGTTGTTGAGGCCTGGCAGCTGTTGGAAACGGATCAACCAGGCGGAATGGCTCGACTCAGCCTCTGCGAACTGGGAGAGCTTGTACTGACACCCCTCAACCTCGAAGGTTTGGCAGCACTGTGGAGCTGGGTGCAGGGGTCCCAGCAGTTGTTCCGCTGGCGTCGAGACCGCTTACTCCAACCGCTGACCCTCGAGGAGCGTGCCAGCCAGCGGCGCCAGCGCCGTTCTGAGCGCCAAGCGCTAATAAAGGAACAGCGGCTGCTTACCCTGCTCCGAACGGAGCGCAGTCTCACCACCGATGAACAAGCCGAGCTGGGGCAGGTCTGGATCGAGCGCTTCAGCCATTGGATTCAGTTGCTGAAAGACAATCCCGCTTCAGTCGGCTCAGACCCCGAGCTTCAGCAATGGTCTACCCAGTTGTCGATTGGGTCGGACGCCGCCGATCTGCGGCACTGGTTGATCGTGCGTGGATTGCTCGATCCCAATCAACCGATCGCCCTGAGAGGCAGTGTCTGGTCCCGCAGCTTTCCCCACGATCTGGAGGTGGAAGCGGAACGTCTCGTTGCGGTCTCTGATGAGGATCAACCAGGGGATGAGCAACGCATCGACCTCACCAACCTGGCGACCTACAGCCTTGACGATGCGGGCACCCGTGAAATTGATGATGCGCTGTCGCTCGAGCGGCGAGATGGATGCGATTGGATCTGGATCCATATCGCTGATCCCAGTCGTCTCATTGGTGCCGACTCTCCACTCGATCTGGAGGCCCGACGACGGGCCACCAGTCTCTACCTCGCCGATGGGGTCATGCCGATGCTGCCCCTCGTGTTGGCAGCTGGCCCCCTCAGCCTTCGTGCCGGTCAGCGTTGCGCAGCACTGAGTGTCGCCGTCAGGCTTGGGGACGACGGTGCGGTGATAGAGCACCGCATTGCCCGCAGCTGGATTCGACCCCGCTACGGACTGACCTATTCCGACGGTGATGAGCTCATCGATTTGGCCCCCCCTGGCGATGAGGCTCTTTCGGATCTGTCTCGACTGTTGCTGCAGCGAATGCGCTGGCGTTGCTCCAACGGGGCTGTGATGTTTGATCGGCCGGAAGGACGCTTTCGCCGTTGCGATGAATCGCTGTCACTGCAGGTGATTGACCCGTCACCCTCCCGCTTGATGGTGAGTGAAGCGATGCTTCTGATGGGTGCAGTTATGGCCAGCTTTGGGCAACAGCACGACCTCCCGCTTCCGTACCGCAGCCAACCTGCAGCGGAGTTGCCCTCCAGCGATGAACTCGATCGGATCCCAGAAGGTCCAGCACGCGACGCGGCGATCAAGCGATGCTTGAGTCGCGGCGTACAGGGCACACGACCGATGCCCCATTTCAGCCTCGGATTGGCCGCCTATGTGCAGGCGACATCACCGATCCGTCGTTACGCAGATCTCGTGACCCACCGGCAGATTCTTGCGCAGCTCTCTGCTGTTCAACCGATGGGGGAGGAGCGTCTTGGTGAACTGATCGACGATCTCGACGACCCTCTGCGCCAATCCATTCAGATCAGTCGAGAGGATCAACGCCACTGGCAGCAGGTGTGGTTCGCCGAGCGTCCAAGCACCGTTTGGTCAGCAGAATTCCTGCGTTGGTTGCGCCCCCAGGATCGATTGGCCCTGGTTCATGTCAGCGACCTGGCGATGGATCTGGTGGGATGTGTCGCCTCCACAGACCCAGCGCCAGGCGACACTCTGGAGCTCAGGGTGGGTTGTGCTGATCCCGTGCGCGGGGAGTTGCAGCTTCTAATCGATTAATCCAGAACTCCGGTGATCCGGACCCAGGGTCCCCATGGATTTTTGATCCCGCGCAGGTTCAGCCTCTGACCTGAGTGATCAGTGGAGGCAAGCCAGTGATGAATGGCTGGTTCCAGGGTGATGAGAGGCCAGCTTTCATAAGCGCTCTTCAACTCGTATCCCTCTTCGGCATTGCCAGTGAGCACGCCGTTTAATGCGATCTCATGCCGCTGGTTTGGCGCTTGATTCAACCCTGGCTGTTTCAGATCTCTTGATGGCCGGCCTGCAAATTCGGCCCATGCATCCAGTTGATCCGGCTGAGCCAAGCCCTGCTTCTGGGCCTCCGACCAGTGCGGATGCCAGTGGGGCCAGTCCCAGATCGGGAGCACTGCAGCCGGGGCTTGTGGCTCGTCAATCAGGGCTGACTGGATCTCATCGACCGCCAGATCGCCAATGGCACATCCCTGTCGAACGGCCAGGGCCGCTGCAAGACCAGCCACCTGGCCCAGATTCAGAATCAATGGCTGCAACCGGGTTGCCCCGTTGGCCATGTGGCTGACGCTGACTCCTTTCTCCGCCATCACCAGGTTGGCAACGGAATCACAGATAAGGGCATCGAATGGGATGCAGAACGGGGTACCGCTCCAACGTCCTCCCCAGCGCACACTTTTCGGAGCCAGGGGCCAGTCCTCACCGGGATAGTGATGGTCATTGGCGTAGGTCCCCACAGCGATGCTGGTGCAGCGTCCCTTGGCATCGATCGGGAGCGGTCCACGAAGGGCGCCCGTGGAGATCGGCAATAGGTCGCGTTCCGTCACCGTTGTTCTGCCGATCAAGCGCCGACTTTCACGCCAGTACGGCATCAAAGCCAGGCTGGGGTCTTCTCCAGGAAAGGCGTTGCCGGGAGCAATCCAACCGCCGCTGCATTCCGACAGCGCAGCGAGAAAATCCTTGCTGTGAAGCTGCATCTCATGGGCCAGATCTTCGCGTTCCTGGGCATCGGCACTGATGGCCCGACCGAGTCCGTTGTGCCAGTCATTGCCCTTCAGAGGCCAGTTCACCATTACCAGGCCGCCCGGCAGACGGCCATAGGTCACAGTTTTTTCAAGGCCAAAATTGGCAGTGCTGCGCTGAAACGGGGCCCGTGGAATTGCATTGAGGTGCTGCTGAGCGAGCTCCCCATGCAATTGCCCCATCACCACCCACGTCGGTGACTGAACCGGTTGTCGTTGGAAGAACGTCTCGTTCTCAAGCCTTGATTGCTCAGGTGCGCTGGGTTCATCCCAGAGCTCCTTGGCTTCCCAACCCCAACGGAAAGGGGCCGAAGTCTGGGCCAGCAGCTCACCAAGGTCACTGCCATCAATAAAGACCTCCGCTGCAACGGTCTCGACACCATCCGCTCTGAGGATCTGAACTGAGTGGATGTGGCCTTGACGGCAGTGGACTTGCTCCAGCCTGCAGTTGGCGCGCCACTCAAGCTTCGGCTCAGCCGCCACCCAGCGTTGCAGGATCTGTTCCGCTGTCTGCGGTCGGTATCCGAAACAGCTCACCCAGTTGTGGTCCAGGCCAGTCGGTTCCTCCAGTTCCAGCTGCCGAAGAAAAGCGCCCCAAAGTCCGGTCTGCCAGCAACTCAACTCATGGCCATCCGGAGCACAGACTCCAGCCGAGCTCACCATGCCTCCCAGCCATGGCCCTGGGCTGAGCAAAGTCGTTTCAGCACCTGATCTCGCGCTTTGCAGGGCGGCTGCGACCCCCCCGCAGCCGCCACCCCAAACCACCACGTCGCGGTGCGTCATGGAAACGGGCTGTTGGAGTGGATCGCGATGGGCATGATCGTTAGAGTCTGGCGTCGCTGCGGTGCAGCGGAGTTCGAGTTTTTCTGATGCCTTACACCCTTACGACTCCGCTCTATTACGTCAACGATCGGCCCCATCTGGGAAGTACCTATACGACCTTGGCCTGTGATGCACTGGCACGGTTCGAGCGCCTATGCCTGCAGGAGGTGACCTTTGTCACCGGCGTTGACGAGCATGGGCAAAAGATTCAACGCACGGCTGAACGACAGCAGCTCAGTCCTCAGGACCACTGCGACCGCGTCAGCAGCCGCTACCGCGACCTTTGGAAACAGTGGGGGATTTCAGACGATCGCTTCGTGCGTACCACCAACCCGCGCCATTTGAAGTTGGTGGAGCAGTTCTACGAGCGGGTCAAGGCATCAGGCGACATCGTTGTCGGCAATCAGACGGGCTGGTATTGCGTCGATTGTGAGGAATACAAGGATGATCCTGCTGAGGCGGAGTCCCCGTCATGTGCGATCCACCGCAAGCCTCTGGAATGGCGCGATGAGGAGAACCTTTTCTTCCGGCTTTCCCGTTACCAGTCCGCCATTGAAGAGTTAGTGGCTCGGGACGACTTCATCGCTCCCGCCAGCAGACGTCAGGAGGTTCGAAATTTTGTCGCCCAGGGTCTCCGCGACTTCTCCATTTCCCGCGTGAATGTGTCCTGGGGTCTGCCTGTGCCCGATCATCCCGGCCACACCTTCTACGTCTGGTTTGATGCACTTCTTGGCTATCTGACCGCGCTTCTCGATGACGGAGAACCGGTGTCTCTCAATCGACTCGGCTCCTGCGGTTGGCCGGCTTCCGTTCACGTGATTGGCAAGGACATTCTTCGCTTTCATGCCGTCTTCTGGCCTGCCATGTGCATGTCTGCGGGTCTGCCGGTACCGCAAAAGGTTTTCGGCCATGGCTTTCTCACCCGCGAGGGGCAAAAGATGGGGAAATCCCTCGGCAACGTGCTGGATCCAGAATTGCTGCTGGAGCGATGCGGCACCGATGCCGTTCGCTGGTACCTGTTGCGCGATATCCAATTCGGAGACGACGGTGATTTCCAACAGCAGCGCTTCGTCGATTTGGTCAATAACGATCTGGCCAACACCATCGGCAATCTTCTGAACCGCACGTCATCGATGGCGCGGAAGTGGTTTGACGACAGCGTTCCCCCTGCCGGGGCTGCCACCGACCCTGGCCATCCCTTGGCTCTGAAGGCCGCTGTAACCGTCAGCACGGTGATGGACGCCATGCCGAATCTCGCCTTCAAGACCGCGGCCGAGTCGATTCTTCAATTGGCGATTGCAGCGAACGGCCATCTGAATGACACCGCTCCTTGGAGCCGAATGAAAGAACCCGGCCAAGAGGCCAGCGTGGGCGAAGATCTTTTCGCTGTGTTGGAGACCACTCGAATCGTCGGTCTTCTGCTCGCTCCGCTGCTGCCAGACCTCAGTCAGCGCATCCTGGCCCAGCTGGGGCAGCGACTTGATTCCAAGAACTGGTCGAACCAGCTGATATGGGGCAGGCTGAGCAGCGGTTCCGCCCTGCCCAAACCAACCCCGGTGATGCAGCGGTTGGAACTGGATGAACCGCTTTGAGGGAAAGCATGCATTGCCTGTCTCGCTGTGGTCTTACAGCAGCCCTCGTGGCAACCTCGCTTTTGGCCGCCTGCAGTTCCAGCCGGCATTCCACGATTGAACCCACCCCTTCGTTCGTCTTCCGATCTCTTGATTTGAGTCAGCGAGCCGACAATGGTGATCGTGACTGGGATTTGACCAGCCCAGAGGCGCGCTACGACCTGAGCAGTCGAACCATTCGCGCGCGGCGCCCCCAGGGGATCTTGTATCGGGACGATCAACCGCACTACCGGATCACCGCTGATCTGGCCACGGTGTTGAGGGATGGTGAACTCGTCGTCCTTGAAGGGTCGGTTCATCTCCGTCAGTTGAACCAACGGGGGCTAACGATCAAGGGGGACAACCTGATTTGGACGCCCACTCAGTCGCTGATGGTGATCAATCAAAGGCCGATGGCGAGTGATGGCCAGACGCAAATCCGTTCCCGTGAGCTGGCCTTTCAACAGGACACTGAACTCTTGGTCTTCGACGGTCCAACAGAGCTGAAACGTCGAGATGAGGCAAGCGACAACAGCACCTCCACAGACGACAATCCTGATTCAACAGTGGTGCGTGGTGGCAGCGGCAACTGGAATTTGCGGAGCGGTCTGATGCAGGCTCCGGGCCAGGTTGAGGCTGTTCGACGCGATGGCCGGAAGCTCAGTGCTTCAGGGTTAAGTGGCAACACCCGCCAGGGATTTCTCGATCTGCAGGAGCCGGTCACGCTTCTTCTCGAGAACGACCGTGGCACCATCACCGCCGGCCGAACGCGCTGGTTGTTCTCGGCGCAGCAGCTCCAGTCCGTGCAACCGGTAAAGGCTGAATTGCAGAACAGCACAGTTCAAGGCAAGGGTTTCAAGCTTGATGAACGCAGCGGTACGGTGATCATCCCCAGCGACTGTCGTCTGCAGCAGAAGCAGGAAACCCTCACAGCTCGCCGTTGCAGTTGGAACTGGAACAGTGAACGGGTCGTGGCTGATGGAGATGTCGTGTTGCGCCGAAAGAAACCAGAGCAGACCACGCGGGCCTCAAGGATGGAAGCCACGATCACGGACGATGGCGAGATCCGTTTCGGCCAACCGGGTCAGCGTGTTGAATCAACGATCAAGCTGAATCCCAAGACCGATGCGAAACGTCCTCGGTCTCCAGTGTCGTTCTGAGTCGCTGAGCCCATCCCTCCAGCCAACGCTCATCTGAGCGGCTGAAACAACGGGGCGACCAGCCCCCCACAATCACCACCCCCTGCTGTCCCATGGGGCACACGACAATTGCTGGAAGCGACTGCAGCATCCCGTCAAATTCGGCCCGACCGGGAAAAAGTGTGGTGTTCACGAGAGAGATGGTCTGTTCACGGTCCATGGCTCGCTTGGTGATGGCTCCTGGTTGGAAGGGGTCCTGACTGATCAGGCCCCTTCGCAACACAACCTGCTGACGCCAAAGCACCAGAACCGAAGCAGCTGGAGTCGCTGTCAGAAGCATGTGACTTCCCCAGGCCAGCTCCTGTTTCTGAACATCATTGAACTGCTCGAACAACACCAGTCCCTGCTCTCCCTTCAACGACACCTTCTCAGCTGATTTCGGGTTGGCCCTTGTCCAGAGAACGGCTACCAACATCAGTCCCACCGATGCCATGCCTGCCAGAACCTCTGCCCTTTGGAGGTCTGGTGTGACCGTTCCCGCTAACCCCGCATTTGTCACGGTCAGACCCAGCAACAGGAGCGCACAGATCAGAACGACACGGGCGGGGGCTGGCATCAACGATGGGGGCTGTCAGAACGCAATCATCCTGCTCAAATACGGACACGTATGTCCCTGCCATGACGACTCAAGAGGCCTTTGCCGCCATAGCCCTAGCCGCTGTTGCCTGTGATGGAAGACTCGGGAGGGATGAAGCACACGCCCTCCGGTGTCAACTGGAGTACCGATCCCTTTACAGCGACAGTTCTGAAGCTGCGATGGGGGAATTGTTTGATCGGTTGCTGCTTCTGCTGAGGGACCAGGGAGTTGATGGTCTGATTGCATCTGCCCTGCCCCAGCTCAACGCAAGACAGCAGCAGTCTGCCCTTGCTGTGGCGGCTCATCTTGTCCATGCCGATCGCAAGGTCACTCCGGAGGAGAGCGAATTCCTGGATCAACTCACCTCTCAAATGTCTCTGCCCGTCAACGAGGCCCGCATGGTCGTTCAAGCAATTGAGGCGCTCAACCGCGACATGCTGGACAGCTAACGGCAGACTGAGGAGGTCATAACGCTTGATGGGATGTCCCTTTCCGCCCGACGCCTGTTGGCCAGCTTGCTCAGTTTCGGGATCTGTCTGCTTCTCTTGGCCCCTGCCAGCCTCGCGATAGCTCCTGCTGCCTTAGGCGGAAGCCTGCCGGAGACACTGGTGATCGACGAAGCGGATGTGCTCAGCCGTGCCAGTCGTGGCGAATTGGAGGCGAAGTTACGCAGTTTTGATGATCAACGGGTGGATGCCCGTCTGATCACCCTGCGTCGCCTGGATTACGGCATCAGTCTGAACAACTTTGGTGAGGAACTTCTCGAAAGCTGGAGTTCTCCGACTGGCAATCCTCTCTTGTTGATGTTGATCGAAACTCAGAACAAGAAATCCGCCGTGGTTGCGGATCAGGAGCTGGAAGCTCAGCTTCCCGCCAGCCTTCTTTCCAGTACCGCCCGCACAACGATGACTGTGCCCCTGCGGGAAGGGGACCGCTACCGCCAGGCTTCCGTGGATGGTCTGACGCGTCTTTCGACAGTTCTCTCAGGTGGAGAGGACCCGGGCCCACCGCAGCAAATTGAACGCGTCACCCTGCCCACCAACATCCCAACCAAGGCGGAAACCGAAGAGAGCGATGCCACCAAATGGGTCATCATCCTTCTGGTGCTTGGAACCATCATTCCGATGGCGACCTGGTGGGTTTTCTCGCGCTGATTGAACGATTGAGATGAGCCGCCGTAACTGGATCAATTTATTCAGCTCCAAACAATCCGTTGAATTCTCCAGTGATCTTGAGCGTGGTTATGAGGCGGCTCTGCTCATTCAGAGCCTGGAACTGGAGTATTACGGAGACCGGCAGATCCGCCCTGACCTCAAGCTTTCCGTACCGCGAGCTGTTCAGGCCACGATTCTGCGCCGGTTTAAAACTGCACTGGCCATTTGCCGCAATTCAGCGGTCAATCTTTCTGAACAACGGGCGCAACTTGATTCTCAGGAGCTACGGCAACTCCAACTGATTGAAACCGTTGTCAGCCGCTATGGACCCCGACGTTCGAGTGGATCACCCTCTATTAGTCGCTCACCGGACGCGCTGCCCCGTTCACTTCTGGGTGTCTTTGACAGTATTCGACTGCAGTTGGATCCCTCAACTGAGGACAACGTTGTTGCAGGCTATCGACGCCGTCGTGACAGCACGTTGATCTCCCTGCGTGTTCTGCTCTTGCTGATTCTGGTTCCCTTGCTGGTTCAGCAGATCGCCGGCACGTATCTGATCTCACCTGCGGTGAATCACTTTTCACCTGAACTACCGTTCCTCAGTTACCCCAAGCCGCAGCTCGAAGAAAAGGCGGCTGAAAAGCTTCGCCTCTACAAACAGGAGCTGGAATTTGATGCATTTTTAAAAGGTGTGCCGCCTTTGGATGATGCTCAGTTGCGCGACCAGC
>Ga0189289_10367_pt1 | contig 21317 bp, 17 predicted proteins | sample UW106minimetaG_FD_130313 | JGI IMG/M metagenome (GOLD analysis project Ga0189289, IMG submission 130313) | Marine microbial communities from the Costa Rica Dome - UW106 mini metaG | ecosystem: Environmental > Aquatic > Marine > Oceanic > Photic zone | place: Costa Rica: the Eastern Pacific...
AGGATCTGGGATCTCGGCGTCAGGCGCTCCGATCCCTCCGGTCCTCGTGGGGGTGAGGTCCGTGGCTTAGAGGCCGCGTTCCAGTTCTTTCAGAACACCGGCCTGGATCGCTGCGAAGGATGCGTCATCTTCGTCCAGGTTCTCGATCACGTCGGCAGCGGCGGCGATGGCGTCTGCGTCAACCAGGGTCAGGTCGAAGGCCGGTGCATACTGGCGAACCTGTGCGGCGTCGTAGCCCGAAACCTCGGCGGTCATGGCAGAAGCGGCACCGGTCAGAGCGATCAGGGCGGCGGCGGAAGCAGTTACGATACGTTTCATTTTTAGTCTCCTAAGTCAGTGTGGGGATCAATCAGGGGAGCTGATGATTTGTTTGTTTGGGGCGTCAGCTGCGTCGCTGACAAAACACCAGATAGGAGGGCAAATCCGCGGTTTAAACTCACGGAAGCGTCACGTGTGTTCACACAAATCTGTCTTGAAAACAGCGACGGAAATACAGACTGCTGTGTAGGGTTACACAGCCAATGTGCAGCTTTTATTTTCAAACGCTTAGGGTATTTCAGACGTCACGGATTGAGCCGTTTTATGTGAGCAAAACGTGGCATTTTTTATGCCTTCAATCACTACACTAAAATGTGTAATTCGCTTTTTGTCAGCAGCGGTCAGCACGAATGCCACAAGGGCCTTATCAGCGCGCCTTTCTGCCCTATTTAAGAGGGTTCAGCGCAGGGGAACAGCGCAGAAATTAATCGTAAAAGTTGAATTCCGGCCATCTACCACTCGCATATGACCGCCAGCCATCCGGTGGCGGCCGCGCGATCAGCTGGCGTGCACGGCGATATCGCGCATTTTGCCCCAGAGATGGCCCAGCGTCGGCTTCTGATTGTCGCGATCCCGGTAGAGCCGCACCTCAAGCGGGCTGGTGAAACTGTCATCCCCCACCACCTGCAGACTGCCATCGGCCAATTCGTCTTTGCACAGCTCACGTGGCAACCAGCCCATGCCGAAGCCTTCCATGATCATCGCCTTGACCGAGATCGCCAGCGCGTTCTGGTTGACCACCAGAACATTCGGCCGTTCGATCTGCTGATGCAGCATGTGATCCAGCACCGAGCGCAGCGCCGAGGCCGAACCATAGGACAGGAGAGACACCGGTTTGTTCTGCCCGCGCTTCAGCTCATGCATCGGTCCATTGGGCCCCACCTTGGCCACCGGCAGCAGTTCATCCCGGTCCAGAGTGATGTAGTCGCATTGGCTGACCTCCAGCGGGGCTAGAAAATCCATCGCCGGATGCCAATAGGTCAGGATGACATCGCAATACCGCTGCTGCAGCGCGGTGACGAACTGATCAGCCGCCCATGAGGTTGAGTTCAGATCGATGTCCAGCCCACCCGCCTGCACCAGCGGCGCGATGTGCTTCTTATAATGGGTCATGTAGATCGACTGCGAGGTGGCAAACCGGATGACGTTTTCCCCGGCCGCATCGATCACCTGACAGCGTTCCAGCGTTTCATGATAGGTGCGTAGCATCAGCCGCGCCTGGCTGAGGAACACTTCACCAGCAGGGGTCAACGACAGGGGCAGGGTCTGGCGGTTGATCAGCTTGACGCCCACCTCATCCTCAAGCGCGCGGATCCGGCGGGAAAAGGCCGGCTGGCTGACGTTGCGCTCCTCAGCTGCGCGCGAGAAGTTCTTCTGCGCCACCAGAGCCTCAAAATCTTTGAGCCAAAGAATATCCAATCCGGGGTCCGTCCTACCTGGGTCTATGGTCGTCTAAAATTGCGCTCTGCTCTGTCACTCAATCCACCCGCCCCTCTTCAACAGCGTGACAGGCCACAAGGCTGCCATCGCGCTGCTGCTGCGGGCGCGGTTTTTCAACCCTACACCGCTGATCGGCATATGCACAGCGTGTTTCAAAGGGGCAGCCCTTTGGTAAGGTGATGGGTGTCGGGATTTCCCCCTTCAGGCGGATGTGGTCCGGCATACCGTCCCGCATCTGTGGCACCGCAGAGAGCAGCGCGCGGGTGTAGGGGTGTTTGGGGGCCGCAAAGAGCGTGGCCGTGTCGGCCAATTCGCAGACCGTCCCAAGATAGAGCACAGCCACACGGGTACCGAAATGTTGCACAACACTCAGGTCATGGGTGATGAAGAGGTAGGTGAGCCCCCGCGCAACCTTGGCCTCCAGCATCAGGTTCAGCACCTGCGCCTGGATCGAGACGTCCAGCGCCGCCAGTGGTTCATCCGCGATGATAAACTCGGGATCCACGGTCAGCGCACGGGCGATGGCAATACGCTGACGCTGGCCGCCGGAAAACTCATGCGGATAGCGATCCCGCCATGAGGGATCGACCCCGACCGCCTGCATCACCTCCAGCACTTTGGCGCGCACATCAACCGGCGCCAGATCGGGGTTGTGGTAGCGCACCGGTTCCTCAAGCGCCTGCGCGATGGTCATGCGCGGGTTGAGGGAGGCATAGGGGTTTTGAAAAATCATCTGCATCCGGCGCCGCAGAGGGGCCAGATCGCGGCGGCTTTGATTGTCAATGCGCGCGCCGGCATAGCGCACCTCCCCTGCCGAAGGGGCCAGCAGCCCCGCCACTAGCCGGGCCACGGTGGACTTGCCGCAGCCGGTTTCGCCGACAACGCACAGGGCCTCCCCCCGATTGACGGTCAGCGAGACATTGTTGACCGCATGCACCTCACGGCGGTCCATGCGCAACCGCCCGTCGCGAAAGCGCAGCCGTTCCAGCAGGCTTTGATCCAGGGCGAAGCGTTTTTCCACGCAGCGCAACTCCAGCAGTGGGGGTTCGGGCGCTGTCGTCGTGTCCTTCATCGCCCCTCCTCCAGCAGAAGGTCGCTGTGCAGGCGGTTCACCTCATGGCAGGCGACCTCACTGCTGCCCTGCTGCATGATCTGCGGCAGCAGGCGGCGACATTCGGCCAGTGCGAAAGCGCAGCGCGGGCTGAACGGGCAGCCGGGGGGAATATCCGTCAGAACCGGCATGGCACCGGGGATCTGCTTCAGCATCTGCCCCGGCAGGGTCTGCTGTGGCAGCGCGTTGATCAGCCCCTGGGTATAGGGGTGCTGCGGGTCATTGATGATTTCGCGGGTTTTGCCCGCCTCCACAATGCGGCCGGCATACATCACCAGGGTGCGTTCGGTCAGCTGGCTGACCACGCCCAGATCATGGGTGATCAAGATTAGCCCCACCTTATTGGCCTGACAGAGCTTCAGCAGCAGCTCCATGATGTCAGCCTGAATGGTCACATCCAATGCGGTTGTCGGCTCATCCGCGATAATCAGGTCGGGATCCAGCAGTAGTGCCATGGCGATGATAATGCGCTGCCGCATGCCGCCGGACAGCTCATGAGGATATTGTTTTAGCCGCAACTCCGGCGCTGCGATCTGCACCTCGCGCAGTTTGGTCAGGGCGATCTCTTGGGCGTCGCGCCGGGACAGTTTGCGGTGGGCGCGCAGGGTCTCCACCATCTGCTGGCCAATGGTTAGCACGGGGTTCAGCGTGACCATCGGATCCTGAAACACCATCGCGATGCGGTTACCGCGGATCCGGCGCATCTGCGCCTCAGGCGCTTGGGTGATGTCGGTGCCGTCAAATTGGATCGTACCGCTATCGATGTAGCCCGGTGCGCTGAGCAGCTTCATCAACGCAAAGCCGGTGATCGATTTGCCCGCCCCGGATTCGCCCACGATGCCCAGCCGTTCGCCCCGCGCCAGATCAAAACTAATCTGATGCAGCGCCGTCACCGTCTGGCTGCGCATGGCAAATTTCACCGTGAGATCGCGAACAGACAACAGGGACATCGCTACACCTTATAAAGCCGCGGGTTCAGCGCATCACGCAGCCAATCCCCCAGCAGGTTGATCACCAGAACCAGAACCACCAGAACCCCGCCGGGCAGCGCAGTGATCCACCAGCTGCCGGCAAAAATATAGTCAAACCCCGAGGCAATCAGCGCCCCAAGCGAGGGCTGGCTGGCCGGCAGCCCCAGCCCAAGGAAGCTGAGTGAGGCCTCAGCGATGATGGCATTGCCCACCTGCACGGTGGAGATCACAAAGATCGGCGACATTGCATTTGGCAGGATGTGGCGCAGCATGATGCGCAGCGGGCCAAAGCCCAGCACCCGGGCGCTGTCGACATATTCCTTCTGCCGCTCGGCCAGAACCGTGGCCCGCAGGGTGCGCGCATATTGCGGCCACTCGGCCAGCCCAATCACGGCAATCACCGCCACCACCGCATAGCGGTCAAAAACCGCCGCGCCCCACATGGCATGGGTCACCGCCAGCACCACAATCGCCAGCATCAGGGTCGAAAAACTCAGCTGAATGTCAGCAAGCCGCATCAAGAGGCTATCAACCCGCCCACCCAAGTATCCAGCAGCCAGGCCGATCGCGATGCCCAGGGTTGCCTGCAGCGCAACCGCCGCCAGCCCAATCAGCAGCGACAGTCGGGTGCCATAAAGGATCGCCGACCACATATCGCGGCCCTGATCGTCGCTGCCCAAGACAAACTGCGGATCTGCCCCGGGGATCCAGAAAGGCGGCAGGTCCGAGTTCATGATATCGATCTGGGTGGGATCATAGGGGTCAAAGGGCGCAATTACCGGCGCCAGCAGGGCCAGCACCACGATCACGGAAAACACCAGCAAGGCCACCAGCGCCACCGGATTGCCACGCAGGCTATCGCCCAGCGGTGAGGTCCAGAACCGGGCCCAGCGCGACGGTGGCGGGGTGATCAGCAGGTTGCTCATGCGCCCATCCTCGCCAGTTTGACGGTTGGATTGACCAGCGCGTAGATCAGATCAACAAGGGTGTTGGTCAGCACAAAGATCAGCCCCACCACAATCAGATAGGCCACAATCAAGGGCGTATCCGCGCGATTCACCGCCTCAAGGAACATGAAGCCCATGCCGGGCCACTGAAACACCGTTTCGGTCAGGATCGTATAGGCCACCATCGTGCCAATCTGCACACCTCCCAGCGTGATCACCGGCATCAGCGTGTTCTTCAGCGCATGCACATAATAGATCCGCAGCGGGTGCAGCCCCTTGGCGCGGGCATATTTCACATAGTCGCTTTGCAGGACTTCCAGCATCTCAGCCCGGATCAGCCGGATAAACATCGGCAACATGATCGCGGCCAGCGCCACCGAGGGCAGCAGGATGTGCGACAGCCCGTCCAGGCTGGCGAAGTTTGTTTCCCAATAACCCACGACAGGCACCACATCGCCCCGGCCAAAGGCAGGCAGCCAGCCATAGCCCACCGAAAAGACCGAGATCATCAGGATGGCGGTCAGAAACACCGGGGTCGAAATGCCCAGCACCGATAGCCCCATGATCACCCGGCTGAGGATCGCGTGGGGCCGGATGGCAGTGTAAACGCCCAGCGGCACCGACAGCAGCACGATGATCACCGTCGCGGCAAACACCAGTTCCAGCGTGGCGGGCAGCTTCTTCAGGATGACCTGCAGCGCCGGTTCATCAAAAAACAGGCTGGTGCCCAGATCACCCTGCACCACACGGCCCAGAAATCTGACGTATTGCGCCCAATAGGGATCGTCCAACCCCAGATCCTGACGCAGCTGTTGCTGCGCTTCCTGCCCCAGCGACTGGCCGACAAGATCGCGCAAGGGATCACCCAGATGACTCTGGATCGCAAACCCAAGAGCGGAGATGACCAGCATCACCGCAATCCCTTGGACCAGCCGTTTGACCAGATAGGCGATCATCGTTTCAACACGCCCCTTTATTGTTCAGGCACAGGGTCATTCATTCACCACCAGATCCCCGAAATAGGGGAAGTTCAGCGCGTTCACGATGGCCTCGGCCCCGATCCCCTGACCGGCGCCCCATGCAAGGTTCTGCCAATGCAGCGGGATATAGGCCGCATCGTGATAGAGGATGCCTTCGAGCTGTTGCAGCATCTCGGCCCGTTTCGCGCTGTCCGTCTCGGCCGCGGCGGCCTGCAGTAGGGCATCAGCCTCTTCGCTGCAATAGTGCCCGCCATTATACTGCCCATACCCCGTCTCAGCATTGGGGCAGGCGGTCAGGAACTGGTGGAAGTTGGCCGAGTCCTCAGTATCGGAGTGCCAGCCGATCATCATCATATCGGCCGCACGGGCATCATAAAGCGGCCAGTATTGCGCCTTGGGGAAGGTTTGCAGATCCACCTTGATGTTGATCTTGGCCAGCATCGCCGCAACGGCGCGGGCGATCTTGTCATCATTTATGTAGCGATTGTTTGGCGCCATCATGGTGATGGTGAACCCATCGGCATAGCCGGCCTCGGCCATCAGGGCCTTGGCTTTGGCCAGATCAAACCGCGCCTTCAGATTGGGATCATGGCCCGGGTAACCCTGTGGGCTGGCCTGCGCTGCAACGGTGGCAAAGCCCCGCATGATCCGATCCACGATGCCTGCGTTGTTCACCGCATAATCGATGGCCCGGCGCACCCGGACATCGCGAAAGGCCGGCACCCGGTTCTGATCCAACTGAAAGGAAATGATGCGTGTGCCCGGTGTGGTGATCAATTTGGTGCGCGGGCTTTGATCCACCCGGGGTAGGGAATTGGGCGGCACTGGGAAGATAAAGTCCACGTCCCCCGCCAGCAGCGCCGCCACCCGTGTGGCATCCTCCTTAATCGGGGTCAGACGGATCTGGTCCACATTCCCCGGTGAGGATTGATCCCAGTGATCCGCAAACCGTTGGAAGTTGACCCTGACCCCCTGTTCCCGAGCAGTGACCACAAAGGGTCCGGTGCCGGACACATGGCGTGAGGCAAAGCTGTGGCCGTGCTTGACCAGCTGGGCCTTATCCTGCCCCTTCTCGGTCAGGCCGCTGTAAAAGGCGCGGTCCATCGGGAAGATGTAGGTCGCATTGTGCAGGACCAGCGGATAGGGCTCTGCCGTGATCAGATCGAGGGTCAGCGCATCCTTGACCTCAACCCCAACAAAGGGGGCAAAGACCCCTTTGAAATCCGGGCTGGTCTGCAGCCGCTCAAACGTCCAGGCCACATCAGCAGCGGTCAGCGGATTGCCGGAATGAAACCGCACGCCTTCGCGCAGATAGAACCGGGTGGTGGTGGCGTCGATCTGTTCCCAGCGTTCAGCAAGCCGAGGCTCAAACTGCAGATCCTGTGTCCAGCGCACCAGAGGGTCAAACAGCAGATGCGCCATCTGCAAGGTGCCGCCTGAAAGCTGCTCATGCGGGTCGAGTGATACCGGATCGGCATCCAGCGCCACCCGCAGGGTCACCTCAGCCGCCGCTGCATTGCCGCCAAACATCAGACAGAGGGCCGCAATCGGGCCAAGGCGCCGCATCCCTATCCTGCTGCCTAGCGTTGCCAGTTGCATCTGTGTCTCCTCCCGCTGGCGCGCGCCCTCCCCATGGCCCGCACCCCGAACAGACTAATGGCACAGAAGGGGCGCAAACCAATGCTGATTTCAAATCACCCATGCGTTCCTGGAATAGAGGGGTTTTCCGGTTACAGATCATTGCCTTGCCGCCGTCTCAGACGCGAAACGCCCCCGACCTGATGGGCCGGGGGCGCTGTCTTTGCCAAAGATCTGCCTGTCGAATCGCGCCGCTTAGCGGAACGGCTGCCCGTTGGCGGCGTGATCGCGAAGGATCTGGGGTGGGGCAAACCGGGGACCATAGGCGGCGGCAAGCTCTTCGCAGCGCGCCACAAACCGGTCGAGGCCATAGGTGTTCACATATTGGATGTAGCCGCCAGTGTGGACCGGCGCGCCAATCCCCATGATGGAGCCGATATTGCCATCCGCGACCGACCGCAGGACGCCCTCCTCCAGGCAGCGCAGGCTTTCCAGCACCGGGCGGAACAGGATGCGGTCCTGAATATCGCGGTCACTGATCATGGCCTCCGGATCGCGCCAGTGCTGCAGGCCCTCCCAGATCACCTTGGTGCCATCGGCGTAGTCATAAAACCCCTTGCCCGTCGCGCGGCCTACACGGTCATGATCGTCCAACATTGCGGCCAGCATATCGCGCGCTTTGGGGTTCTGTTCTTCCGCCGGATCCAGCAGGCCCATACCGACCTGTGTGCGGTAGATATCGGTGACCAGCTTGATCTGCACCTCATCCAACAGGCTGAGCATGCCCGTGGGCATCCCAGTCAACCGGGACAGGTTATCGACCCGGATCGGATCATGGCCTTCGGCCACCAGTTCCACCGCTTCGATGATCTTGGTGCCAATGGTGCGTGAAGTGTAAAAGCCCGTTTTGTCCCCCACGATGATCGGTGTCTTGCGGATCTGCTGTGCGAAATCAAAGGCCCGCGCCAAGGTTTCATCCGATGTGTCCTGCCCCGCAATGATTTCCAACAGAGGCATTTTGTCGACGGGGGAGAAGAAGTGCAGGCCAACGAAATTGGCCCGGTTCGCAGCCTTGCTGGCCAGACGGGTGATCGGCAGGGTGGAGGTGTTTGAGCCCCAGACGCCGTCCTCACCCAAGAGTGCCTCACACTCAGCCAGCACCTGATCCTTGACCTCAATCTTTTCAAACACGGCCTCAATGATCATGTCACAGCCGCGCAGGGCTTCGGTGTCGGCAACGGGGGTGATGCGGGCCAGAACGGCAGCAGCCTCCGCCTCAGTCATCCGGCCGCGTTTGACCCGTTTGGTCAGGAGCGCCTCGGTGTAGGCTTTGCCACGCTCTGCCGCCTCTTGCGTCATGTCGCGCAGGACAACCTCAATCCCTGCCATCGCCGCGGAATAGGCAATGCCCTGCCCCATCATGCCTGCGCCCAAAATCCCGAGCCGCTGCACCTTGCTGCGCGGCACGTCCTTGGGCCGGCTGGCCCCGCCTTTGACCTGATTGAGGCCAAAAAAGAAGGTGGAGATCATGTTCTTCGCCTCGGGCGAAATCACCAGCGAGACGAAACGACGGGTCTCATAACGCAGGGCAGTGTCGAAATCCAATTTGCCACCTGCCTCAACCATGATGTCGAGGATCTTTTTCGGGGCGGGCAACAGCCCTTTGGTTTTCTGAAACAGCATTGCCGCGGCGCCAGCAATGCGCGGCGCCATTTTGGGGCTGTTGGACCCACCACCGGGAATGCGGTGACCCTTCTGATCCCAGGGTTGGGTGGCCGCATCAGCATCACCCTGCACCGACAGGATCCAGTCCCGGGCGCGGGCCAGCAAATCCTCGGGCGCGACAACCTCATGGATCAACCCGGCCTTCAGCGCCGCCTCGGGCGCCAATTGCTTACCCTCCATCACGAAAGGCATGGCCGGCTCCAACCCCAGCAGATGCACCAAACGCACCACGCCGCCCGCCCCGGGCAAGAGGCCAAGCGTGACCTCTGGCAGGCCGATCTTGGTCTTGGGGTTGGTTGCGGCAATGCGGTGGTTGCAGACCAGGCACAGCTCAAATCCGCCGCCCAGCGCTGCCCCGTTGATGGCGGCCACCACCGGCACTGGCAGTTTCTCAAGCCGCCGCATGTCGGCCTTCATATCCTCAACCTCGGCAAAGAGCATGTCCGCCTGATCCGGGGTGATGGCCAGCAGACGTTTCAGATCGCCACCGGCAAAAAACGTGTCTTTGGCTGAGGTCAGGATCACCCCCGTCAGGCCCGCTTCGGCCTCCAGCCGGTCGACCATCTGTTTGTAGATCGGGCCAAATTCGGCGTTCATCGAATTGACGGGGCCCTCCATATCCATGGTGACCGTCACGATGCCCGCGGCATCTTTGCTATAGGAAAACTCTTTCATCACACGCCCCCCTTACACACGCTCAATCAGGGTCGAAATGCCCATGCCGCCGCCAATACACAGCGAAATCATCGCCCGTTTGGCCTGCCGCCGTTCCAACTCATCCAACATGGTCGAGACCAGCATGCCCCCCGTCGCCCCCAAGGGGTGGCCCATGGCAATCGCACCACCGTTCACATTGGTGATCTCATGCGAAATGCCCAGATCCTTCATGTAACGCATCGCGACCGAGGCGAAGGCTTCGTTAATTTCCCAAAGGTCGATATCGGCCACGGTTAGCCCTGCCTTGGCCAGGCATTTCTGCGCTGCTGGCCCGGGGCCGGCCAGCATGATCACCGGATCGCTGGCGATCACCGTGGTGGCCACAATCCGACCGCGCGGGGTCAGCCCCAGATCACGGCCCGCCTGTTCAGACCCCACCATGACAGCCGCCGCCCCATCCACAATCCCAGAGGAGTTGCCGGGCGTATGCACATGGTTGATCTCACTGACTTGCGGGTATTTGGCCAAAGCCATGTCATCAAACCCGTAAGCCCCCATCTGCGCAAAGCTGGGGTTCAGCGCACCCAGCTTCTGCATGTCGGTGCCGGGTTTGATGAAATCATCGCGCTGCTGAATGGTGATGCCGTTTTCATCGCGCACCGGCACCACGGATCCGTCAAACCAGCCGCTGTCACGCGCATGGGCGGCGCGGCGTTGGCTTTCCACAGCAAAGGCATCGACATCTTCACGGCTATAGCCATCCAAAGTGGCAATCAGGTCAGCGCCAATGCCCTGCGGTGCCGAATTGTTATCGATAACAAAATCCGGATAAAAAAACATCGGCCCACCGGAGGATCCGATGGGCACGCGGCTCATCGCTTCCAGCCCGCCGGCCACCACCAGATCCTGCTGGCCCGAGCCAACCTTGGCCGCCGCCATATTCACCGCCTCAAGCCCTGAGCCACAGAAGCGATCGAGCTGCACACCCGGCACGGCCTCATCCCAGCCCGCAGACATCACCGCCGCTTTGGCAATGCAGCTGCCCTGATCCATCAGGGGCGCCACGCAGCCCAGCATCACATCCTCAACCTTCGCCGTGTCGAGGTCATGGCGCCGTTGCAGCTCCTCCAGCAGGCCAGCGGCCAGCCGCACGGGCTTCACCTCATTCAAGGTGCCCCCGGCCTTGCCTTTGGACCGCGGGGTCCGGATGGCGTCATAGATGTAGGCGGCTGTCATGGTGGGCTCCTCCTTTGACACGCGGATCTGCAAAACAGTGGACATTTCACCGGCAAGGTGACAATCACAAAACCAAACAAAAAACAGACAAAACTTAACAACGCGACCCAGCTATGCCCGCCCTGCCCTCGATCCCCAATGCCCTGACGGCCAACCTGCTGAGCGGGGCCCGGGCCGCCGGCATCAGCCTTGAGCCGGTGTTGCAGCGGGCCGGGCTGGTGCCACAACCCGATAGCCTGACCATAGCAGATTTTGTCCAGCTGATGCGGGCTGTCACGCTCACGATGGATGACGAATACGCGGGGCAGATCCAGCGGCCCCAACGCATCGGCACCTTCGCGATCACCGCCGCGCATATGTCACATGGCGCCACCCTGCGCGACGCGTTGGAGCGTTTTGCCGCCTTTACCAATATGCTAGACAACAGTTTCCACGTGACCCTGCGCCACGGGGCTGAAACCACGCGGCTGCATCTGGAACGCACAGATCCCGCCTATCCAATCACCGAGTTGGGGGCGGAAATGGTGCTGGTGTTGCCGCATCGGCTGCTGGCCTGGATGGGCGGCGGCTGGTTGCCGCTGCGCGAAGCCTGGTTTGACTATCCCCGCCCCACGCACCACGCGATCTACGGCCAGCTGTTCCCAAAGGCGCGGTTGAGTTTCCAACGGGCCAGCTGTGGTTATGCGATCCCTAGCGCCGCATTGGATGCCCCCGTCATACGCAGTGAGAAACAGGCGGCCGATTGGGCCCGCCGCACGCCGCTGGATGCGTTTTTGCCGGTCAGCCTTGAGGATGGTCTGCCGCTGCGGGTGGCGCAGCGCATTGCGCATGCGATTGAGGCGGGGCAGCCGCTGCCCTCCATGCAGGCGATCGCGGATGCTTTGCAGCTGCCCGTGCACACCCTGCGCCGCCGCCTGAAACGTGAGGGCCGCGATGTGCCAGAAATCCGCCGCGCGGTGCGGCGCGATCATGCGCTGCGGCTGCTGGGCGAGGGGGATCTGCGCATCGATGCCATTGCGCTGCGGCTGGGTTATTCTGAAACCAGCGCCTTTGTTCGCGCGTTCAAAGACTGGACCGGCGTCACCCCGCGGGCTTACCGGCAATCCGGTGAACCGATCCCGGTCGCAACGTCATTTCGCGGCGAAGTTGACAAAAGCTGACATCGCCCACTAGCCCTAAGGCCAAGCAAGCCGCGTCTCTACGCGCGCAGGGAGAGGACAGATCATGACGCTATTTTCGCCATCCGCCGCCTGGGTTCAGGACGAACACAAGATGTTCGCCGACAGCTGCGCCCGTTTCTTTGACGATGAAATGGTGCCCCGGCTGGAGGCCTGGATTGATCAGGGTGTGGTCGACCGCGAATTTTGGAACAAGGCCGGTGAGGCCGGTATCATGGCCGGCGCTATCCCCGAGGATTTGGGCGGCGTAGGCGGCGGCATCAGCTTTGATGCGGTGACCGTTTATGAACAGGCCCGCAAGGGCGATATCGGCTGGGGCTACGGCATTCAGTCAATCGTCATGCATTACATCAACGCCTATGGCACCGATGCGCAGAAACAGCGCTGGCTGCCAAAGCTGGTCACGGGCGAGATGGTGGGCGCAATTGCAATGACCGAACCGGGCACCGGATCGGACCTGCAATCGGTGCGCACCTCGGCCACCAAAGAGGGCAACGGCTACACCATCAACGGCTCAAAGATCTTCATCACCAACGGCCAGAGCGCGGACCTGATCATTGTGGTTGCCAAGACCGACAAGGACGCGGGCGCCAAAGGTGTGTCGCTGATCGTGGTGGAACCGGCCGAAGTCGAAGGCTTCAGCCGCGGCCGCAACCTCAAGAAAATGGGGATGAAGGGCAACGACACCTCTGAGCTGTTCTTTGAAAACGTCAAAGTGCCGGCCGACAATCTGATCGGCCCGGAGGAGGGCCAGGGGTTTTATCAGCTGATGAAGCAGCTGCCCTGGGAACGGCTGATGATCGCCGTGATGGCGCTGGGGGCAATTGACTTCGCCATCGAGGAAACCCTGCGCTACGTTAAGGAACGCAAGGCCTTTGGCAAACGTGTGATGGATTTCCAGAACACCCGTTTCAAACTGGCCGAATGTAAAACCAAAGCCGAGGTGCTGCGCAGTTTCGTCAATGACTGTATCGCCCGTCTGGATGAGGGCACGCTGGATGCCTCCACCGCCTCAATGGCGAAATACTGGGGCTCTGAGGTGCAAAATGAGATCATGCACGAATGCCTGCAGCTGCACGGTGGCTATGGCTACATGATGGAATACCCCATCGCCCGCCTCTACGCCGATGCCCGGGTGCAGATGATCTACGGCGGCACCAATGAGATCATGAAAGAGCTGATCGCGCGCTCTTTGGACGACTGATCTGCCAGCAAAGCCAACAAAGAAAGGCCGCCGATTTCGGGGGTCTTTTTTACGTGCGACCGCTCAAGACAACGGAAATGCTGGCGCGCAACAACGCGTCAAAAGCCGTGACATTTGTGGAAAATGGCAGGGGCACCAGGGCTCGAACCCGGGACCTACGGTTTTGGAGACCGTCGCTCTACCAACTGAGCTATACCCCTACGGTGAGCGATTGAGTATGCCAGCGCGGGCCGGAGATCAAGGGGATTTTTCACCAGATCGAAAGGAAAACCCGCGGGGTAAGTAGTGCCCCGCGGGTTCGGTTCTTATCGGGGCGGTTTTGCCGCCTATTGGGGCGAATGCAGCCGCTATTTTGCTGGACGCAGCCGGTCAAAAGGATCCACGGCCTGTGGCTTGCGGCTAAACAACCGCGCAAGGCCCTGCCCCAGCATCCGCTGCAGTGTGAAGATGCCGATCCACATCAGAATCACTGGTGACATCATGACGGCCACGAACATGGCACCGGGCACAAATTCCGACAGGATCCCCAAGCCAAACAGCACGGCAATGACCAGATAGATCAGCTTCTTCGGGGCCAGGGCTGCGCCCGGTTTGGGCTGCGCACTGGCATATTGAAAGCCCTGATAGGCCTCTGAGCGGCTGCGCGGCGGGGTGATATGCGGCTGAGTGACCTCTGCCTGCTGCGGCGCCTGCATTTCAGGGCGCAGTTCGGGGCGCACCTCAGACTGCTGTGGCTGTTGGCGACGGCGCGCAGTACGGCGGCCCAGTTTTGCATCCGGGGTGGCAATGGGGGAGTTTGCAAAAGGATCCGCTGCGGCGCCTTCCACCGGGGTGGTTTTCGCCAGCTTGCGACGACGCAGCACCAGCTTGATCAAGCCAAAGACCGCAATGGCTGCCGCGATCTGCCAGCCGATCAGCCGCACATCTTCCGGGGTGTTGGCGCGGGTCAGCCCGGCCTCCCGTCCCTGCCAGAACGGATTGAGGAAGATAAATTCTGGCCCGGCCTTTACGCCCAGTTCTTCCATCGATCCATAGGCCAGTTTGGAAAACCCATCCGTGCGCGACGCCTTGCCGTTGATGCTGAGGCCCAGCGGTAGGCTGCGCAGCGCGCTGTGTTCCGGCATCACGTCACCCACTGCCAGCTCAGACAGGTTGAACGCCGAAAGCTGCCACAGAAGATCGGCGTAGGCCTCTTCCTCCGCCGGGGTCATGATGATGGCGGCGCGGACCGTTTTGGTGTCAGCACCGTCCTGCGGGCCATACATCAGGTACATGAAGCGGCGGGATTTGGTGACACCATTGGTCTTTTTCACCAGCTCATAAGACTGTTCGAAGTTGACCCAACCGCTGACATTCACTTCGCCAACATCACTGCGGTCGGCGTCGCGGTCAAAACTGTTCAGATCCACCAGCGGCGGCGCCGGCTGGGCCAACGCGGCGGTATAACGCTGCTGCAGGTCCTGTTCCTCTTTGTAGAAGAACTCCGTAGCCCCGACGACAAGGGCTGCCAAAATCAGAAAGCCCCACCAGGCCATGCGAAGAAGGGCGATAATCGCGTTCATGACTTAATTCCTACTGCTCAATAAAATTGAGGGTAGGTTGGCAGGCTGACGTGGCGGAAATGGGGCGGGCGTGGGGCGCCCGCCTGACGGTTCAGAGAACGGGTCAAAGCAGGGTTCAGATCAGGGCAACGCCCATGATCAGCATGCCGACCCAGCCGACCGTGAACATTGCCGAGCGCCAGAAAAACACCCCGCGCAGGTACAGTGGCAGGTAAAACAGGCGGGCCAGAACAAAGATCATCGCGCCCGTGCTGGCCAGCGCCATATCCGCACCCGGCACCACAAAGGCCAGGATCCCCAGCGCCATGAACGGGGCATAGTTTTCCTCAAAATTGCGGCTGGCGCGGTTGGCGCGGCCGTGCAGGGCGTTGACCTCGGGATCCTCATCGCGGGTGCCAAGATAGCCGCCGATCCCAATGCCTGAGATCAGAAAGAGCGACGGCAGATACGCCGTCAGCAGGTACAAAACGGTGCCAAGTAGCAGCCAGGTGAGCATGGTCATCTCCTCGTGATTTGCCTTTGACACAGGGCTATGGCAGCCAAGGAATTGGCTCAATTCCCTTGCAGGGAATAACACTGCGGCAGGAGGAACAGATGAACACTTTTGGCACAGCGCTTAAAAACATGCGGGCCGAATTGGGCCTGTCGCAGCTGGATCTGGCGGCGGAGATTGGCACCACCCAGCGTCATGTCTCCTTCCTTGAGACCGGGCGGTCACAGCCCAGCGGGGACTTTGTGGGCAGGTTGGCCACCGGGCTGGAGCTGTCGCTGACCCAGCGGGCGGCGCTGTTTGATGCGGTGGCCGGGCGCAACCCCTACCGGCGGGCGGATTTCGATGCCGATCAGGTTAAGGCGGTTCTGGACATGCTGGAAACCCGCGCCCTCAGACACTGGCCATTTCCCGGCTACGTGATGGATCACAACTGGACGATCCTGCGCGCCAATGCGCCCGGCTGGGCGATGCTGGAAGGTTTCGGCGGTGGCGCCGCGGGCGGGAATCACGCACTGTCAATGTATGAGGTGTTCCTGTCGGATGCCTTTTTCACCCGGGTGCAGAACTGGGAGGAGATCGCCATGGTGTTTTACTTCCGCATGCAGGCGGCAGCGGCGCGCTCCATCTCGGTGGCAAAACTGTTTGAGCAGGCCCGTGCTGCCGGGCGTTTTGCCGGCGTCGCCGAACGGCTGACCGGCGGGGCCGAGGTGCCGCCCTATATTCCGGCGGTGCTGTCAGGGCCGGAAGGGGTGCAGCTGCAGATGTCGAGCCTTGTTGGGCAGCTGGCCTCCACCCATGAGGCGGCGATCGAGGGGCTGGAGGTGGAGCTGATGATCCCGGTGGATGAGGCCACAGAGGCCTGCCTGCTGGCCGCCTATGGGCGGTAGTGGCAAGGGCAAGCAGAGGATAAAAGGCGCGCATAATCGATGCCACGGGCATGATTTTGCCTTTGTACCTGCACCATCTATCCGCCCTTTGAAATCAACCCTTGTCGCACAAACGCCGAAGGATTTGCTCTCTCGCGAAGCAAAATTGCCCGGCATAGCCGGGCCAGCGCCCGAACCGCCCCCACGGTGCGGGCGCTACGCTTCGCCCCTCGGTTCGGTCGCTGCGGTTTCCCTCTTTGACCAAAGCTGTTTGGAGAAAATGTTGCCAAATGCAAAAAGGGCCGCCGGAATGGCAGCCCTTTTCTGAAAATTCGATCCCGCCTTACAGCGCGATTTTGAAGCGGGCGAAGCCGTCGGGGCCTTCGCCTGCCGGGGTGATCTCCATCCCTGAAACGCTGTCAGCGTAGCCTGCCGCCTTGGGGCCGGTGTCAAACAGCACCGAGGTGCCGGGCATCGGGGCAAAGCGCCAGTTGGCATCAGCGGAGGGGCTGATGGTGCCCTGTTCAACGATGTAGCGCACGATGACGTCACGGTTGGTGTCCGGCGCTTCCAGAATGATCGTGTCGCCCTTGGCGCCCGGGAAGCTGCCGCCGCCGCTGGCACGGTAGTTGTTGGTGGCGATGACGAACTTCTGATCCATATCCAACGGCTGGCCCTGATAGGTCAGGTTCACAATCCGGTTGGCGGAGGCATCCAGCAGGTTGCCCTTGGGATCAAACTTGGACGGCTGGCTGAGGTCGATCTGATATTCCACCCCGTCGATCACATCGAAGTTGTAGCTGGGGAAGGACGGGTTCAGCAGCACCTGATCGCCGCCACCGGGCGTGATCTGGTTGAAGATACCGGCGGAGCGTTCCAGCCAGTCTTTGACCTGCTGGCCGGTGACGAGAACCGCACGGGCGGTGTTGGGGTAGAGGTAAAGGTCAGCAACGTTTTTGATCGCCACATCCCCTGCGGCCACGTCGGTGTAATACTCCGGCCCGCCACGGCCCCCGGCCTTGAACGGCGCGGCGGCTGACAGGATCGGCAGACCCGCGTATTCCGAGCCTTTCAGCATTTCCTCAACATACCATTTCTGCGCGATCGAGACGATCTGCACCGAAGGGTCATCCGCCACGAGAGCAAAGTAGCTGTGCAGCGGCGCATCGGTTTTGCCTACTGCGCGGCGCACATAGGCCAGGGTCTCTTCGTGGTCTTTGCGCACCGAATTCAGCACGTTTTCATCGGCGCCGACCAGAGCGGTGATCGACCGGTCCTCATTGCGTTTCGAGATCGGGCGCGCCTCGGAGGCCGAGGTCACAACGCGCCATGCGCCGCCCTCTTGTTCCAGCATCAGGTCAATCACACCCAGATGGCTACCCCAGAATCCGCCCATTGCGGCGGGCTTGCCGTGGATGGTGCCTTTTTCGACGTCCACCGCGGCGTAGTCCTTGTAGGTGGGTGAGGGGAAGACAAGGTGGCTGTGGCCGGTCATCACCGCATCCACACCGTCGATCCCTGCCAGCGGCACCGAGGCGTTTTCCATCCCGTCAGTGGCATCGGCAGACCCGATCCCCGAGTGTGACAGAGCGATGATGATATCGGCACCGGCCTCTTTCATTTCCGGCACATAGGCTTCAGCACTGGCGACGATATCGCGGGCGACCACGTTGCCTTCCAGATGACGACGGTCCCAGTTCATGATCTGCGGCGGTGTGAAACCGATGATGCCGACCTTGATCATATGTTTGTTGCCGGCGCCGTCGGTGATTTCGCGATCCAACAGCGCGTAGGGTTTGAAAAGGGTTTCATCGTCGCGGATGTTGCCGGCCGCGTTTTTGGCAACGTTTGCCAGCACGATCGGGAACTTGGCGCCAGCGGCGGATTTCATCAGGAAGTCGAGGCCATAGTTGAATTCGTGGTTGCCCACCGTAGCCGCGTCATAACCAAGCGTGTTCATCGCGGTGATCACCGGATGGCTGTCGCCTTCTTTCATGCCGCGCTCATAGGCGATGTAATCGCCCATCGGGTTGCCCTGCAGGAAGTCGCCATTGTCCACCAGCATCGAGTTGGTTGCCTCAGCGCGGATGTCGCCCACAATCGAGGCAGCGCGGCTGAGGCCCACCGTGTCGCGCGGCTTGTCGGCATAGTAATCATAGGGGAAGACGTGAACGTGCAGGTCCGTTGTCTCCATGATGCGCAGATGCGCCTGATTCGTCGCCGCATGGGCCGAAAACGGATGCAGCGCGATCAGCCCGGCACCGGCAGACCCGCCCAGAAAACCACGGCGTGACAATTGGATAGGCATGGATTTATCCCCCTGAAAAGTGAATCGTTCATTCGAATTTATCGGAAGACGATAACAGGGAAATGACCAATCGGTAAAATTTCTACGTTGGCCCTTACCGATCTTTGCTGATTTCACGCACGTCTTTGGCCTCCTGCGTAAGGCCCAGCCCGATCAGATGCTCGACAAACCAATTGGTTCCACCGTCCGGAAGGTTCAAATTGTGAGCCTCGTCAAACAGTGCCATTGCCTGTTCCACTTCGCCAAGATGTGCCTGTGAAATGGCTTGATACAACACGCTCCATTCAGCGCGGGGCTGCAGCTCGGTAGCGCGACGGGCGGCCGCAAGCGAGGCGTAATAATCTTCACCGTAGATGAGGAAAAGTGACTTCAATTCCCAGTTTGAATAATCTTCCAGGTCCTTTGCAATGGCCTTCTCAACAGCGGCCATCGCCGCGTCAGCCTGACCATCATGCTGCAGTGCCCACGCCTGATAGTAGTAGCTGTAATCCGTACGAGAGACGTCGTCAGGCAGCGTTTCATATACTTCAATGGCAGCGCCCCCCAGCCCCATCTCCTCTAGGGCGAGGGCTTTGCTGACATAGCCGTCTTCCCAAGTGGGTTCTTGTTCAATCACGACAGACGCATCGCGCAGGGCCTGCATGTTACGCCCCAAACCCCGCAAGGCCTCAGCCCGTTGCAGCAAGGCCCAATTGTTGTCTTGCAAAGACAGCAGATGGTTTGCGGTGTCCAACGCCTGTTCGTATTGTTCGGCCGTGTTGTAGACAGAGGCCAAGTTGTTCAGCGCGAAAATGTAGTTGGGTGATAGCTTCAGGGCCTCCTCAAAGGCGGCTATCGCGTCATCAACCTGGTTGGACCGCATATAGACCCAACCCAACTCAGCCCAGGCCCAATCATATTCCGGATCGATCAAAGTTGCTTTTCCAACTCAGCAACTGCGGCTTCTACATTGTCCGGGCTCTGACGAAACAGCGCCGCCCCCAATCCAGCCTGGGCAGAGGCAGACAGTTCAAGCGCGATTGATTGGCGAAACTTCTCGATCGCCTCTGGAAACTGGTCCTGATTGTGGGCAACCCAGCCCAACCCCTCATAGGCGACAGGGCTGTTGGGATTAAGCGCCAAGGCTTCGGTGTAGGTGCGCAATGCGCCCTCATAATCGCTTTCCCAGGTTTGGGCATCTGCAAGCGAAAGCATCAACCGCAACCGATCGCCGTCAGACAGGCGCACGTCCTCCAAAGCCGCTTTGCACAGCTCAACCCTTTCCTTTGAACTATTGCCGCCTTCTAGGCAGGCCAGTTGATAGGTCAGCTCAGAGTTGTTCAGCCTGGGTTTGGCTGAAGCAGGTGTAAAGACATGGGCGGCCGCTAAGATAACGCAAATAATATAACGCATATGATCCTCGGAAATTACGGCACACAGTAACGATCACGCCTTTAAGTGGAACCCCAATTCTCAGGAAATCTGACGAACGCGCGATCAGACTTTCTTAGTCGGGATAGACCCCACCACCCACTGCCATGTCCGGTGTGCCAGTAAAGTCAGCGCGGAAGAAATCATGTTCTTTCAACATGTCCAGAAGCGCCGGATCTAAGGCTGCAATCTGCTCTTCGGTCTTCACCGGCGTCAGCTGCAGGCAGGCCAATTCGCGGCTGGCCGGCGTCCAGTCATATTCATCAACCAGATCCCCACGCCGAAGGGCCTGTTTCATCAGAACCGCATCCAGTTGGGCGTCCGCAGCTGCCAGATGTGCGCGGGCTATGGCTTTATCCGGGGCAATCACCGCTTCGAAGATCCGAAACACCTCACCGGACCGGGTGTTCTGCATGCGCCGCTCCGCCACCCACCAGAGTTGCCCGGGCAGGATGTCAGGAAGCGGGGTGCCCTTCGGAGGGCGGGAAAACAAACGTTTAAGGATATTCATCCCGGTCCTTTCACTGCCGCCGGCAGACTTGCGACGAGGAATTGCGTTTAGATCAAAGCGGCTCGGACGCAGCGCGTTCGGTCCTGGCCCGACCGTCTCGAAGGGTATAGGGCCGCAGTTAGGTATTACCTTCTGAACTAATAGTCGCGAAACCCACTTGCCAAATCTGTGATTTGGCAGCGCCCGAACCGCCCCCGTTTTGTCGGAGACAAACCTCTGGTTTGATGGGGCGGGCGCTTCGCCCCTGCGGTTCATGCACGGTACGGAATAGAAAGGTCGCCCCTACCTGCATGCAAAAAGGGCGCCCCGAGGGACGCCCTTTTCGTAATCAAACCGCCGAGTGATTACTCGATGATTTTCGAAACAACACCGGAACCAACGGTGCGGCCGCCTTCACGGATGGCGAAGCGCAGGCCTTCTTCCATCGCGATCGGGGCGATCAGCTCAGCCGACAGTTTCAGGTTGTCGCCAGGCATTACCATCTCGGTGCCCTCGGGCAGGATGCAGGTGCCGGTCACGTCGGTGGTCCGGAAGTAGAACTGCGGACGGTAGTTCGCGAAGAACGGGGTGTGACGGCCGCCTTCTTCCTTGGTCAGGATGTAGACCTCGGCTTCGAACTTGGTGTGCGGGTTCACCGAACCCGGGGCACACAGAACCTGGCCACGCTCAACCGAGTCACGGTCAACGCCACGCAGCAGTGCGCCGATGTTGTCGCCAGCTTCACCGCGGTCCAGCAGCTTGCGGAACATTTCAACACCGGTACAGGTGGTTTTGGTGGTGTCTTTGATGCCAACGATTTCGATCTCGTCGCCAACATTGATC
>Ga0189289_10368_pt1 | contig 21254 bp, 14 predicted proteins | sample UW106minimetaG_FD_130313 | JGI IMG/M metagenome (GOLD analysis project Ga0189289, IMG submission 130313) | Marine microbial communities from the Costa Rica Dome - UW106 mini metaG | ecosystem: Environmental > Aquatic > Marine > Oceanic > Photic zone | place: Costa Rica: the Eastern Pacific...
AGCTCGTTTAATTATAGTTCTGCAATATAAGAATTAAAGGTAAACTGACAACTTTTTTTTGCTTGAAAATTCAAAAAAATGTGCATTTCATCCTTTTTTTTTGACACAATAACGGATTTTTAACCATTTATCGATGTATTTTGCTCTTTAATAACGAGTACAAAAAAGAATTATTGTTGTACCTTTGAAATTAAAATTGATGCCTCATAATAAGGTTTAAATTTAGGCGTTATTTTACTATAAATTTTACTAAATTCAGGTTAGTGTTTACAAAAAGTAAAATTTGTCAAAAAATTAAACCATCAGCATACAGATGAAAAATTGCTTGTTAATAATTTTTGTTTTTGGTGTGTTACTAGCATTTGGTCAGCAAAAGCAATTTGATATTCATTGGAATGGTTCTGTTGAACTTGAAACGGCATACGGTAAGAAAATTGTGCCATCATTTGATTCAAAACATTTCAGTTATGACAATGAGAGGGGCTTGAGATATTTTACACAATGGGAAGGGATTGCTACTGCTATTGACGAAAATGCGGTGAGCTTATCAAATGTTAACTACGAAGTTATAAGTTTGGCAGATCTCAATAATTTGGACCCGAACTTAATTCCTTCAGAACCAATTTTTCAACTATTCAATACGAAAGCCAGAAATAAATATGCCTATTATTTTGAGATAAGTCCTATTATTAAGGACAGAGGGGTCTACAAAAAAATACAGTCTTTTACCATAAATTACAATGCATTAGCTGGAAGAAATCAAAATCAGAGTAGTAGCCAGATCGTAAATTCAGTTTTAAATAATGGGGAGTGGTATAAGTTCTATATTGAAGACTCGGGTGTTTTTAGATTAACCAAAGGGTTTTTAAATGATTTAGGAATTAATACAAATTCTGTAGATCCAAGAACTATTAAAATTTTTGGTAATGGTGGCAGGATGCTACCATTATTAAATTCTGCTGAATACCCTTATGATATTGTAGAAAATGCTATTAAGTTTATTGGTGAAGAAGATGGCAGTTTTGATAATGGTGATTACATTTTGTTTTATGGTGAAGGTCCAAAAACCTACAGTCAAGAAAGTAACACTAATTTAAATTTGTATGTGGACAAGACTTATTATTATGTTAATGTAAGTTCAGGTGCTGGTAAGCGAATTGCTGCAATGCCAACAATTCCAGATGCACCGGATGTTCAAGTCACTACTTTTCAGGATTACCAATTTTATGAGGTTGATGAATACAATCTGGCCAAATTAGGTCGTCGTTGGTTTGGTGATGAATTTGATATCGAAAATCAACGTGTTTATAATTTTCAATTCCCTGGACTTATAACGAGCGAACCTGTTCGTGTTGACCTATCTGTTGGTTCAGTCTCTGAGACTGCTGGTTCAACTATGGGTATTACAATTAATGGAAATTTTCTGTCTAGTTTAAATCTGGGATCTATTAATCCAGGATCTGTTTTAGGAACGGCTGCATCGTATGGGCAAAATTTAAATCTTAATTCTGATGATATTACGGTAACCCTCGACTATAATAATAATGGGAATCCTTCTGCGAAAGCATATTTAGATTTTATTAATATCGAAGCAACACGAAGCTTGACTTATCAAGGCGAGCAGCTATGCTTTAGAAGTAGAGAAGTAGTGACAACCCCTGGAATTGCGGAATACACCATTTCTAATGCAGGTGGATTACAAGAAGTTTGGGATATAACAGATCGATTCAATGTTACAAATTATGAAAATCCGGAAGGACTTTCAAACTTGTCTTTTAAAGCAATTTCAGGCGAAGAAAGAACATATGTAGCATTTTCAGCTAATAATTTTTTAGAGCCAAGTAGAGATTCAGATACCAGAGTGGCTAATCAAAATTTAAAGGGAACCATTTTTAATAATGCTCAAGGGGCTTTTGAAGATATTGATTATCTAATTCTTGCACCTACGCCATTATTAGCTCAGGCTGAAAGACTAGCAGAAATAGATAGGAATCAGTATAATTTGAATGTTAAAGTAGTTGATCTACAATTAATTTACAATGAGTTTAGTACTGGTAGTCAGGATATTGCAGCATTACGCAATTTTGTGAAATACGTTTATGATAATGCTAGTAGCCCAGACAATAGACTCAAATATTTGTGCTTATTTGGTGAAGGTTCTTACGATTATAAAGACAGAATTAATAACAACACTAATTTAGTTCCGTCATGGTATTCCACTAATAGTTTTAGTCTTACCAATTCCTTTGTTTCTGATGATTTTTACGCGATGCTAGATTTCAATGAAGGCTCTATGAGTAATTTGGATCGTATGGATATTGCGGTTGGAAGAATATTAGCAGAAAACGCTCAGCGCGCTAAAGAGATGGTTGACAAGATTGAGGCTTATTACCAACCAGAAGCTTATGGAAGTTGGAGGAATAATGTGATACTCATTTCTGATGATGTTGATGAACAATGGGAGCGTATCTTGCAAGAGACTACAGACGGCATTGGCACTGAAATTGAAGCAGAAAAACCATTTTTTAATGTTGTAAAGATCTATACAGACGCATTTGAACAGGAATCCTCAGCTGCAGGTGACCGATATCCTGAAGTAAATGAAGCAGTGAAGGATGCGATTGAAGTTGGAGCTAGTGTAGTTAATTATTTTGGTCATGGTGGTGAGAATGGTTTAGCAAAGGAACGCATATTTGATATTTTTGACGCCCAAGAGGTAAATAATGTATGTAAGTATAATTTGTTTGTAACCGTAACATGTGAGTATACCAAATTTGATGATCCAGGTAGAGATACTGCAGGTGAATTTACATTTTGGAATAAAACTGGTGGTGCAGTTGCTCTTATTACAACAACACGTCAAATATTTGTTACTGTAGGTGTTTCTTATAATGAGGTATTGGATGATTATCTGTTTGCATATGGATCTAATAATTATCCTAGTATTGGAGAGGCTTTGCGACTCACTAAAATTGATAATAACATTGCTGGTATAAGTCAAAAAAGGTTAGTTTTTCTAATTGGAGATCCAGCAATGAAGTTAGCCTTTCCGGAACCTGATATTAGATTAACAAGGGTTAATGATGTGGATATTACACAACCTATAGATACACTTAAAGCGTTGAGTTATACAAAATTGGCTGGTGAAGTTACCGATACCAATGGCAATTTATTATCCAACTACAATGGGACATTAACAGCAACTGTATACGATAAGAAAATATCACGCCAGACACTTGCTAATGATAACGTTAATGATAATAATGGTCCCATACGATTAGATTTTACAACCTTGGGTGAAATTATTTTTAAGGGTCAAGCATCTGTTGTCAATGGTGAGTTTGAAGTCGATTTTGTTGTGCCTAGGGATATTGGTATACCTGTTGGCAATGGAAGAGTAAGCTTCTATGCCCAAACAAATAATCCACTTTCTAATCAGGCTGGGGCGAATTTTGATATAGAAGTCGGTGGAATAAATGAAAATGCACCACAAGATAATATCGGTCCCGTTATAAATTTGTTTATGAATGATGAAAATTTTGTTTCTGGTGGAATCACAAACGAGTCTCCCAGTCTAATTGCAAAATTGCAGGATGAGAATGGCATAAACACAGCAAGTGGAATCGGACATGATATTACTGTCGTAATAGACGGTGATGAAACTAATCCATTGGTTTTGAATGATTATTATCAAGCTAGTGTAGATGACTATACAAATGGTACTGTCTCCTATCCATTCAGAGATTTAGAACCTGGACCTCATACCCTTACCTTTAAAGCATGGGATGTTTACAACAATTCATCAACAGCAGAACTACAATTTAGAGTTTTTGATGAAGATGACGAGCTGGTAATAGAGAATGTTTTAAACTATCCTAATCCATTTGTTAATTATACTGAATTTTGGTTTAATCACAATAGTAGTGATCCTTTAGATGTGTCAGTTCAAATTTTTACAGTATCAGGAAAATTAGTTAGAACACTTAATGGGCAAACAAGCAGTGGCAGTAAATCTGTTAGTGCTTTATCTAAAGATATTGTTTGGGACGGTAGAGATGATTTTGGTGATAAAATAGGAAAAGGGGTCTATATCTATAAACTAAAAGTGAAATCTAACCGTTTAAATAAGCAAGTTGAAAAAATACAAAAACTTGTGATACTCTAATAATAAATTATATTTGCTAATGATTGACACTGATTGCTTAGTGTTGATAACTTAATAATGAACATGAAGAAATACGCAGTAACCCTTATCGCTTTAGTAACCTTTAACTTTAATTTTGCTCAAGAAACTATAACATTTCCAGATCAGTCCTCCGTTATTACTACAGGTGTTCCTTTTATGCTTATAGCACCTGACGCTAGATCAGCATCCATGGGGGATATGGGAGTTGCAACTTCTGTTGATGGTTTTTCGCAACAATGGAATCCTGCTAAGTATGTCTTTTCAGAAGCTAAATCTGGTGTAAGTTTAAGTTATACTCCATATTTAAGTAGGTTGGTTAATGATATTTCAATTAGCTATGCTACTTATTTCAACAGATTAAATGAATATAGTGCGGTATCCGCGAGTTTTAAGTATTTTAGTTTAGGAGAAATTACCTTAACTCAAGGTGAAAATGATCCAGGTATTAATGTTAAACCAAATGAATTCACAGCTGATGTAGCGTATACCTTAAGGTTGGCTGACCAATTTTCAATGGCTGTTGCCGTGCGTTATATGAGATCTGATTTAAGAATTGATCAAGTCGATCCAAATGCGGACGCTGCAAGTACGTTTGGAGCAGATATTACGGGTTATTATCAAAGTGAGGAAGAAGCCTATAATGACTTTAATGGGAGGTGGCGAGCAGGTTTCGCTATTCAAAATCTAGGCCCAAAGTTTAAATATGATGATGGGGGTAGAGAAAATTTTCAACCCACCAACTTAAGATTAGGAGCAGGTTTCGACTTTATTTTCGACGAGTATAGTAAGTTAGGTATCACTGCTGAGGTTACTAAGCTGTTAGTGCCGACTCCGCCTTTGTATGGTTTTGTTGATACCAATGGTGACGGTGAACAGACTATTGACGATCCTTCTACACCAGATGTAGATGAAGGTGAACCAACAATTATAACACAAGGTCAAGATAATAATGTGAGTTTTTTAAGCGGAGTTTTTCAATCCTTTAGTGATGCGCCAGGTGGATTTAGTGAAGAATTAAGAGAGTTTACTTGGGCACTTGGGGCTGAGTATACTTACCAAGAAAACTTTGCTTTTAGAGCGGGATATTTTAATGAAGCAGAAGATAAAGGAGCGCGAAAGTTCTTCGCTATTGGAGCTGGATTTAAATATACAACGATCAATCTCGATTTGTCTTACTTGTTTTCTGCATCAAGAGTTCAGAGCCCATTAGAAAATACTTTACGTTTCTCTTTAACCTTTAACTTTGGTGATGGTACTTATGACGAATATTAGAACTAAAATATAATCAGAAATTGAAAACTATTGTTTCTAAAGCAATAGTTTTTTTGTCTCATAACATTAATACATATGAAGGAGGTTAAATTAGAAACTACATTGCAGGTTTATAGTAATATTGTAGAGCTTCCTAAGGATATTCAAGACTTAATGAATGCTGCTATTATAGCACGTAATAAAGCTTATGCTCCTTATTCGAACTTTAATGTTGGTGCAGCAATTTTATTAGATAATGGTGAAATTGTTTCTGGAAGTAATCAAGAAAATGCCTCTTATCCTTCTGGGCTGTGTGCAGAGCGCACTGCAATCTATTATGCAGGTGCTAAGTATCCAAGCGCTAAAATCTTGAAAATGGCCTTAACAGCCTCCTCACAAAATCAAATTACAGACACACCAATTCCACCATGTGGTGCTTGTCGGCAGGCTATTGCTGAATACGAAATTAAACAAGATCAACCTATTGAAATTTATTTTATGGGAGCAAAAGGAAAGGTGGTGAAATCTCATTCATTAGCTAATTTATTACCTGTTGGATTCGATAGAAGCTATCTATAACGTTTTCGGACAAAAATTACAATTTTCGGTTTTTTGATTACTAACTATTATGTTATTTTTGTTATTCCGATAAAAAGAACGAATCAAAAAAATGCAAAAGATAACTAAGGAGGTTTATTTAAAATGGTATGAAGACATGCTGTTTTGGAGAAAATTTGAGGACAAACTTGCGGCTGTTTATATTCAGCAAAAAGTTAGAGGTTTTCTACATTTATATAATGGTCAAGAGGCTGTTTTAGCAGGAGCTTTACATGCAATGGACCTTACTAAAGATAAGATGATTACGGCTTATCGCAATCATGTACAACCAATAGGTATGGGAGTAGATCCGAAGCGTGTAATGGCAGAATTATACGGAAAAGCAACTGGTACTTCTCAAGGGCTAGGTGGGTCTATGCACATATTTTCTAAGGAGCATCGTTTTTATGGCGGCCACGGTATCGTAGGTGGTCAGATTCCACTAGGAGCAGGAATTGCATTTGGAGACAAATATCATGGAAGTGATGCTGTAACCATTTGTTGCTTTGGTGATGGTGCCGCTAGACAGGGATCATTGCATGAAACATTTAATTTAGCGATGCTTTGGAACTTACCGGTAGTTTTTGTTTGTGAAAATAATGGATATGCTATGGGTACGTCAGTAGAGCGTACAGCTAACCATACAGATATTTGGAAATTAGGTTTAGGTTATGAAATGCCTTCAGGTCCTGTTGACGGAATGAATCCAATCAAGGTTGCAGAAGCTTTCGATGAAGCTATTCAAAGAGCACGCCAAGGTGGTGGACCTTCATTTTTGGAGGTTAAAACTTACCGTTACAGAGGACATTCAATGTCTGATGCTCAGCATTATAGAACGAAAGATGAAGTCGAAGAATATAAAAAGATTGATCCTATCACTCAGGTGAAAGATATTATTCTCGAAAAGAAATATGCGACAGAAGATGCGATAAAAGTAATTGATAAGCGTGTAAAGGATAGAGTGTCGGCATGTGAGAAATTTGCTGAGGACTCTCCATATCCATCAAAGAATGTGATGTATGATGCGGTTTATGAACAAGAAGATTATCCATTTATACCTCATAAATTATAAGCTATGGCTGAAGTAATTAATATGCCGCGATTAAGCGACACAATGGAAGAAGGAACCGTTGCGACCTGGTTAAAAAAAGTAGGCGATAAGGTTGAAGAAGGTGATATTTTAGCTGAGATTGAAACGGATAAAGCAACTATGGAGTTTGAATCCTTCAATGAGGGAATTTTACTTCATATAGGTATACAGGAAGGTGAGACAGCAAAAGTAGATTCTTTACTTGCTATCATTGGAGAAGAAGGTGAGGACATTTCAGGTTTACTTAATGGAAGCTCTAGTGATTCGCCAAAAGAGGTCACTAATGAAGATACATCAATAGAATTAGAAACTCCTGCTACTGACAATGCAGAGTCATCAGCAAATTTAGAAGTACCAGAAGGTGTAACTGTTGTGACTATGCCACGATTAAGTGATACTATGGAAGAAGGAACGGTAGCATCTTGGTTAAAACATGTTGGAGATCAAGTTGAAGAGGGCGATATTTTAGCAGAGATTGAAACAGATAAAGCGACTATGGAGTTTGAGTCTTTTCAGTCTGGAACGCTTTTACACGTTGGATTACAAGAAGGAGAATCAGCCAAGGTTGATGCACTCTTGGCAATTATAGGTCCTGCTGGGACTGATGTGTCGGGAGTTGCTATGAATTTTAAGGTCGGTGGTTCAGAACCTAAAGCTGAGCCTAAGAAAGAGGAAAAGAAAGTTGAGGCACCAAAACCTGTTGAAACCAAAACAGAAGCGCCTAAACCAACTCCTGTAGTGTCTTCTTCAAATTCAGACGGTGGACGATTATTTGTGTCACCATTGGCTAAAAAGATGGCAGAAGAGAAAGGGATCAACCTATCTCATATTAGTGGGTCTGGGGAAAATGGCAGAATCATAAAACGTGATATTGAAAACTTTACCCCGGCAGTACATTCATCTGCAACCGTTGCAAAATTTGCACCTTCTGGTCAAGAAGATTTTGATGAAGTGCCAAATTCAAACATGCGTAAGGCTATTGCAAAGAATTTAGCAAAATCTAAATTTACAGCTCCGCATTATTATCTAAATGTGGAGTTTGATATGGATAATGCAATAGCTTTTAGAGCACAATACAATTCTTTACCAGATACGAAGATTTCTTATAATGATATGATTGTTAAAGCGTGTGCTTTAGCATTGAAGCAACACCCTCAGGTTAATTCTCAGTGGTTTGATGATCGCATGAAGTTGAATAATCATGTTCACATCGGAGTGGCTGTAGCAGTTCCTGATGGCCTTGTCGTACCAGTTGTTAAATTTGCGAATGAGCAAAGTCTAACACAAATAGGTGCAGCAGTTAAAGACTATGCGGGAAAAGCAAGAAACAAAAAATTAACCCTAGATGAAATGGAAGGTAGTACTTTTACCATTTCTAATTTAGGGATGTTTGGAATCGAAAGTTTCACCTCCATTATTAATCAACCGAATTCCGCAATTTTATCCGTAGGAGCCATAATTTCAAAGCCTGTTGTCAAAAACGGATTAGTTGTTCCAGGAAATACGATGAAACTCACTATGGCCTGTGACCATAGAACGGTAGATGGTGCTACTGGAGCTCAATTCCTACAAACACTTAAAGGTTATATTGAGAACCCTGTGACAATGCTGGTATAAGTTAAAGAATAAGTTTTAAATTAAATATAGTACCTGTTTCAATTCGTTTGAGACAGGTTTTTTTTATCTTTAAAATCTAATAACCTCAATATGAAAAAGCTATTTACTATTCTTGTCATAATCGTATTTACGTCTTGTGCTATTAAGCAAAAAGGCGCCAATGGTAAAGACGGTTCCGATGGTAATTCTCCAGAAAGGATAACCATAATGCCTTCTGATATTCACATGAGTATGGAATATCTTGCCTCGGACGAATTAGAAGGTCGTGCAACAGGAACTGAAGGTATCGAAAAGGCAGCTGTGTTTATTGAAGACTATTTTAAAAAGAATAATATTAAACCATATTTTGAAACTTATAGAGACAGCTTTTTGTTAGGAGAAATAACGGGATATAATGTGGTAGGAATGATTGAGGGTAATGATCCAGTTTTAAAGAATGAATTCATTATACTCGGAGGTCATTATGATCATATTGGCAAAGGTAAAACAGTTGCTAGTGATAGTATTGCTAATGGCGCAAACGATGACGCTTCAGGAACAATTGCAGCCATGGAGATTGGACGATACTTTTCAAAATCAAAGTCTAACAAACGAAGCATTTTAATAACGCTTTACTCAGCAGAAGAAATGGGGTTAAAAGGTTCTGCACATCTAGCTAAACGATTAAAAGAGACTGGTTTAGATGCCTATACTATGCTAAATTTTGAGATGATTGGAGTACCTAGAGCAGAAGATAAATCAATGGCTTACATGAGTGGATATCATAGGTCTAACTTTGCACCATTGCTAAATAAATATGCTGGTGAGGAAGTTGTTGGTTTCTTTCCAAAAGCCAAAGAGTTTCAATTGTTCTTTAGATCAGATAATTATCCGTTTTTCGAAGAGTTTAAAATGCCAGCGCATGCCATATCAACTTTTGATTTCACCAATTTTGAATATTACCATCATGTAGATGATGAGGCCGATAAAATGGATTATGATCACATGTCAAACTTTATAAATAAAATGATTCCCGCACTAGAAGGTATCATGAATGCTAATGAAAAAGAAGTAGTACTTAACGATGAGTAAAAATATTATTATTACCGGAACCAGCAGAGGAATTGGCTTTGAATTGGTGCATCTCTTTGCCAATCAAGGGCACAATGTTTTAGCGCTTTCTCGAAATGCTCAACCTGTTAATAATTTACAGTTTGAAAATATAAAGTCCATAGCATTTGATCTATGTAATCAAAAAGATTATACCAAGGTTCAAGAATTTATTTCTAACGAGTGGACACATGTGGATGTCCTTATCAACAATGCAGGTACTTTGTTGAATAAACCTTTTTCTGAAAGTACAATTGAAGATTTTGAACAGGTATATCGTACTAATGTCTTTGGTGTTTCTGAACTTACTAGAATTGTATTGCCATTTATGAAAAGCAATAGTCACGTGGTAACTGTAAGTTCAATGGGCGGAATACAAGGGAGTATGAAGTTTCCTGGTTTATCGGCTTATAGTTCGAGCAAAGGAGCTGTGATAACCTTAAGTGAATTATTAGCAGAAGAATATAAAACTACAGGCCCACAATTTAACGTGTTAGCTTTAGGCGCAGTTCAAACGGAAATGCTAAAAGAAGCTTTTCCAGATTACGATGCACCAACCACAGCATTAGAGATGGCCAAATATATTTTTGATTTCTCACTTACAGGCAATAAGTATTATAACGGTAAAGTGCTTCAAGTATCTAATTCAACGCCTTAATGCCAAAGTATAAGTGTATTATTTTTGATTGTGATGGTGTACTTGTTGATAGTGAACCATTAAGCAATAGAGTGATGGTTGAACTGGCAAATTTAGCTGGTGCTCATGTAAATTTAGACTATGCTTACAATCATTTTAAAGGTAACTCATTACAAAATTGTATTCAAAAGATTACCGAATTGAGTGGAAAAGAGATTCCTTTTAATTTTGAATCCAAATATAGAAGTCAATCCTTTGAAGTTTTTAAGAAAGAAATTCAACCTATACAAGGCATTAGAGAACTTTTAGATGCACTAGAAATACCATTTTGTGTGGCATCGAGTGGTCCTGAAAATAAGATTAGGTTAAATCTTCAATTAACAGGATTACTACCACATTTTGAAGATCATATTTTTAGTTGTTACACGCTTGAAAAGTGGAAACCTGATCCAGCCGTTTTCTTATGGGCCGCCAAAACAATGGGATTTAGTCCTAAGGATTGTTTAGTTATAGAAGACAGTCTGATAGGAGTTGAAGCTGCGATAAGAGGCGGATTTGATGTTTACGGATATACTGCACATGATTACAAAGGTGAACTACAAAAAAAAGCGACCAAAACCTTTGATGACATGTTATTACTCAGAGAATTATTAGAATAGAAGGGTAATTTTTATATTAGACAAAAATTACTATATGTCGAAGAAATTACGGTTAAATAGAAAGTGTTTTCCGCTACTTTTCATGATTTTAACGGCCCTTACTTACGCACAGACTTTTGAGCGAGTTGAAGCTATCGTTGGAATTACCTCTCAGAATAGTAATGGTATTTCTGTTGCAGATTATGATAATGATAATGATTTGGACATCTTTGTTGTTGCTAAAGCTATAGATAATGAAGAGAATTCAAATTCATTAAGTCGGTTATATAGAAACAATAATGATGGTTCATTTACAGATGTTACTGAATTAGCAGGTTTTTCTGATTTATATGCGCCTGAGGAAATTCCCGAAGCATTTGAAGGATTGGATGGTTATAAGTATGGTGCTTATTGGGGAGACTATAATAATGATGGCTTTCCAGATCTTTTTCTAACCTACTTAGATAGTGTTCAACTTTGGAGAAATTTGGGCAACGGTACCTTTACCGATGTTACAGTTTTTGCTGGACTAAATGCTTCAAATGATTGTGGAAATACAGGCGCAACTTGGTTAGATTATAATAACGACGGCCATTTAGATCTTTTTATAGCCGACTGGAATCGCTGTAATAAAAACACTTTATATTTAAATAATGGTAACGAATCTTTCACGAACGTTAGTGTAACTTCAGGTCTTACAAGTGGCGCATCTTATGCGAGTTACACAGGTTTACCCTTTGATTTTAATGAGGATGGTTTTATTGACCTATACGTAACCAATGATCTTTTGGATCCCAATACCCTTTTTGTAAATCAAAGTGGGTCGTCCTTTGCAGAAAATGCTTCGACTTATGGTATTAATACTTCTGGCGAGGATATGGGACTTACAGTTGGTGATTATGACCTAAATGGCGAATTTGATCTTTTTGTAACCTCCGTAGACGATAACTTTTTACTGACTAATAATGGCGATGGTACTTTTTCAGAATTAGCAGATATGAATGGCGTTGGTAATTCATTGTGGGCATGGGGAACTAAGTTCTCTGATTTTGACTTAGATGGTGATGAGGATTTATTTGTTGCTAATGGATTTGTACCTAATCGACGTGGAGAAGAAGCCAATATTTATTACAGGAATTCTGCAGCTCAAGGATCGGTCGCCTTTTCTGATGTCTCTGGGGTATTAGGGTTAAATGAATTAGGTATTAGTGTAGAAGCCTTAGATTTTGATTATGACAACGATGGAGATATGGACCTTATAGTTACTAATAGTGATCGTGAATGTTTCTTTTATGAGAATAAGCTACTTAATTTTGATGATACTATTACAACCTTAAATTGGTTTAAAGTTCGTTTAGAAGGAACTACCTCAAACAGAGATGCTATCGGGACAACAGTTTCTATAACTACCGTAAATGGAACACTTAAACGCTATTATTCAGGTGTTGGGTTTTTAGGTCAGAACTTACAAGGAGTGCATTTCGGAATTGATGATGCAACACAAATTACCAACCTAGAGGTTAATTGGCCTTCGGGCTTAACTGAAAATTACACCAATCTTTCGTCAAATATTACTGTAAAATTAACAGAGGGCACTGGACTGGAAGTTTTGGATATTGAGCCTAGTCAAAAAATGTACGGATGTACTGATCCATTGTCTTGTAATTATGATCCAGATGCCGTTTTAGATGATGGATCCTGTAGTTATTTACCATCCCAAATTTTAGTTGGTAATACAAGTTCTTCATTTCTTAGAACTGAGACGTATACTTATAACATTGCACCAGGATCAACAGCAAATTGGACAGTTTTAGGCGGCGAAATTTTAACTGGGCAAGGTACAAGTGCAATAAATGTTAGATGGCATTTAGAAGAATCTGGTTCCGTATCCGTTCGAGAAACAGATGATCAATGCTCGAGTACAGAAGCGTCTATAAATGTAAATCTCGGAGTCGATAATCTGCCTGAAGATATTTCTATTGCAAGGTTATGGAACGAGGCATTGTTAGAGGCTATAAGAGATGATTTTGCAAGGCCAACAATTCATGCTAGAAATTTATTTCATACCAGTGTAGCGATGTATGATGTATGGGCTGTTTATGATAACATCGCAATACCTTATTTGATTGGAAATTCGCTTAATGGATATTCTAGCACACTCGTGGATTTTACTCCTAATGAAGATTTAGAAACATCTTTGAGTAAGGCTATAAGTTTTGCCATGTATCGTTTAATGTCGCATCGATTTCAAAATTCACCTGGTGTAGATGAAACCCAAGCACGTTTCGATTTATTAATGGATAAATTGGGATTTGATAGGACTAATACATCAATGTTCTATGAAGACGGAGACGCTGCTGCATTTGGAAATTTTGTGGCCCAAACTATTATCGATTATGGTTTACAGGATGGTTCAAGGGAAACTACTGGCTATGATAATGCCTACTATGAGCCAGTAAATCAGCCTTATGGCCTAGATGTAAATAATAACCCTCCAATAAATGATCCTAATAGATGGCAGCCACTAGGACTTGATGTTTTTATTGATCAAGGTGGTAATCCCATTGGAGATAATATTCCTCCATTTCTTAGTCCAGAATGGGGAAATGTATTCGGTTTTGCATTGAAAGAGGAAGACAAAGTTACCTATCAAAGAGAAGGAAATGATTACCATGTTTTTCATGATCCTTCCGATCCTCCTTATATCAGCTTAACGGAAGATAATGCTTTGAGTGATGCTTATAAATGGGGATTTTCAATGGTTTCCGTTTGGCAATCCCATCTCGATCAGTCAGATGGTGTTATGTGGGATATCTCACCTAATTCCATAGGCAATATAGATATTAGTACATTTCCAACTGCTTATACGGATTACCCATCGTTTTATGACTTTTTAAATGGCGGGGCTAATAGTAATGGACATTCAGTAAATCCTGTAACTGGAAATCCTTATGAAGTTAATATGGTGCCAAGAGGCGACTATGCTCGCGTACTGGCTGAGTTTTGGGCTGATGGTCCGGACTCTGAAACACCACCAGGTCATTGGTTTTCAATTTTAAATTATGTGAACGACCATCCACAATTTGAAAAGCGTTTTGAGGGTGCAGGCGATGTATTAGATCCTTTAGAATGGGATGTCAAAGCCTATTTTGTATTGGGCGGTGGTATGCATGATGCCGCTATTTCTGCATGGAGTGTCAAAGGCTGGTACGATTATATTCGACCTATTTCGGCAATACGATCTATGGCAGAGCGTGGACAAAGCTCTGATAACACCTTAAGTAATTACGATGTTGGCGGTATGCCTTTGATCGACGGCTTAATAGAAGTTGTTGAAATGGGTGATCCATTAGCTGGTTTTGCCAATCAGCATTTAGGTAAGATAAAGTTATTTACATGGCGAGGTCACGATTTTATTGGCAATACAGAAACAGATCAGGCAGGTGTTGGTTGGATATTAGCAGAAGACTGGTATCCTTACCAAAGACCTTCGTTCGTAACTCCTCCTTTCGCTGGTTATGTGTCTGGGCACTCTACGTATTCAAGAACCGCAGCAGAATTGATAACTATGATGACTGGCAGCGAATATTTTCCAGGTGGACTGGGAGAGTTTACAGCCAAGGCTAATGAGTTTTTAGTTTTTGAAGAAGGTCCATCCGTTGATGTTGTATTACAATGGGCCACGTATAGAGATGCTTCAGACCAAACGAGTTTAAGCAGAATTTGGGGTGGTATCCATCCGCCTGCAGATGATATACCTGGGCGATTTATTGGTCAAGCCGTAGCTGAAGATACCTTCGATTTTGCTGTGCCTTATTTTAATGGTTCACTGAATACTGAAGAATTCGAACCATCAATTTCTGTTTATCCTAATCCTGCGATAAATGGTGAAATCTTTATTTCAAACACTGATGGAACGGAAACCATTCAGTTGTTTGATATTAGTGGTAGGCAGATTGAAATTCTAAATCAATCTTTTGACCAATTCACAAATACTACTGCTTTAAAAGTTGATGTTGCAGCAACAGGATTATATTTGCTTAAATTAAATGATCTATCAAAAATGATTATCATTAAGGATTAGACTAGCTAAAGTAAGTTGTTTAAAAGCCAATGCAAAATCAATTTCTCGAATATATTCCTGAAACAGCAGTACCTCAGATAGAATCATTATTACAGCTGGATAACCTAATCATAAAGGTTAAAAAAGAGCGCAAAACCAAGCATGGGGATTATCGGATGTTACCCGAAGGAAAGCATCAAATTACAGTCAACGGTAATTTAAATCCATATCGCTTTTTAATCACCCTAATTCACGAAATTGCTCATTTTGAGGCCTATAAAACTTATGGCCAATTAATAAAGCCTCATGGTAAAGAATGGAAACAAACCTTTCAGCATTTGATGTTGCCTTTTTTAAGGCCAGAGATTTTTCCAAAAGAGTTATTACCTTTATTAGCAAGACATTTTAAAAACCCAAAAGCGTCTAGTGATACGGATGGGCAACTCGCTTTAGCTTTAAAACAATTTGATGTAGCTAACGATAAGACCTATGTATTTCAGGTAAATTTGAACCAGCGCTTTAAACTTTATAATGATAGAGTCTTTATTCGCGGTAATAAAAGAAGAAAACGAATTGAATGCATTGAGGAAGCAACAGGAAAGATGTATCTTTTTAACCCTTATGCAGAAGTAAAAATACTAGAACAATGAATAATAACTATTACGCTATATTAATGGCAGGAGGTGTAGGCTCAAGATTTTGGCCAGTTAGTACACAAAATTTCCCAAAGCAATTTCATGATATGCTAGGAACAGGTGAAACACTGATTCAAAAGACCTTTAATCGCTTAGCAAATTTAATTCCAGCAGAGAATATTTTCATATTAACTAATGAGCATTACAATGATTTAGTTTTTGAACAACTACCTGGAGTAACCAAGCGTCAGGTCGTATTAGAACCAGCAATGCGTAACACAGCTCCATGCATTCTATATGCTGCTCTGAAGATTCAAAAAGAAAATGAAGATGCAGTAATGATTGTGGCTCCTAGTGATCATTGGATTGAGGATGAACAAGCATTTTCTAATAACGTACAGACCGCATTTGATTTCTGTGAGTCTAATGATGCTTTAATGACTTTAGGAATTACTCCAACATTCGCAAATACAGGATATGGTTATATTGAGTTTGATAAATCAAGTAATTCAGAGATTAAATCTGTAGATCAGTTTAGGGAAAAGCCAGATTATGAAACAGCAAAGACTTTTATTGAGCAAGGTAATTTCTTATGGAATGCAGGTATATTTATGTGGAGTGCTAAGACTGTTGTTTCAGCTTTTAAAAGAAATCAAACACAATTGTTTGAACTTTTTGAGAGCGGCTATACTGTTTATAACACTGAATTTGAAGACGATTTTATAAAAGAAAATTATCCAAAGGCAGAGAACATTTCTGTTGATTATGCTTTAATGGAAAAGAGTGATAATGTTCATGTAATTCCAGCGACTTTTGATTGGAACGATTTAGGAACTTGGGGAAGTTTATATGATAAGCTGGATAAAGATGAAGACAGCAATGCTGTTGTAAATTCAAGAGTTTTAGCTGAAAATGCATCAGGTAATATGATACGTTCTAAAAAAGATAAGATTGTCGTTTTAGATGGACTAAAAGATTATATCATAGTAGATAAAGACGAAGTTTTGCTTATCTTTCCTAAGGCTAAAGAGCAAGACATTAAAAAGGTCCTCCAAAACGTAAAAGCCAATTTTGGGGAGGAATACGGTTAAACTATGAGCGACGAAAGTAAATTCAACTTTTCTGAAGAAGAACAAAAATTAAGTAAAGACAAAGCAGTAGAAGAGAAAAAAGAAGCTGTTAAAAAGGATGCGCAAGGACTTTTTTCAAGTATATCCACATTCTTAAGTGAGCTTTTAGATTTTAGAGACGATACCGATAGAGACGCAACAATTGCTGCCATAAAAACGGATATCTCATTTAAAGGTGCAACCGCGTGGATATTGGTTTGTTCCATCATGGTGGCATCTGTTGGACTCAATGCTGATTCTACTGCAGTGGTAATTGGTGCCATGTTAATTTCTCCACTAATGGGCCCGATTTTGGGTATCGGTATGTCAATAGCACTAAATGATATTGACACGCTTAAGAAATCACTCATTAACTTGGCAACAATGATCGTGCTAAGTTTACTTACAGCGTATATCTTTTTTAGATTTTTTCCGCTTGGGACATCATCAGAAACATCGGAACTTTTAGGTAGAACAAAACCAGATATTCGAGATGTTGTAATAGCCTTTTTTGGTGGCTTAGCCTTAATTATTGCTCGAACAAAAAAGGGCACTATTGCTTCTGTTATTTTTGGTGTAGCCATTGCAACTGCCTTAATGCCGCCTCTATGTACAGCAGGATACAGTCTTGCAAAAGGCAATTGGATATTTTTTGGTGGTGCAATGAATTTGTTTACCATTAACACCATATTTATTGCTTTAGCAACTTTTATAGTACTTAAAGTTTTAAGATTCCCAATGCTTAAATATGCGAATTCTCAAAGGCGTAAACGAACAGCTCAATTGGCCTCATTAATTGCTATTGCAGTTATGATTTGGCCAACCTTAACATTTATTGATGTTTATAAAGAATCTATTTTTGATAATCAAGCAAAAAAGTTTATAGAAACCAAAGTCGAGCCGCTTAATGTTCAATTGTTTGACAAGGACTATAGATATGAAGACCAGGTTATTGAGTTGAGTTTTTTCAGTGAAATAAGCGATCAAACAAAACAGCTTTGGAATAATGAGTTAACCTCTAATCCAAATTTTGACAAGTTGAAAAATGTTGAACTTAAAATTAAAGGTGGAGATTCAAAGAGTTTTGAGCTAATTACAAATGCTTATAATGATAAAAGAGAAGAACTGAATCAAAGTAGATTATTAATCTCAGCTTTAGAAAAAGAAATCGATGAGCTCCAACAAACTATTTCTGGATTGAATCAACAACTCGAAGCCCAAAACACATCAGACGATGTGGCGTTTTCTGCATTAGCAAAAGATGCTAAAATTCGTTTTAATGATCTTGAATATTTCGGTTATGCGAAGATGTTAGAATCAAAAGATTTTATTAAAATTGATACGCTTTCAGTGGCTAACATCAAATGGAAAGCTTCTGTAAATGATAGTATTGCTTTAGTCAACGAAGGAGAATTATTAGTTTGGTTAAAACAGATATTGAAGACCGAAAAGGTGAGTATAAAGCGAAATTAATTATTGGTTTTCTTCTAAGTACATACGACGAACTTTTTTAAATAATTCAGAAGAGTATACAAAATTTGTTACGGCTTCATTGTCCGTTCTAAAAATGGTGTCTTTGGAACCTTCCCACTCTTTATGCCCATCTTTAAGAAAAACAATTTTTTCACCAATCTCCATTACCGAATTCATGTCATGTGAATTAATAACAGTTGTTATTTGATATTCATCAGTTATTTCTTGAATGAGATTATCAATAACTATAGCGGTTTTTGGGTCCAGTCCTGAGTTTGGTTCATCACAAAACAAATATTTTGGATTGTTTACGATGGCTCTGGCGATTGCCACACGCTTTTGCATACCACCTGAAGCTTCACTCGGCATTTTATGATGTGCACCATCAAGATTAACACGCTTCAACACAAAATCTACACGATCCTCCATCTCGCTTTTACTTTGTTTGGTAAACATACGCAAAGGAAACATTACATTTTCTGCAATAGTCATAGAATCAAAAAGGGCACTGCCTTGAAAGACCATACCAATATCAGACCTTAGTTCCGTCCTTTCATCTGCACTTAGATTACTAAATATTTTGCCATCATAAGAAATACTACCTTGTTCATATTCAAATAATCCTAAGAGGCATTTTAAAAATACGGTTTTACCAGAACCACTCTGTCCAATGATTAGATTTGTCTTGCCCTTATCAAAAGTGGTTGTAATACCCTTTAAAATATGAGCTTCACCAAAAGATTTATGTAAGTCTTTAACTTCTATCATTAGCCTAAAAGTAAACTGGTTAGTAAAAAGTTAAGAAGTATAATTACAACACTGGTCCAAACAAAGGATGTTGTGCTGGCCTTACCAACTTCGAGAGCACCACCTTTCATGAAATACCCATAAAACGAAGGAATTGTTGCTAGAATAAAAGCAAACACTAAGGTCTTAATAAAGGCATAGGCCATATGAAAGGCAATGAAGTCATTCTGCACTCCATCTATGTAATCGTCCATGGTGCCATAACCTCCATAAACGCAAGCTACAAGTCCTCCTAGAATACCTAATGACATCGCAATTGAAATTACAAATGGGTATAAGGTTAAGGCAATAAATTTTGGAAATACCAAGTAATTGATAGCATTTATGCCCATTACTTCTAGGGCATCAATCTGTTCTGTAACTCTCATGGTACCAATACTGGAGGTGATAAACGAGCCGACTTTACCGGCCATGATTATAGAAATAAATGTTGGTGCAAACTCTAGGATAATAGATTGTCTCGTTGCAAAACCCACCAAGTATTTTGGGATCAATGGATTGCTAATGTTTAAAGATGTTTGTATTGCAACAACTCCACCAACAAAAAATGCTATAAAGGCAACAATACCAAGCGATCCTATAATAAGGTCATCAATATCTTTTAGGATTAACGTTTTTAGCACAGACCATTTGGTAGGTTTGCGAAACATATCCTTAATCATTAGAAAGTAAGTGCCAATATTATGAAGGTACTTCATGCAAGAATTTCTTAACGCTAAAGTATGAAAAAAGATGAGTTTATTAATGTTAATTTAAATTAAGATGGTCGAAAAAACGTATTTTTGAAACGCAAAATAATGGCTTAGAATAATGAAAAATATCTTTTCAATACTTGTAACCTTAACCATAATTTTTTCTTGTAAAGCACAAGAAAAGAGTAGGGACGTTTCCATAAATTCTTATGGGGAAACAGTCTCAAAAACACCAAAATTAATTGTAGGAATTGTGGTTGATCAGATGCGATATGATTATCTAACTCGTTTTGAATCTAAGTTTGGTGAAGGAGGTTTTAAGCGACTAACCAATGAAGGGTTTAACTGTAAAAACAACCACTTTAATTATGTGCCAACCTATACAGGACCAGGTCACGCGTCTGTATATACAGGTACAACACCAAAATACCACGGTATTATTTCTAATAATTGGTATGATAAAGAGATAAAGGCGTCTGTTTATTGTGCACAGGATGATGAGGTAAATTCTGTAGGTACCGAGAGTTCAGCTGGTAAAATGTCTCCACAGCGTATGCTAACCACGAGCTTTGCCGATGAAAATCGATTATTTACGCAAATGCGAGGTAAGACCATTGGAATTGCCCTTAAAGATAGAGGAGCAATATTACCAGCAGGCCATACCGCTAATGCAGCATATTGGTTTCATGGAAAGGATGAAGGAGTATGGATAACAAGCAGTTTTTATAGAAAGGATTTACCTAAATGGGTCAGTGACTTTAATGCTTCTGATGCTGTTGCATCTTATCTTAAAGTTTGGAATACTGCGTTTCCAATAGATACGTATATTGAAAGTGGTGAAGATCAAAATGATTTTGAGCGTGGATTTAATGGAAAGCCAACTGCAACCTTCCCTTATGACTTAGCTGCATTAAGCTCGCAAAATGGTGGTTTTGATATTTTGAAGACAACACCTTATGGCAATAGTATAACTATGGATTTTGCTTTAGCTGCCCTTAAAGGTGAGACCTTAGGGCAAGATGAAGATACTGATGTTTTAGCCATTAGTTTTTCGAGTACAGATTATGTAGGTCATAATTTTGGGGTGAACTCTAAAGAAGTTGAGGACACTTACATAAGGCTAGATAAAGATCTAGAACGGTTATTAGATGCTTTAGATAGTTATGTTGGAGAAGGGGAATACACGGTTTTTTTAACAGCAGATCATGGTGCAGTTAACGTGCCAGCTTATTTGCAATCGGTTAAGATTCCAGCGGGTTATTTAGATTATAATTCTAGGAAAGCATTATTTCAAAAGTTTTTAATGGATACTTATGGTACCACAGATTTAGTAGAGAATGTAAGCAACAACCAGATATTTTTAAATAAGG
>Ga0189289_10369_pt1 | contig 21000 bp, 14 predicted proteins | sample UW106minimetaG_FD_130313 | JGI IMG/M metagenome (GOLD analysis project Ga0189289, IMG submission 130313) | Marine microbial communities from the Costa Rica Dome - UW106 mini metaG | ecosystem: Environmental > Aquatic > Marine > Oceanic > Photic zone | place: Costa Rica: the Eastern Pacific...
ACAGTTAAAAACGCTCGGTATGAGCATGAGCTTTCGTCAACAACAAGATAAAGCGCCGGAACTGACGTACCGCTACCATATCAGCTCAGCGTGTTTGAGCGAGAAGCAATTAGCCGAAGCAGTGCGCTCCCACTGGGCTGTAGAGAATAGCTTGCACTGGGTATTGGATGTCAGTATGGGTGAAGATGCTTGCCATATACATCAAAATCATGGTGCGGAAAATTGGTCAATGCTACGCCACCTAGCGTTAAATATGTTACGTGCTGAGTCGTCAAAAGGCAGCATACCTGCAAAGTAAAAGCGTGTTTGGATGAAAGCTAACTATCTGGAAGCTTTATTGACAGCGGGATTCAGTAGCATGATCAATTAATAAGTACTCATGCGGTTGCCCTGCTTTTAACTCGTCTTACTTTAATCAACTTTTGGCCCCAAAATTATCATCAGACGTAACTAGTTATATTCAAGCAGGAACCAAATCATTAACTTTTCTATATGTCGCTGCCATGCGCCAACGCAGCGGCGAACGTATTGAAAATTTGATAAACCTCAAATCAAATTTTTACATTGGTTCGACAAGGGATGAGGTTCCTTGTTAAGTGCTCAACATTGTTCAGTATGAGCAGTTTTGGGTGCCGAATGCTTAGGTCAAAAAGAAGGGAGCTAAAAGCTCCCTGAGGTCAATTACTGTTTCGCGTGGTATAGAGGACTAGAGCAACTGTTACAACTTACAAGTCTTCTAGAATCCGTTGCATTATTAACTCCTAAATTCCGAAGCGGCTTTGAACCACAAAACCCACAAGCTATCCCTGATTTGGTTTTCGCACTCGGATAGGTTGCAAGATACTCTTCTAAGTTTAACGGGTGCTTACTTTTCCATCCAACAAGTGCTTTCCAAGCCATATACCCAAAGACAGTTATTAAAATAAGTATATAAATTATCCGTATATTTCCAGCTACGATATCCATAATGTATTGTTCCATTTAGTTATTTTTAGTAATTTTAACCTTTCTTAAATAAATTTATCAAACCTAGCACCACGCCAGCCTCTTCAAATCCAAATCTTTGTAATGAGTAAAGAGTATTTACTTCGTTGGTGAGTTTATGAGCGGAATTAACAATGGAATTAACAAGACACCCATGATAATTCAGTTCCCAAGCAATATTAGAACTGCGACAGTTGCTGGCCATCTAGCAAAGATTGGGTGGCAATCATCGGAGAAGATAGGCGCTTGGCATGTAGATTAGGACATTGTTTTTTAAGCAAATCGTGTAAGATAGAAATATCACGCATGGTGTTATTCCTTGCCCATAACAGCTTGGTTGGTTTTTGGCGAAATCCTATTTCTTGATAAAAAACATCAAATAGCACCATGCGTGTCTATATTATTGTTTCTGCTCATAATAATGAGGGGTTCGTTAGAACGAGGCATTATGTGCGAGTAGTAAATTTATATATCTAGAGGATTTTATGGCTTTAAGGAAAGAGGACTTTTTACCTTCAATTTGGGCATTTGACGCAACTGGAAAGAAAGTGCATCCATATAAAGGTGAAAAAGGTGCGAAGAAGGGATTTTTTTCAGTTAATTTCACCAACGATACTAACAATTTCAACCCAATGACTGAAACTCAACTAATAGAAGCAGTTGAAGCTGGTAAGTTCAAAGATCGTGGCACTATTAGAATGCTGCCGTTAGATTATAAGCCGGGCGATGAGCGTAATGCTTTTGCTCCAGCGTATTTTGATAATAAGCCAGTAAAATCATTTTTTTAGATTAAGTTCGCACATAAACCAACAGCTTAAGTCGCAATCCAAAGGCGTGGCTTCTCGGGACGCTAACACGCGAGGGGCGCTATTATGCCTCAATTATTTTCGCCCTTATTTTAGTGTTAGGCGCTATTAAAACAGATTTTGATTCAGAGGTAGTTTATGGATAAGCGGTATCAGGTGTTTGTGAGTTCCACATATGTTGACCTGCAAGATGAAAGACAAAGCGTGATTCAAACGCTAATGGAAATGGACTGTATACCTGCCGGAATGGAGCTGTTCCCTGCTGCCGATGAGGAACAGTGGGAGTTTATTAAAAAAGTAATAGATGATTGTGATTATTACCTCTTAATCGTCGGAGGGCGCTATGGTTCTTTGTCTGATGATGGACTTAGTTTTACTGAGAAGGAGTTCGACTACGCAGTTAGCAAAGGAATAAAGATAATAGCGTTGCTTCACGGATCACCAGATAGTTTGCCTAGATCTAAAACAGAAGTGGATGATAAAAGTCATAAGAAACTATTAGAATTCCGAAAAAAAGTTAGCGATGGACGATTAGTCCGATTTTGGGATGAACCAAGTCAATTGCCTGGGGAAGTTTCTCTAAGTCTAAATAAAACTATTAAGATGTTTCCTGCAATTGGTTGGGTCAGGGCTGACTCAACGGCTTCACCGGAACTTCTGGCGGAGATAAATGTGTTGCGGAAAGAAAATAACTCTCTAAAAATCCAGCTATCCAATAGTCATTCTTCTCAGACTATAATACCAGAGGTGGACCTTGCCGATTTCGAGAGTAGTATTCAGCTTGAGGGGCAATATAGTGTAGATGCTCACAGTTTCAATGCCGATACCTCTTACAATCGATGGTCCAAAAATACAACTTGGGCAGAATTATTCGCTACGATTTCACCATTCTTAAATGAAAGGCCGGTAGAACGTTCAATTAGCGATTTCATAGCGCGCAATTATAGTGGTGCCTCCACGAATGATTATCGAATATCAGACTTTCTAGTGAATACTCAGACTCTGTACACTATACGAATACAATTAGTTGCATTGAATCTGATTGTTGTTAAAAACTATGCTGACACGTGTAAATGGGAACTGACAGATAAAGGAACTAGGAAAATGTTAGAGTCTCGAGTAGTAAAATCAGAGCAAAATTAACAAGATACCCATGGCAATTCATTTTAAATCCACATTCGAGAACGCCGCTTTCTTAGCGACGAAGTCGCTGCTTTTTTCTTTTGTTACCGACTCAAGTCACCTTGAGCATTGAAGACTTACATTGGATTAATGACATAGATGTCATTCAAGTGAAAGCCGCGTCGGGAACGCGTTTTCATGACCAGTAGGAATTAGCAGGACACCCATGTTAATTAAGGCTTGTCGAAAAGCTCATTTTATAAACGGCAAGTAACTGAATGTGTAGCTATGTTATTGTTTCTGTATAAATTTATGAGGGGATTCGTCCGATTAGGATGTCATGTGACAGAGAGAGTCTGATTAATCGTTCACCCACTACTGAATTAACAAGACACCCATGATAATTCATTTCAGATCCGCACTTGAAAACGCCGCTTTCTTAGCGACGAAGTCGCTGAATTAACAGGACACCCATGATAATTCATATCAAATCCGCACTTAAAAACGCCGCTTTTCTAGCGGCGTAGTCGCTGCTTTTTTCTTTTGTTACCGACTCAAGTCACCCTGAGCATCGAAGGCTAATACTGGATTAATGACATGGATGTCATTCAAGTGAAAGCCGCGTCGGGAACGCGTTTTCACGACCAGTGTTAGTCAAGACGCGCAGGGATGAGTGACTTGCCGGAGGCGGCTTCTTTCTGGTTACTCTTTCTTAGCTGTTGAAGAAAGAATTAACAGGACACCCAAGTTAACTGATACAAAATTAATACTCGAAAACACCTCTAAGTCAGCGGTGTTGCCGATTCTATCGGCGACGAAGTCGCTGCTTTTTTCTTTTTCTACCGACTCAGGCCACCTCAAGCATCTCGGATTCGTAGTGCGCGCAGCGCATGCTTTGTTCACCGACTCAAGTCACCCTGAGCATCGAAGGCTAATACTGGATTAATGACATGGATGTCATTCAAGTGAAAGCCGTGTCAGGAACTCGTTTTCACGACCAGTGTTAGTCGAGAAGCGCAGGGATAAGTGACTTGCCGGAGGGCGGCCTTTCTTGGTGACTTCTTTTGGCTGTTGAAAAGAAGTTACTGGCTCGTAGGGACGAGAGTCATACTCGTCATGGATGACGATAAGCAACGCGCATAAGTGAGCGCAGCTCATAAGGTAAGCGAAGCGCATAGGTGAGCACCGCGAATGCTTGGTGCGCATAGCGCATGCCCTAGCGCAGCGTAATCTCTGTGCGCAGCACATGCACTATGCACCGATGTTTATTTTTGATTTAAAAATACACTCAGGTGTAAGGCATTAAGCTTTAATCTTCCTTGCGGTAAATACTTATCAAACATACCGCTAAAAGTAACGTTGCAATCACACCTGAGGCACCAGCAACACCTGAGGGAAGAAACCCGTCGCGGCCAAAGGTGATTAAAACTCCATTGGCAAGCATAGCAACTACACCCGCTAACGCTGTAAGTCCACCTATCGCTTTGCCACCTTTAGCCATACTTGCCATTCCAAAAACAAGTGCTGCTAACCCCAATAGCATTTTGGCGGCATAGTAAATCATAAAAGATAAAGCAACCACGCCACCAATTAACGGTTGAGCCCCTTCAACGGCACCTGCAACTTTTCCAAATGACGAAAATAAAGTCAGGCCAATACTCACCTGTACAATGTTAATAGCGGCACTAAACGCTATAGCTGACCATCCTAGTTGACAGTTTTTTGCCTGCACCATAGATGCACCGGCAAAAGCAACAAGAACAGTAAATATTAATGCTTCTAGTCCCCATAAAACTTGCCTTGAAAAGCTAACTTCAGCAACATAAAGGGCAGTATAAATAATCTGTGTTATCGCCACCAATAATACTAAAGATGCTGTAATTAGCATGGTGCGTTTGTTCGTAAACTCCATTGTGTACCTCTGATAATTTTAAATTTAACGTTTTCACATAGTTCTATTTTGCTAGATTAGCCCTAGCTGATACCGCCCAGCACAAATAAGTAGAAAATCACTAAAACGTTCTAAGAAATAGTTTTTATGTTGGATTGCATAAGACAGGGGAAGTTATTTAATTCTTTCACCTAGCAGGTGCACAGTACTCAAATATTATTTGCTAAGAAACTAATATCCGAAAACGCCTCTAAGCTAGCGGCGTAGCCGATTCTATTGGCGACGAAGTCGCTGCTTTTTTCTTTTGTTACCGACTCAAGTCACCCTGAGCATCGAAGACTGACACTGGATTAATGTCATGGATGTCATTCAAGTGAAGCCGCGTCGGGAACGCGTTTTCACGACCAGTGTTAGACGAGAAGCACAGGGATAAGTGACTTGCCGGAGGGCGGCCTTTCTTGGTGACTTCTTTTGGCTGTTGAAAAGAAGTTACTGGCTCGTAGGGACGAGAGTCATACACGTCATGGATGACGATAAGCGAAGCGCATAGTGAGCATAGCGATTGCTTGGTGCACGCAGTGCGTAACGCAGCGAAGCTGTGCTCTGTGGCCGAAGGTCATAAACAAGCGAAGCGCATGCCTAATGTCTTGCTAATTCCTTATACACCGCCGGGTTGTCTTTAATTGTTGCTAGCACCTTCGCTGCTAGTCCTGTTGGGTTACGACGTCTTTTTTCCCAGCTTTTGATGGTATCGACACTCGTGCCCAGTACTGCGGCAAATTCTATTTGAGAAACATTTAGTTGGGCACGAATAGCTTTAACATCAGCAACCTCATAAGAGGTCTCACGAGCAGCTTTCTTTTGCCCTTGCTCTATAGCAACAGCCTCTTCGAGAGACGCTTTCAATTCATCAAAAACACTCATTTATCTTCCCCTTTCAATAATTTTACAAGGCTCTTTAATTCAGCCTTCTCATTTTGGCTCAAGGAGTCTTTAACGCTCTTGGGATACGCTAAAATCAAGTAGATCTTTTCAACATGAGCCAAAAAGTAAATAACTCTAGCACCGCCACTTTTTCCTTGATTGCCCACAGCCATTCGTATTTTGCGCAGGCCACCCGTATCTCGAATCAAATCGCCTTTTTCGGGCTGGGCAATAAGCTCTATTTGAAGATCTTTAAGTTCATCGTCGGTAGCAATAGCGCTGATCTGCTTGGTAAATATCGAAGTCTCAATAAATTCAATAGCATGACTCACAGGATACCCCATTGCTAAAGCATTAAGTGTACAATGTACACCTATAGATGAAAACAAATAATATAAAAGCTAACTCAAATGGCGTAATGAAAACCAAAGAATTAACAGCACACCCAAGTCAGCGGCGTAGCCGATTCTCTTGGCGACGCAGTCGCTGCTTTTATCTTTTTCTACCGTCTCAAGTCACCCCGATGATCTCGAATTCTTAGTGCGCGCGGCGCATGCTTTGGCTCTTTCACGACTCCAATTTTCCATCTTTTTAATTGGCTTGTCAGATGTCCAGACATGGACGTCTGGACAAGGCGAAGCGCTTTACATGGATGTTACCTTTCGCCGTTCTGGCATTGAAGACAATTAAAAATATGCATCAAAAAATTGGTCGGAGATCGGCTTCTTTTATGAAATGCGTCCATGCATTTCACCTCGTAATTAAGGAGACACCCGTAATTAAGGAGACACCCATGATAATTCGTATCAAGTCCGCACTTGAAAACACCTCTAAATCAGCGGCGTAGCCGATTCTATTGGCGACGAAGTCGCTGCTTTTTCTTTTTCTCCCGACTCAAGTCACCCAGAGCATCGAAGACTTACACTGGATTAATGACATGGATGTCATTCAAGTGAAAGCCGCGTCGGGAACGCGTTTTCACGGCCAGTGTTAGGCGAGACGCGCAGGGATAAGTGACTTGCCGGAGGCGGCTTCTTTCTGGTAACTCTTTCTTAGCTGTTGAAGAAAGAGTTACTGGTGCGGCAGGGATGCCGTATCAAAAACGCAATGGATTGCGGTAAGCGAAGCGCATAGGTGAGCAACGCGAATGCTTGGTGCGCATAGCGCATGCCCTAGCGAAGCTGCGCCCTGTACCAGCAGGGCATAAACAAGCAACGCGTTTGCTTAACGCACAGCATACCGCTGATCCAACTCGCTCACGCCTAATCCACTTTTCTTCGTCACTGCCAGTTGAGCCACAATGCGCTCTTTCATGGCTTCAACGTGGCTTATCACGCCAATCATTTTGCCTGAGGCGTGCAGGTTATCTAAGGCGTCTAGGGCGATATCGAGGGTTTCGCTGTCTAGTGTGCCAAAGCCTTCGTCTAAAAACAGCGAGTCGATGCTGGTTTTATGGCTGACCAATTCTGATAGCGCTAACGCGAGTGCTAAGCTGACTAGAAAGCTTTCGCCGCCCGAAAGGGTTTTGGTGTCGCGCTGAATATCACCTTGCCAGGTATCAATTACGCTAAGCGCTAGGCTGGCATTGGCCTTGCGCTTAAGCAGGTAGCGACCGTGCAAGCGCTCAAGCTGTTTATTGGCCAGATACATCAGATTATCAAGGGTTAGCCCTTGGGCAAAGGTGCGGAATTTGTCGCCCTTTTGCGAGCCAATTAACGAGTGTAGGTAGTGAATATGTTCAAACTCACTTCGCTGCTGCGCTATTTGAGTGAATAAACTTTGTTGCTCGCTGCTACGCTGTTTATCGAAGTTCAACGCTTGAGTAATTTCACCTTCACGCTTATTGGCATTGTGTTGCGCGTCGGTGAGTATACTCAATGTCTCATTGACCTTGTCGAGCGTTTGCTGTTGCCACAAGGCGGCATTGCTGTGTGCTAAAAGCGCGTTAACTTGGGTTTGAGCTTGCTCAAGGAGTGCGCCTGATTTTGCAATATTGTCGTCTAACGTTTGCTTAAGAGTTTGTAATTGCTCGCGGGTAGTGTCATCAAGTAAGGCCGCTTCAAAGGCTTGTTGGTCAGTAAAAGGGCTTGCTTGAAGCTTGTCTTGCCATTCTTGTTGCCTTGCTTGCAAGCGGGTTTGACTTTGCTGCAGTTGGGCGCGGGCATTTCGTAAGTCGGCCAAATGAGTATTGTGGTTTTGCTCAGCTTGTCGAAGTTGTTGTTGGGCATCTTCATGCTTGGATTCCAGCGCGCTTAATTTCGTTGCGAGCGTTTCACGCTCCGCTTTTACTGATTTGTCTGCAAACAGGCCAAACCGTTTTGTGTTTAGGCCCTCAAGCTGATTATTGAGTGCTTCACGCTGCTGCTGTGCTTCTGTAAGTTGGTTGTTGATGTCGGTTAACAGGCTGCGCTGATGTTGCTGGGTGCTGGTAAGCTTGTCAATTTTTGCCGAAGCGTCATTCAGCTGGCTAATATGTTGCTCCCATTGTTTGGCGTCTTGCTCCTTGTTGGTCAACCACTTCATTAGCGTTTCTGGTTGAGGCGGCGCATAGCCATGTTGCTGAATTTGCGCTAATACATTTTGGCTCATGGTTGCCAAAGTAGCATTGGCCGCTTGCATGTCACTTGTGCGACTTTGCATACTGTTTTCTATGTTTTTAACCGACTGCTCTGCCAATAACAAAGCCGAGGCTGAGTTTTGACCTTGTGCTTGGCTTTGTTGCCAGGCTTCTTTGCTAGCTTGTGCGGCTCGGGCTTGATTTTTTAGCTGGTTAATCTGGTTTTGTAACTGTTGTGTTTGCTGTTTGATTTGTTGTTCAAGGCTTGCCAGTCCTTCAGCATTTTCAATAGCAAGGTGCAGGGCAAAATGTTGCTCTAGTGGTTGGTACATTTCAGGCCAGTTAGCCGTTATGTGGCCTTGCTGTTCGTTCAGCCATGCAACACGTTGCTTAAGTTCTGCCTCTGCGTGTATACAGGCATCGAGTTTTGCGCGAACTTCTTTGCCTTGCTCTTCTAGTTGCTCAAGCTCTGTTTGGTGTTGTTGCTTTTGCGCAACCCTATGAGGAATATCAACCACTTGCTCTGCACTCAACGGGTGTTCTGTTGCGCCGCACAAAGGGCAGGGGTGTTGGTCTTTTAAGGCCGCACGAAAATGAATTAACTGTTCTTCTTGGCTAATGAGTTGGCTAAGCAGAGTGACTTGGTGGCTTTTAGCCACATATTGCTGTTTTATATTTTCGCGCTCGTGTGTGAGTTTTATCTGCTGCTGTTGATTTTCACTGAGCTGTGTTTGTTTTTGTGCAAGCTCTTGGGCTTGGTTGTGCCATTGCTGGTGAGCGTTTTTGATCGCCAGCAAAATAGGGGCAAAACCATGTAAGGTATCGAGTTGTTTCTCTTGTGACTCCAGTGTTCCATGCTGTTCAAGAATTGTAAGTTGTTCAGCCTGTTGCTGGTAAGCACTTTCTAATTGTGTTGTTTGTGCAGTATGGGCATCGCTTTGCTGTTTCTTTTGCTTTACCTCTTGCTGTGCAAGCTGCAGTTGGCTTTGTTCTTGTTGTAGCTTATTTGCCAGTTGCTGATGGTGCTGTTGCGCTTGTTTAATCTGCTGTGCTTGAACCTGCCACTGGCCTAAATATTGTTTTAAGGCTTCATCAGCACTGTGCTGTTTTACATATTCTTGCGCTGCTTTTAAGCCTGTTTGCTGGTTGGTTAGGGCGCTTTGTGTTTGCGCTTCTTCACTTACCAGCTGTGCGTGTTTGCTGCTTAACTGTGTATGTAGTGTTGTGGCTTGGGTGAGTAAATCCCTGTGCTTAAGTATTTCATTATCAAGGGGAATAACTTCATCATTCAGCAGGGTTTCTTGGGCTTGATAAGCCGCTTTAGCTGCTTGAAACTCATGATTTAGCGCTAAACTGGTATCTTTACATTGAGCTAAGCTTGCTTCACTTTTTTGCAGCAGTTGCTCGTTACGCGCTAGGGTGTTTTCATCGCGTTTGTTCTGACTTTGAACGTCGGTGAGTAACTCAAACGGGGCCCGTAGGGCTTCACTCGGTTGGCTATTGGCTAAGCGCTGCAATTCTGCTTTATGGTGTACTTTATCTGCTTGAGCTTGGGCAAGTTGTTGCTTGGCCTGCTCGTGTGTTTGCTCGGCTGCGTTACGCTGTTGCCACCAATTTACATGAGCTTGGGTGGCGGTTATCTGTACTTGACGTTCTTTTTGTTCTGTATGCAGGTTTTGCTGTTCATCGACGAGTGTTTGCTTTTGCTCTTCACTGAGCAGTTGCACACCTTTGGCCTGCGCTTCAAGCTCATTTAACTGTTGTTTGGCTTGGCTGTAATGCTCGTGTACTTTTTCAGATATCAGGCCATAAATTTCGGTGCCCGTGAGTTCTTCTAATAGCTCCGCGCGCTGCTTTTCATCAGCATTTAAAAACGCGGCAAACTCCCCTTGAGAAAGCATCATGGATTTGGTGAAACGGCCAAAATCAAGGCCGGTGATTTGTTCTATTAATTCGGCTTTTTTCTTAATTTGGCTGGCGAGCACTTTCTGGGTTGCGACTTCACCTAATTCAACCACAGCGGCTTGTAAGTTACCCTCTGGGTTGCCCCGTGAGCGACGCATGCTCCAAAATGCTCGGTAAGCTACGCCTTTTACTTCAAACTCAATCTCGGCGCTGCACTGGGCAGTACCTCGAGTCATGATTTCATTGTTGGTGGCTGATAACGCACCTAAGCGCGGGGTTTCATGGTAAAGCGCTAGACAGATGGCATCTAGCAGGGTGGTTTTGCCTGCGCCAGTGGGGCCGGTAATGGCGAACACACCATTGTCGGCGAAAGGGGCCTGGCGAAAGTCTATTTTCCATTGGCCTTTTAATGAGTTTAGGTTGCTAAATTGCAGGCTAAGGATCTTCATTATTTAGCCTCCTTGTGGCGCACTTCTTCTACTATCTCGCTAAAGGTTTGGCGGATGTGTGTTAAGCGCTGCTGTGCTTCTTGGCCTTCAAAATTTTCAAGTTCAAGGCGCTTTTCAAATACCTCAAAAGGGGTGAGCTCGGCCAGTGTTTCGTTGTTGATTTGGTTTAGCCCTTGGCTTGCTCTGGTGCGTGTTCTGCGCAATTGCAGCACTTCTACGTTGCGCCCTTCAGTTAAGGTTTGAATGCTTTGTTGTAAATCACTCAAGTAGTCTTGCACATCTACATGGATGCACAGCCAAGTGGGTTTGTCGGTGGCTGGGTCTTTTCCTTCTACTTCTCTTTGTGCTTCGCATTGCCCTACATGTTTTTCATCACTTTGGCCTTCACTGGGCGCTTGGCCAAACACATCATCTGCAGTGCTAGCGGTATCGCTCGTTTCATCACCTGTAGCAGGGTAGTGGGCGAGCTGTGCTTTTATACTGTCTAAATCACCTTTGAGCAAAGCCATAGGCTGAAAAAGCGGAATATCCATGGGAGTAATGCTACGCTGGCCTTGTTTATCAAACTCAACAAGTACTACTTGTTTTTGTGACTTTAACTCATCAAAACTAAGAGGAATAGGTGAGCCGCTGTAGCGAATGTGGTCAGATTTCGCGACCTTTTGCGGGCGGTGAATATGCCCCAACGCGATGTAATCTGCTGGCGGAAAACCATCTGCTGCGAAGCCATCTAGGGTACCTATATAAATCTCGCGCACCGATTCAGACTGGCTTACGCCTAACGCCGTTAAGTGGCCAGTGGCGATGATGGGGATATGCTTGTTTACACTGTTTTTGTGTTTTTCGCGGCGCGTAAGGGCGTGTTGATAAATCGTGGCGTAATGGGCCTTAATGGCATCGCTTAGGGCTAGTTTCTTGTCTTCACTACTTTCTCCTGAGCGGCTTTGCAGTACATCGCGGGGTCGAATAAAGGGGATGGCACATAATATGGCCCCTACTTGACCTGTTTCATCGTTTAGCTCAATAACCTGTTGGTCTATATCGCCACTGGTGTTGGCAATCACATGTGTATTGAGGCAAGCGAGCAATTGTTTAGATTCGTTCAAGGTGGATACTGAATCGTGATTGCCCCCTAGTACGACTAGTGTGCAGGTTAGCTTGCTCAGTTCTACTACAAATTGGTTATACATTTGCCGCGCGTAACTGGGGGGCGTACCAGTATCAAAAATATCCCCAGCGACGATAACAGCATCAATTTCCCGGGCTTGTATGACGTTAAGTAGCCAGTCTAAAAAGGCTTGGTGTTCGTCTTTGCGACTTTTCGTAAAAAAGTTTTGCCCTAGGTGCCAATCAGAGGTGTGTAGAATGTTGATACGCCAAGTCCTTAGTGGTTTTTCGAGTAATTTACAGCAGACAAACAGTGTACTGTATTCGCCCTGAGCAAAATAGAGCTGGCAATTTTTTGCTAAATGCTTTTGTTGGCCTTTCTAGCGTTAGCTATTTCCCGTTATATGCGTTTTTTTATTGCCCTGTGTGAGCGCGTTTGTTGTCACGAGGATACACAATCAGAGCTACGCGATCGGAACTACACAATCAGAGCTACGCGAGCAGAAACACTGAATCCGAAACAAGCAATCAGAACACACAATTAGAAGCGCACAATTAGAAACACACTTTAAAGTGAGCAGTAGATCGAAGATATTGTCGGTAGATGAGCGAAAATGTAATGTTTTCCTCTCTATTTGGCATCATTTTGGCGAGGTTAAGTTGTTGATTTCATTGCTTTGTTTTTAAGCATTTCGCTGTGAAATTTGTAACTGAATATGTGAAGTTGTCTTGGTGGGTAATTTTCGTGGTAATAGTATTCTCAGCTCAGGCAACTGGGCAACCACATCACCTGTCATAAAAATAATAATAAATCGTACTTCTGACCGGACAGAATGCAATAACAGAAGACGATGCAGTGTTGATTACTCCACATTGACATTGGGACACGCAACACAATGAATAAAACACATATCTTTAAAGCAAAAGACCATTGGCTAAAAGTAGCGCTGATGATGAGTGCATCGTCAGTCATTTTGAGCTCAGCGAACGCTTATGCTCAAGAGCAAACTACAGAAGCCGCAGAGGACCTAGAAAAAATCAGTGTTATCGGCTCTCGCCGTTTAGGGCGTACTGTTGAAGACAGCCCTGTGCCTATCGACATTATTGGTGCTGATTCACTTAGTACTACAGGTCAAACTGAAACCAACATGATTTTGGGCAACTTGTTGCCAAGTTTCAACTTTCCCCAGCCCTCATTGACCGATGGTACTGACCATGTGCGTCCAGCGCAGTTGCGCGGCCTAGCACCAGATCACACTTTGGTGTTGGTTAATGGTAAACGCCGTCACTCGAATGCCTTGCTTAACTTAAATGGTTCTACCGGTCGCGGCTCGTCAGCGGTAGATTTAAACGCTATTCCGGCCAATGCCATTGAGCGCATTGAAGTGCTGCGCGACGGTGCGGCAGCTCAGTATGGTTCCGATGCAATTGCAGGGGTTATCAATATAGTGCTAAAGAGTGCTAGCAGTGGCGGGTCGGCGTCAGTTACTTACGGTGCGAACGTAACAACAATGGATGGTGTACCTGATCTAAAAGACGTCGGCATCGACGAGAACGGCGATCTGGCATTCACCGAAGGTGGCGACCGTGAGTTAACAGACGGGCAAACGGCCACCATGCGCGCCAACATGGGTTTTGCATTAGGGGATGATGGTTTCTTTAATTTGTCCGCTGAATTTCGTGATCGTAGCGCGAGTAACCGTGCAGATTATGACAATCGTGAAAACTATGCTCGGCTAGAAGACGGCTCTTTAGATCCTCGTGAATTAACCTGGGATCGATACAACCACAACTTTGGCAACGGTGACGTTGAAGACATGGCGGTGTTTTATAATGCCGGACTTGAGCTAAATGAAAATGCTGAACTGTACTCGTTTGGTTCATACAGCACGCGAGAAGGGGAAGGAGGCGGCTTTTATCGCCGTGCTCAAGACAGCCGTAACATCGAAGCGATATACCCTGATGGCTTTTTGCCGATTATCACATCTGACATCAACGATTATTCGTTTGCCACAGGCGTTAAAGGTTTTTTAAGCGATTGGAACTATGATCTGTCGGCCGTGTACGGTGAAGATGAGTTCGAATTCGGGGTTAAAAATAGCTTGAACACATCACTTGGGCCCACAAGCCAAACAGTATTTGATGCAGGCACGCTCATTTATGACCAACTGACCATTAACCTAGATTTAAGCCGTGAAATTGATGTTGACGGTCTAGCCAGTGGGGTTAACGTGGCAGTTGGTGCAGAATATCGCCGTGAAGGCTACGAGATAAAAGCCGGTGAAGAAGCGTCTTACATTCAAGGTTCGTTTGAAGGTGCCGCGGGCTCGCAAGTATTCCCTGGGTTTACCCCAGAATCTGCGGGTGACAATAGCCGGCACAACATCAGTTTATATGTCGATTTAGAAGCTTATATCACAGATAACTGGAATGTAACGGTCGCTGCTCGCTATGAAGACTATTCTGACTTTGGTTCAACGGTGAATGGCAAGTTTGCTACTCGTTATACGCTAACCGAAGAGATTGCCCTTCGCGCGTCAGTATCGACAGGCTTTAGAGCGCCCTCGTTACAACAGCAGTACTTTACCTCTATCGCGACGGTATTCGTAGACGGCGAACCCACAGAAACCGGTACATTTGCGCCAAACAGTGACGTGGCTCAAGCGCTTGGCTCACCTGGTTTGGATGCAGAAGAAGCGGTGAACTATGGTGCAGGTATTACCTGGTCGCCAGATTCAAACTTCAGCTTGTCAGTGGATTACTACAATATTGAAATTGACGATCGAATTGTATTGTCGAATAACTTATCCGGTGAGGGAATTGAAGCGTTATTAGCCGGCACAGGTGCAAACCGCGCTCGTTTCTTCTTAAATGCCATTGATAGCGAAACATCCGGTGTGGATGTGGTGGCCTCTTATAACACTGACATTCAAAACTGGGGCGACATTGCCTTTAATGCCGGTTTTAACTACAACAAAAACGAAGTGACTGACATCATCGACCCGCCAGCAGTGCTGGCTGGTGCAGGAGTGGACCAAGGTAACTTGTTCTCTGATGTAGAGCTACGTCGTTTTGAAGTGGGCTCCCCGAAAACCAAACTTAACTTGAGTGCGGTGTGGAGTATGGATGAGTGGCATGCAACTCTACGCACCACTCGCTACGGTGAAACGCAAGAGCCTTCAAGCGACCCTGCTACCAATGAAGTATTGCCTGAAAAATGGGTCACGGATTTGGATGTTGGCTACGATGTAACTGAAAACCTAACCTTAACTTTAGGGGCAAACAACTTGTTTGATGTTTACCCTGATACGACACGGGAACTGGTCGAAGAGGTAGGCACGTTCTCACGTTTATTTCCGTATTCCGGGTTCTCGCCGTTTGGTTTCTCAGGTCGTTTTGTTTACGGTAAGGTATCCGTCACTTTCTAAGCGATACACGACTGCATAGCGCTATAAAAAAGGCGAACAATAAGTAGCCTAATGTAATCGGCCTCAGTGTAAACTGAGGCCGATTTTTTATGCGCTAATAGAGTGAATCGGTTTTTAGCTTACCCAACAAATTACTCCGGCGTCTCGATATTTAGGTAATAGCCTGAATATTTGCGCATGTTTATCACGCGGTCCCCATCCAACATCCAGTATTGGCCTTTAATGCCTTGTAAAACACCGCTGAAAGACAGCTCTTTGTCTAGATTAATGGACTTAACCTTTTCAGGGTAATGAGCCACGGGGTAGTGGATCTCTACTGGGGGTAAATCCAGTATATCAATGGCTTGAAAGCCGTATTCTTCGGTGATTTCGTCTAACTGATCTTCTATCTGGGTAATTAAGTCTTCTTTTAATTGCTGCAAATCAACCGTGTCAGGTTGGCTTTTGAGCATGGTGCGCCAGTTGGTTTTATCAGCAATAAATTCTTTCATCGCGGTTTCAACCAAGCCGCTGGTGAGTCGGTTTTGTACGCGCATTATCGCCATAGCTTGAGTTGCGCCTTGGTCGAGCCAGCGACTTGAAACGGCATCCTTTACATGGCGAGTAATTCCCACTTTGATGGTGCCTGTATTCGCTAAATATACGTAGTGATCAGTTAGGCAGTTTGCTTCGCCCCAGCTCGGTTCGCGGCAGGTGCCTGCATCATAGTGACAGAGCTCTGGTTTGATAATACAGGTATCGCATTGGGCCAATTTTGTTAGGCAGCGATAGCAGTAACCCTGATTGAAACTCTTCTTGGTTTTAGCTTGGCAATGCACGCAGTTGATTTGGTTATCAAAACTAACGGTAAGCGTTTTACCGAGCAGCGGGTTCATATCGATAAATTGCTCGCCTATGGGCAATTGGTACTGAGCTTGATGCTCGGCATCGGTGGATACGCGCATCTTGCGAATATTACCTTGATAAATGGTCATGTTGGTCTGGTCCTGTGTACAAATTTAACGCCAAAAAACAGTGAGGCGCTAGCAGCACACTATTGTGACAGCCTAAAGCCTTGATTGCCAAAGTATCCTTAAGGCAAAATAGTTGTACCATTCGAATATCAGTTTCCTGCTGAGCATAGGCACACATGCAGACCCAGTTACTTTTAGCCATACGTGTTCACCTTGACGATCCCCACGCTACCAAGCGCGAGCTATTACAACGCTTGTGGAGCGAGTACGGTGAGATTGCCCGCTACTATAGCCCTAAGCTGGGCATGTCTTTCATTGCGAAGCATGTTTCACCGCCTAATGAGGTGCATCATCCCCGTGGTTGGCACAGTGACGTGGGGCATCAACGTAAAGTGCGCTCCTATCAAGTGGAAGCTGAGTTTTACCAATCTTTCGCTGGGAGTTGTGATGAGACGTGTTACGTGCCGCAGTTTATCGGGCTAATCAAAGAGCCAAACCACCCAGAGCAGCAAACCCTGCTTATGGAGGACTTACAAAGCAGTGGTTTTACTCTTGTGCATACAAGGGTGGCAGATGCCCAAGTTAAAACAGTACTTAGTTGGTTGGCGCACTTTCATGGCCGCTTTCTTAACATAGACATCTCATCTTTGTGGCCGGTTGGCAGCTATTGGTATTTGGCTACGCGCCAAGCAGAATTTGCTGCCATGGAGGATGGCGCGCTAAAGCATAATGCATCGCGTATTGACCACAGGCTAAATCATGCCCGTTTTCAAACCCTTTTACATGGCGATGCTAAGCTGGCGAATTTCTGTTTTAGTGAACAAGAGCAAGTGGCCGCGGTGGACTTTCAATATGTAGGCCGAGGCGTTGGGGTGAAAGACGTGATGTACTTTCTTGGTAGTTGTTTAACAGACAGGCAATTACTGGAAAAACATGACACTTATGTGGATTATTATTTTGCAGCGTTAAAAACAGCGCTGCTGGCACGCAGCTCAAGCGAGTTTAGCCAAGACAAGGTAGTAAAGCTCGAGCAAGAATGGCGTGAGCTTATCCCCTTTGCATGGGCCGATTTTAACCGCTTTTTGCTTGGTTGGAGCCCAGAACACGTTAAAATCAACGACTTTATGGTAAGTCAAACTGAGCGAGCCTTGTCGCTCTAAGCGAAGGGCGGAACGTATTAATGACCTATCACCCATAATGCCGTTCAACTGACTAAGGTTTGCGTTTTATCTTATTCAGCTTACGGGTTTATTTATTGTGCTTGAATTGTGGGCCAAAGCACGACAAGCTTCGTCGCTTGATTACTCTCCTTGATAACTGTTTTAAGGTTACTTGAAACAGCTTTTACCGATTAGCAAAGCCGATTTATGAGCCAATCTCAACTTGTATTAAATATTCAACGAGCGTTAAAGCTTAATTTTGTCCCAGCGGTATGTTTACAGGTGATTGCGTTAGGCATTGGGTTGAGCTTTTTTTATTGGCCGGCAAGTCAGCCTGTGTTCAATTTTTTCGCTGAACTTAAAGCTCAATACGGCGTTGGCTATGCGATTGCATCAACAGCTTTGTTCGGTGGGCTATTGCCTTATTTGTATTTACTATTGTCTGGACAGGTGCATTTCAAACCTCTTCGCCAGCTCTTGTTCTATTGTGTTTTATGGGCGGCGATGGGGTGGCTAGTAGATGAGTTTTACAGTTTGCAAATTACCTTATTTGGTAGTGATACAGATGTGACTACGCTGATTAAAAAAATGGCCTTCGATCAGTTCGTATTTAGCGCGCTGTTAACTTGCCCTTTATTAACCCTATGTTATCACTATAAAGATGCACAGTTTAATCTGAAGAGCACGATTATGTCGCTGGATAAACGACTGTTTTTACTTTATTTACCCACCACAATCATCACTAATTGGTTAGTCTGGATCCCCTCCGTCTTACTGATTTACTTAATGCCACCAATGCTGCAGATACCGCTATTCAATTTAGTGCTTTGTTTTTTTGTATTGGTGCTAGCCATATTAAATACTGACCCTTCACCTGCTTAAATGACCAAGCATAACGAAATTCTCTGGGTGAAGCGTGACATTGCCCCGTTGGAGATAAGAGCAAATATTTACTCCTTAAGATAACTTTCATTAATAGACCACAGATGAAAAAGATAATTGTCGTTAACAGACATTTTTCATTAAACTGCTTATTTTCGGTAATAAATTTATCCGTTGATGCGTTTGCACGTAGCATTTGCACATATCATGACAATGCGGGTTTAGTAACAAATATTCATCTTGTGTAAATTGCGAAGATCAAAGTTAGCGTTTATTATTTTTGTAAGAGTAAACGGAACTTTTTATGCCTGAGCTCTACTTTAGACGCGATATTGATGGGTAATGATAGACAACGCTTTATCTCACTTAACCAAGAGGCAGTCACCTCAGTATTATGATAGTTCATGAAGAAGCCATAAAAGACGCGGTTTATCAGTTATTTGATGAAGTTGATGCACTCTCTGTGCAAGGATACGATGAAGAGCGTAATGTCATTTACTGGAATTTAGGAAGTGAATTACTTTATGGCTACACGGAAGAAGAAGCCTTAGGCCAAAAGCTTGAAGACCTTATTTTCCCTGATTTTATGCGTGAGCCTGTTATTGCTGCCCACAGCGATTGGATCAACAAAGGCATTAAAATTCCTGCTGAAGAACTGACGCTGCGCCATAAAAATGGCAGTGATGTGAGCGTATTTTCAAGCCATGTTTTGTTTACCAATGAGCATAACAAGCATGAAATGTATTGCATTGATATCAACTTAGCTGAAGTCAGACAAGCCCAGGCCCAAGCCCAATTCAAAGACAACATGCTCGAAGCCGTTTTCGAGGCAACCCCAGATGTATTTTTGTTGATAGATGAAAATGGCACGATCATCGATTATCACGCCGGAGACAATGAAGACTTCTATGTCTTTCCCAAAGATTGCATTGGTCAATCGGTATCGAGTTTGTTTCCTCAGCCTGTGGCACGTAAGTTTACTGTGCACAACGCCATTGCTTTCACCAAAGGTGGCATTTCTACCTTTGAGTACGAAGTCAAACTGGCGAGCGGGACCCGCTATTTTGAAGCAAGATTAAGCCACCTGAACGCTTATAAGCAGGTGGTGGTTATTATCCGTGATATTACCGAGCAGCATAAAGCGGCTGAGAGTATACGCCAACATGCTTACTTCGATAGTTTAACCTCGCTACCTAATCGCTTTTTATCGCTGGATCGTTTGTCGCAGATGCTTAAAGAGGCGCAAAGAAGTAAAGAAAAAGTCGCGTTACTGTTTTTAGATTTAGATGACTTTAAAAAAGTAAACGACTCTCTAGGCCATGAAGTTGGCGATAAGTTACTTAAAGAGGTTGCCAATAAATTAACCCTAGCATTACGTAAAGCAGACACTGTCGGGCGCCTTGGTGGAGACGAATTTATCGTGCTATTACGCTCATTAACAGGGGATAGTGACGCCATCGATATCGCTGAAAATTTATTGAAAATTTTTCGAGAGCCATTTGAAATAGACGGTAAAGAGCTGGTGCTAACCTTAAGTATCGGCATTGTGACTTATACCGAAAACGGTGATAGCGCTTCTGACCTATTGCGTCATGCGGATGCAGCTATGTACCAATCAAAGCTGTCAGGGCGCAATACCTACTCATTTTTTACCAAAGAAATGAGTGACGTCATGCTGCGTCGTTTAGAAATAGAAGAACAGTTGAATCATGCTTTGCAGCGCGAAGAGTTTGAAGTGTATTACCAACCTAAATTCGACGTGAAAAGTAAAAAAATGATAGGTGCTGAAGCGTTATTACGTTGGCGAAATCCGCTTTTAGGTAACGTGACGCCTGACGAATTTATTCCCATTGCTGAGCATACGGGAATGATTGTGCCCATTGGCAAGTATGTGGTTAAGCAGTCATTGGCTTTTTTAAATAACTGGAACACTACTCATCAGCAAACGTATACGATTGCTGTGAATTTATCCCCTAGGCAGTTCAGAGATAAAACCCTGATTGGTTTTATTGAGCAAACGTTGCACGATGAAAATATCGCACCAAAAAGCCTAGAGTTCGAAATTACCGAAGGGGTGTTAATGGCTGGAAACTCTTATATTGATGATGCTTTACAGAACCTACATCAACTGGGAGTGAAGTTATCAATGGATGATTTCGGTACTGGCTATTCTTCCTTGAGCTATTTACGCCAATATTCGTTTGACGTACTAAAAATTGATCGTACTTTTATTAGTGGTATCACTGAAAAGAAAGAAGATCTTGATCTTGTTAAAGCCACTATAGCAATGGCCCATAGTTTAGACTTGAGCGTTGTTGCTGAGGGCGTTGAAACACATGAGCAGTTATTTTTGTTAGATGAACTTGGCTGTGACTTGGTACAAGGTTATTACTTCAGCAAGCCTATTCCAGCAGAAAATGCGCTTGATTTTCGCTATCCGGCAAACTGAGACAGTAATTACTCATAGAGAAATACTCATAGAGAAGTACTCATAGAGAAGTACTCATTTAGTTCACATAGATTAACTAACGCACCAAACACAGGTTATCATCCATGCTTACCCCAGCTGATAGGTAATACCATTCCACGTTAATAAGTGATGACTCAGCGAGAGTTTAAAAGGGCTTAAGCAAGGCGCATGACTGAATGAATAGTTGTTCTCTTTCGAAGTCATGCGACGCAGTGTAAGCCCTTTTAAAACTCGCCTGCAGGAATGCCCCAGCGGCTTTTGCTCTGCGTTCTCACTATTTGAAAGGGAACAACCATTACTACATAGCGACGCCTTAATCAAAAACCGCTGGACGCATTCTGAGACGGTCACTTATTAATGCG
>Ga0189289_10371_pt1 | contig 20882 bp, 15 predicted proteins | sample UW106minimetaG_FD_130313 | JGI IMG/M metagenome (GOLD analysis project Ga0189289, IMG submission 130313) | Marine microbial communities from the Costa Rica Dome - UW106 mini metaG | ecosystem: Environmental > Aquatic > Marine > Oceanic > Photic zone | place: Costa Rica: the Eastern Pacific...
GTGAAGGCTTCGATATACATGTTTTATTCCCTAAAAGGGAGTATGAGATCACGGCAAACCTAGCTCGTCAAATAACTCGTTGAATTTTTCAACTGGTCAAAAAACATTCACGATCTCGCCCTAACGACACCCCACGTTAAAGTTAGCGTAACGGGCTTTGCTTTAAAATACCCCAACAATAAAATGAAATACGCTTTATTTGGGATCACCCTAAGTTGTCCTAATTCGTAGAGTTCACTTTCATTAATAGTAAAGAAATAATCTCTATCGTTTTCATTAAACTATGGGGCATCATATAAGTCATGATGCTCAGTCAGATAATCTGTATCAAGTGGTTGAGCTTTCTTTTCCATAAAATTTTAAAATTTCTTTAAATTAATAATAAAAAGAATGAACAGGCTATAAAATGACAGCCTGTATTATAATGTACAACGTGATATTTGTTAAATCAGACAAAGAGATAAAGAATCACTCATAAATTTAATAACCGAGCTAATATTTGTCAAATATATACAAACTCAGGCTTTGGATGCATTAAAAAATTTTGGTGAGAGATGTTCCAGGCATAAGCACCAGCTAACTCAAAAATAATATAATCACCGATCGTGATATTATCAACGAATTGCTGCTTTGCTAAAATATCTTTTGGGGTGCAAAGTTGACCAACAATTGTTACGTTGATATTTTGTAATGAAGGCGCGTTAGTGAATTGTTTATTGGTTTTATAAATTGAAAATGGATGGCTGTGATTTTGAGCCGCTGGCGTTCTAAAATGATGTGTACCTCCTTTTGCTATAACAAAGTTTTCGCCGTGGTTTCTTTTTATATCTAATACCTCCATACAATAATAACCGCATGAGGCACTGATATAGCGTCCACATTCAAAACGAATTTGAGTACTTTCCATTGCCTTTTCTTTTATAAGACTTTTCAACTCACGGCAAAAAACTGGCCAATCGAAAACATCATCGACATCGTTATAGTTGACACCAATACCGCCCCCCACGTTTAAGTGCTCAACGTTTAATTCATATTGTTTTTGCCATTGCTGAAAGGTATCAAAGTATAACTCCATTAACTTTAGATGGTTCTCACGGCATAACTGATGAGACATTAAATGAAAATGAAAACCTTTTAACTTAACGTTCGAACAGCATTTTATTAAGTCTAGCGCTGCTTTTAACTCACTTTCATCAAAACCAAAAGGGGTCGCTTTACCGCCCATTGTTAGTTTTGTAGTTTGCACATCACCTAAGCTGATATTCATACGCAGTAAAATATTAACGTTAGTATGCAAACTCGCGGCTATATTTTGTAAGCGTTGCAGTTCATATAAACTTTCTACATGTAGCAATTCTACACCCGCGTTAATTGCCTGCTTCAGCTCACTATCAAGCTTGCCGGGTCCGCCAAAAATTAATCGCTCACTGGGTAATTGCTGACTTAACCAAGCGAGCTCACCACCCGATGCTGCCTCAAAACCATGGACTATCGGTTTTAGCGTGGCTAATATTGGCGCTTCGGCATTAGCTTTTGCAGCATAGAATAACTGACAATTTTCCGGTAAAACATCGACCATTGCCTGCGCATGTTGTGCTAACGCCTTGAGATCATAGATATAGGCACACACTGGTTCATTAGTTTTGTCAATTAACTGCTTGAGCGCATTTTCAATTAAAGGCAGTGATGGCTGTTGTGGTGTAGCTGTTTTTGCTGTTGGTTTGGCTCTCGTATTAGTTATCAAAACTGCTCTCCCATCGGATTAGATAATTCTACATAATCCGCGGCTTTATCTGCACGTTTCAATAAACGTGTCATAAAGTTACATTTGCACGGAATGCTGCCACCGTTAAGTAAATCGGCTAACTCGTCTTCATCACCATAGGATTGCTGAAAGTCGCTAATCGTTTGGCTTACCAGTTGCCACATTTTTTGCTCTTGCGATTTACTGTCACCACTTAAATGATAAATAGCTTCACTAATATTATTAATCAGAGCGCAATAGGCTATTCGTCGCCATCCCTGTTTTCGATGATAATAAATGGATTGCTTAGCCCGCTCGCTCAAGTCGGTAATCGTATCCGTTGCCCACAAGTCGGCAATTAATTTAGTACCTTCTAAATCTCTTAGATAAACATGATTTGGTAAATGATCGGTAAAACCAATCACTGTATTTTGCAAATGCGGTTCAAAAATAATGCCTAATTTAAAAAAGTAATACAAAACAGGGGTTAATAGCGCTTTTATATAATGTTCGCACCATAATAAAGCCGCATGGTTAAACGTTAAGTTTTGGAATTTTTCCAATGACTTTACATAAGGTAAGACGGCACTGACAAAGTTTTCATCATCTGAAAATAAGGTGGCAGCAACTCTTGGTTGTTTATTGTTTAAGGTAGTTTGGTCAAAACTGGTACGAAATAGTAAACTAAAGGCTTCCGTTAATTGCTGAACGTCATCTTTTGTATGCTCAGGTGACTCTTTGTTCAATAAGTCTTGTAAATTAAGCGTAACTGAACTTGGCTCTGCCATTAGCGTAAAGTTTACAAATGGCAGACCACGCTGTTGATGTAATTGCTCAATGGCCTTGGTAAGAAAAATGGCACTTTCCAATTCATACCAAGAATTTTTACGAATGCAATTAGTTAAACGCACATGTAAGGAAAACTTTAAGAAAAAATCAAACTCACTATTGTACAAAGTACGTACAGAAGAGGTTGGATACCAATAACTCCCTTGCTTGCCTAAATCAATGATCAACTCTTCAGTAATAGCCTGGATAAATAAGGCGGTACCTTTGAACTTTTCAAATTGATAAGGATGACAAGGCAGCAAACTATATCCATGAGGTAACTCAAACTTGTGTAACTGTTGTAACTCGGCAATACCGTCCATGTTGCTACTGTTTTTTGCCATTAACAACGATGTTTTAACAGCTAAAAAATTTAACTGAAAACTAGCTCCAACTTCAGGTGATAACTTTAATAATTCTTCTTTAGAAATACCTTCTCTACTTTTTGGCGTAGGATGCCAAGCGTGTCCCCAAATAAGTGCTTGCTCTGAGCGAATAAAACCATCTTTAGCTAATTGCTGTTGTGCGTCATCACTCGATGTTTTGTGCGATAAAAAACGCTTACTATTTAACAAACTATTTTCAATTTGCTGATAAAGCTCCTCATTTATTGGCTGCTGTAAAGCGAGTGATAAATGTTTTAATAATAATAAGCTTAGGCTTTTATGGTCAAGTTTATGCCAACCGCCCCCGAGTTTTTTCAGATAGGGATCACTGGTATAACGACATTGACCTAAACGTTTTAAGTTTTTTACTCGCACAATAAGTCGGCTTTGACTTTCCGGCAATAAGACTAATAAAAAGTGATCCTTACCTTTATTGAGTGGCACTTTAAACGCATCAGGCCAATCTTGACGACCAAAGGTTGGATCAATAAAAACTTGCTGTTTTGGCGTGGCATATTCTCGACAATAACAATTCAAAAGATCGGTGATACTGCGCAGTTCAGCTTTTTTATCATTTTGTGAGCGATGAAACTTTAACCATAATTGTTGTTTAGCTAACATATTCATTTGCCTCAGACGGTTGTTTTACTTGGACTATTACGAATAACAGCAATGCGAAAGCGCAGGTTAAACTGCTAATAAGAAATGGACTTTGTATATTGAAATTTTGAATGGCTAGACCTGAACATAAACCCGCAATAACACCAGCCCATTTGCTAACACTGTCTAACCGGCCAAACATTAATCCTGTTTTTTCTGTTTTTAAAATAGCAATGCCTTGATGCAAACCAATAAAAGTTAGGCAAATGCCAAGACCCATTAACAAACGCCAAATAAAAACAAAACTTGCGCTAGTCGCTTGGTACTGACAAAGCGCAGCAATCAATAAAGCTGATAAACCGATTATGCATAAATGCGTGGCCGAATAGTGCTTTTGCCAATTGCTATTAATAGCAATGACCACTAAGTAAACTAAGTGCGGCAAGCTAAAGTACCAACCAATAAGCGTGTCGTTTGTTGTACCCAAACTTTGCATATAGGGATAAAAGTAAGGAAATGAAACAACAACAGAAAAGCTAAAAAGAAATTTAGCCAATAAAAGCTGATTAAAGCTCAGTTGAAACCCTTGTTGTTGACCTTTTTGCTCTGCTTTTTTCAAGGTCTTTTCATATTGTTTTTCTTTTGCCGGTAATCGGCTTATCGCAATAGCCGCACAAAAGGGTAAAAAAGCTAAGTAACAATATAAGGTCAGTGGTTTCTCGATATTAATCAGTACACCTAATAATATTGGTGCGACTAACAAAGACAAACGGGCAGAAAACTGAGTTAAATTAAGCGTTTTTGCAAGTTCACTAGGGCTTACTTGGCTGGCCAAATAGGCATTAGACGCGGCGAATGTGCCACCGCAAGCACCTTGAATGATTAAACCTAAGGAAAACACCCATAAGTTAGGGGCTAACCCCGCGATAATAAAACCGACCATCAAACCCATTTGTGCGCGCATCAGCGACAAACGTTTACCATACTTATCGGCAAATCGCCCCCATAAAGGGCTTGAAATAGCAGCACAAATCGTTGGTAAAACATAAAACCAACCGATATACATTTGTTGCTCACTGCTGAGGAAGTCCGCCATTATTTTAGGAAAAAACAATGGCATACCTAATATAGTAAACGACGAGATAAAGTGACAAAACAAAACAGTAACGATTAAAGAATTAAACTTAGGTATTGATTTAGTCATTGGTAACATCACTCACTATAAGCTGCTCCAATGGGTTTATCGCACTTAAACCATAAAACTTATTAATACTAGCAGCACCGCTGTCTTTTTTACTTAATAAACTGCCCGCAGAAAGTAAATATTTAGCATAGTGTAGTGGTGCGCTAAGTAAGTGTTTTTCAGCATAACTTGTTTCTATGCCTTGAGCCGCTAAGCTGCTGAGCTCTTCTTTAACGATTTTGCTCAACAAGTTATAAAGTGTCTTTTCATCGGCTAATTTTCGTGTCGCTAAATCGTTAATTAAACAAGTAATATTGAGTTGTAGGTTAATGGTGGTAAACATTTGCAACAAAGCACTTTCATCTTCGACAAATATGCGTTTATCAATAAATGCGGCCAGCTGCTGTTTTAATATAGGACAAGTTGCAAGTAATCTTTCAGAATATATACGGCCTGAGTCATTATCTCTAAAGAGCAATTGCAACGATTTATTTGCCTTAAAAAGCACTAAACAATTTTGTTGATTAGCTTCAAGCGTAATACCGTAAACTAACCATAAACGTAGGTGCACCTTTAATAACAAAGTAAAATAATCACTTAATAACGCGACAATATCACCTTGATAATAATGCTTGGCCAACTGTTCAATAACTAAAGTACCGTCTGGATTTTCAGCCATAAAGGTGGCAACACAAACAGGTGAGCATGACGAGACTTCTTCAGGATATTCTCTGTGCAACCAAGCAAGATCGGGTCGTTGATCCACATGTCCCCCCTGTTGCTCATTGCTATGTAAATAATGGCCAGTTAACTGTTTATCGTTTTTGGCCAGATATTGTAATATCTCTTGAAAAACAAAACCGTCGGTGATTGTACTGGCTTTGATAGTACGAATATTTTTACTGCCCAGTGTGCTCATAGGCAAAGGCAATTTAATATGCGTACTCGGCTGATCAACTAGTAACATGGTTCTTACCGATAAAGTCGGCCTAACCTTTAAATAACTCAGCTGCGCATAGTGAATTTCGGTTTTATGTGGCCAATCCTTTAATGCGGTCACCAGATATTGCTTAAACGTTAAAGGATGAACAGGCACTAATTGATGAGTTTCGGCTAACGATGTGATTAAACCCACTTGTTCAAACGTTGGCCATTCTTTGGGCTGCATTGCCATAGTTGAGGTATATATTGCTTTAGGTACCGCTAGCCAATTTAATGAAAATTCGACCATTGCTTCGGGGCAATAAGCTTGGATGCTTTGTTCATCTAAACCAAATTTTGCTCTTGCCGTTGGGTAAAGTGGATGGTCGAGATGTGCGCCTAATTGTTCGGTTAATGAGAGTTGTTGCCAACTGTCAGATTGAGCGAAAATGTCTTGATTAAGTTTATCTTGCTGCACGGAAAAAATTTGTTGAGCAATCGCTTTATGTTCAACCGCACAGCCACATTCTTTACTATAAGTATGATAATAACTTTGTTGCTCTTCGGTTAAATTTTCACTTAATAACGTTAACCAATCTTGATAGTGCAGACCAATATGACTAACAAGAACATTAGTTTTTTCAACCACTAACCATGCAGGCACAGCAACTTTCCATGGTTGAATAAATTGATTTTTTTCAACTGGTAAATAAAGAATAAAGTCACCTAGATGTGAAATTGACAACCAGTGTTTTGGCTTTGCATAAGGCCAATCAATAAGCAAAGTTGCCATTGTTTTATCACTGACTAGCTCACCACTCTGGCTTATATTCCTGACATTTTCTCTAAGACAAGTATCAATAACTCTTTGAGTTATATATTGTTGATCTGCTGTTGTATCATTTATCATCTGGTGCAGACTCATTACGCGACCTCCCAAACTAATTCGTCAGTTATTCTTTTTAATGTTTCATCAAGTGATAAGGTATTTTCTTGTTTTTCTGGGTTAGCATAAGCAATCAAAATACTTAAACGATCACGATCAGAATGGCTTTGTTTGATCTCTTCGCCAAACATTTTAAGATGCTCTAATTTAATATAATGAGGTTGATGATGTTCAAAGGCTTGCGGTTGCTTGATTAAATTACCACTTTGTTCGGCAGTAAAATAATGGGCTAGCCCCTCACCCGTTATTGTAATGTTTTTGTCTATCTTTTCACCCAAATGTAACTTGAGTATTTGACTAAACCAATCAAAATTGGCTAGTTTATTAAGTAAGAATTCTTTACTGCCACCAATGGTACGGTAGTTAACTTCAATTAAACGCGGGCCTTGTTTAGTTAAAATAAACTCACTGTGACAACTACCAAAATGAATACCAAAAGCCTTAATTTGTTCAAAGGCAGCAGTCCTATGTTCACTATTGATGTTATCAACCCAACGAGCATTGCTTTCAATAAAATAAGGCGGTGGCGATATGGCGACATCAAAACCACCTAAAGCAATGAGAGTTTCTCCATCACCTAAGGTTTCCAGCGTAAAGACATCACCTTGAATAAATTCTTCAATAATCAAAGCTTGTCCTGGTAAGTTATGCCAAAAGTTAGTACAAAATGACTCAAGCTGTTGACTGGTTTCGCATAATTTCACATCCATGCTGGCAACGCCCTGCTGAGGTTTTACCACACAAGGAAAAGGGGGTGTTAATTGCTCTAATTCATCATGGTTATGTAAGGCACAAAACCAAGTGCTTGGTATATTCTGTTGCTGTAAAAACTGACGCATGGCGTATTTATTTTTAGCTCGATAACAGGTCTGCCAATTTTTAGCCGGTAAATTGAAAAATGAGGCTGTTTGCGCACAAGCTGTTTGTAAATGATCACTATTTGAAAAGATTGCCGCCGCGTTAATGCCTTGCTGTAATATGATTTCGATAATTGCTTGAGCATTAAATACATCACAAGCAATTATCTCTGTTGGGTAAGCTGATAAATTGCTTTCACTAAAATAACCTTGATGAGTAATGGCTTGATCGGTAAAAATATAGACGGGGTATCCCATGGCAATTGCCGCGGGTAAAAAACCATCGGTAACCGTTTTATTCACCACATGCGCTAAAATAATGATAGGGGCTTTATTTACAATTTTTTTAGTTGTTTGATTTTCCATAGTTTTATTCCCTAACGTTAAGTTAGGTACTTTCCTTTGTTTAAAGTATGTTTTGTTTAAATTGAGATAGGTTTTTTTGTAATGCTCTAAATAAAATACCGCGGTCTTGTCCGGCGACAAATGCGGTAATGCCTTGTGATCGCCACTTATCTATTTGCCCTTCGGCTCGGGGAATAGCACAAAAAGCGCGTTGATGTTTGTGACAACCGTCGGCAATACTATTGATGGCACTTTGCACATCGACATGTTGAGTATTGTGACCATGACCTAGTGATACCGCTAAATCTAAAGCACCTTCAAGCACCATATCAACGCCAGCAACTGAGAGAATTTCATCTAAGTTATCAAGTCCTTGTTGAGATTCAATCATCACTGTCAGCATCACTTCTTCGTTAGCCTGCTTAACGTAATCAGCAATTGATAAATGACCAAATCCGGTATTTTTACCCCCTGTTATGCCTCTTGTTCCTTTCGGCGGGTAAAAACACGCATCAACAGCCACTTGAACTTGTTCTTTATTTGATACTTGAGGAATGACAATGCCATGTGCGCCAGCATCTAAGGCATGTTTAATAAGGTGAGGACTATCAATAGGAACACGCACGAACGCCGTTATATTGCTACATTCGGCCGCGCGTATTGCATGCTCTAACTCAGTTGGATCACGTAATAAATGCTCCAAATCTAAAATAACAAAATCATAGTTTGCATAAGCTATCATCTCGATCATTAAGGGCAGAGGAACCGAATTAACTAAACCGAAAACTTCTTTACCTTCTGTTAATGCCGACTTGATAGCATTTTTACTTAACATGATAATTCCTTTTCTTTAATAAAATTGATTAATGAGTTTTTTCTCAAAAAGCGTTTCTATTTTTAATTTACCTCCTTCTCCAACCGAATACAAATAATAATGATTCCTATTTCTATTTGCTGTGTTATTATGTTGTTTTTAAATAAATGGATGATGTATTAAAATGAAAAAGAAGGTGTTAACACTCAGTATCTTAATGGCAGTTCTGAGCACTCATGTTCAAGCACAAGAAAATAACCTTGAGCGTATTGTCGTTACAGGCAGTAGAATCGATGAAAGCATTGACGAAATCCCTGGCTCTGTCACTGTTATTAGCAATAAAACTCTTCAAGAACAGCTTAAGGTTTCTTCTGATATACAAAGCCTTTTAGCTCTGTATGTCCCCGGGATCAGCTCTTCTACTGGTACATCAAGTAACTTTGGTCAAACGCTTAGAGGCAGAAGTGCACTGGTTATGATTGATGGTGTACCGCAATCCACTCCTTTGAGAAATGGCGCTTTAGGCATGAAAGCCTTGGATCCCAATGTAATTGAGCGCATAGAGATTATTCAAGGCGCCACTTCTATTTATGGTAATGGCGCTGCCGGCGGTATTATTAACTACATCACTAAGAAAAATAATTCTAACAAAAAATTTAGCCTCGACACTAGTATTTACACTCGCTTTAGTGCGGTAAAATTAGAAGATTCTGTTGGTGAAAAAATCAACTCAACCGCAAGTGGAACGATAAACGATTTCAGTTATGTAGCGAGCGTGGGGTTTGAAAAAAATGGAGTTTTACGTGATGCTGAAGGAGATGCATTAGGCACGCAATATGGTTTATCGGAAGGTGAAACTTATAATTATTTTACTAAGTTAGACTACCAAATTGACGATGAAAAGAGTATCGGATTTACCTATAACTACTATGAATCCCAGCAAGATAGTGATTGGATTGATGTTTTAGGTGATATCAATAAAGGCGAAAAGACTTATGCCATTAATGATCCTGAAAACCGTCCACCCAATGCTGCACCACAAGGGCCACGTGGTAACCATAACTTCCAGTTAAAATATAGTGATAACGTAATATTTACCAATACTCAGTTAACCCTTGATGCTTACAAGCAGACCATTGAAAATGTATTTTTCTATTCAACGCGCTTGGGTAACGTTGATTTAGGTGTTGAAGGCGGTCAATCACTGATTAAATCTGACAAACAAGGCTTACGAGCGACCTTTAATAGCGACATTGAATTTAGCGATAATATCGAGGCTACTTTTATTTATGGTGTTGATGCACTAAATGATATGACCTCTCAACCTTTGGTTGATGGTCGAATTTGGGTGCCAGAGATGGACATGGATAATCTTGCCGGATTTTTCCAAAGTAAATGGGTTTTTAATGACGATATTATTTTTAAAGTAGGACTGCGTAAAGAAGACATTAAAATTAAGGTTAATGACTATAACACTTTAAAATTGTGTACTAGTCCAACCGTTTGTTCTGTACCCAAAGCGGTAACAGGTGGCACAATTGATTTTGATGCAACAACTTACAATATAGCCTTAAGGTATAATGCTGATGAAAGGTTTAGCCCTTATATCAGTTATTCTGAAGGGGCCGATATACCAGACATAGGGTCATTATTACGATCGGCTACGGTTAATGATATAGCTATTATCCAAACTGAAGCCGCTATTATAAAAAATGCTGAAATCGGTTTTGTTAGTCAATTTGAAAACTTACGCTTTGAATTATTGGCTTACCGAAGCAAATCTGATTTGGGTTCTAAGAGCGTATTAGATAAAGCAACGGGTATCTATATTACTCAACGAGCGCCACAAAAAATATGGGGCTATGAAGGAGTCGTTAATTATCAGGCGACTAACACACTAGATATTAGCGCTACTTATGGTTACGTTGAAGGCAAACATACCGCGACCGATGAATATATTGGTGGTAGACAAATTAGCGCGCCTAAAGGCACTATTATCACTAATTGGCAGCCTACAGAAAACTCAAAATTATCTTTAACTTACCTACATGTTGGCGATCGTAATCGTTTTGAAAAAGATGATGAAGGTAATTACTCAGGTGATGAAGGTGCAATAAAAGGTTACAACATTTTTAATTTAAGTGGCAGTTATCAGTTTGATAATTGGTCGCTGTTTGCTGGTATTGAAAACCTTTTCAACAAAGACTACTTTCCTGCTCGCTCACAAGCATTAACTTATGATGCCTTTAATGTGAAAGGTATTGGTACCACGGTCAACATGGGTGTTAGGTTTTATTTATAGCTTTTTTACTCTTTATACTTTTAAAGCTGATAGTGGAATAATTAAGTGCAGAGGCAAAATTAAGTTTGCTTCTGCATTATTCATTTAAATGTTTTATGAGTTAATTACTTACTATTTGAAATCAACCTAAGAAAAATTGAAAGAACTTGAGAAAACACTCGTGCTAAAATTTTGGTTAAAACGATGTCACCTCATATTGGCATTAATAAGCGGTATCTTTCTTATTAACATCAGTTTATCGGGCGCTTTATTGCTGTTCGCAAAAGATATACAAACAATGATAAACCCTCAGTACTGGTTGATTAACCATGGCAGTGAAAGCACTGCTACAGTGGAAGTATTACCTTTATCCGCATTAATTACTGAGATAGAAAACAAAACTGGTGAAAAAATTAATTTTATTGAATTACCTGAACATTCAAGTGGAGTATGGCAGGTAAAATTAATGAACGAAAAGATTGTCAATATCGACCCATACACAGCTGAGATACTACTGACACACCGCTTTTACGATACCTTTTATGGTTTTGTTATGGCTTGGCATCGTTGGTTGCTTTATCGTAACAGCCAAGGTGAAATGCCAATGCAACAGGTTATAGCTACCAGTAGTTTATTTTTTATGTTGCAGTTAATCATTGGCTTCTTACTATGGATGAAACCTAAGCATCGTTTAAAACGTTTTAAGATTAATCACAGAGCAAATATCAAAATCAAGCTCTACCAATTACATGGCAGTATAGGCATCATATGTGCGGTACCTTTATTATTAATTGCCTTTTCAGGCATTACTTTTTATTGGTCTGAGCAGACAAAAAATATAGTGCAGTGGCTTACAGGGAGTAAGGTTCAGCAGCACAATTTTCAGCCTCCTCAATTGGATATTCAAAAGAAGAGCAAAAATAATTTTGACCCTTCGGTTAATGTTAAAGGTATTGATAAAGCATATAGTACAGTACCATTAAGTTTACCTAATGGTAAGGTTTTTCGTATTTATCTACCTAAAAAATCAAATGATGTTCTGGTTTTTAGGGTAAAAACATTAAGCGAAAGTCATGCCTATAGTTGGGTTTGGGCTGATCCTCATACGGGTGAAGTGCTTGACAGCTTTAATGCAAGCAATCAGTCTCTAGCTACGCAAGTTTGGAATTTTCGATATAAATTTCATATTGGAGAATTTGTTGCGCTGCCAATAAAATTTATTTGGCTGTTCTTAAGTATATTGCCGGCATTTTTTGTTAGTTCAGGGATTTATTTTTGGCTTAAACGCAAAAAGCCTTTGATCAACGATAAAAATATAAATATTGTTAATTAATTCATATCGCATTTCGTAATGCCCTACGAATAACCGTCTGATCGCTCTAAATGATTAACTAATGAATCCATTTTGTTAGCTAATGGCAATGGACCCTGTGTAGTTATTATTTTTGTTTTCGTCATTATTTCTCACAGTTAATCTCTATATAAAAGTTAATCATTTTGAGGCGTAGAAGGAAAATTAGAACTCTCATTAAACGGTCGTTTTTTGAGAAAGAATAATAAAATTTACAGCATCAACAAATATAATGAATAATTGTCTTATTTACTCATCTCATTTATTATAATCTCAATAAGTCATATTAACATCGAAAAATGAGAACATGAACAAGAAAATAGGCTATGCAAGAATTTCTACTGCGGATCAAGATTTGAGTTTACAAATTGATGCTTTAGAAAAAGAAGGGTGTGATCAATCCTTAATATTTTCTGACAAAATTTCTGGAGCTAAATCTACACGACCTGGACTAGATGCATGTTTAGAAGTTTTAACGAAAGGGGACATATTAGTTGTTTGGAGATTAGATAGGCTTGGACGTTCAATGTCACATCTTATCAACTTAATCGAATCATTAATTGAAAAAGGTATTGGATTCAAGTCTATTCAAGACGGAGCAATTGATACAACAACCGCATCTGGTGAATTGATGTTTAATATCTTCAGTGCATTATCTCAATTTGAAAGACGGTTAATTCAAGAACGAACAAATGCAGGTTTAGCAGTGGCAAGAGCCAGAGGAAGAAATGGTGGAAGACCGAAGACAGGTATTAATAATCCTAAAGTATTAATGGCTAAGCAGATGCATCAAAATAAAACGGTACCAGTCGAATCAATTTGTGAATCACTTGCCATATCGAGAGCCACTTTCTATCGATACTTGGCAATGTGAAATTAGACGTTCTCTACAGCCCTTTATAATAAGAAGCTGTAGGGCAATAACCGAAAAATATCGCGTTTATGCACAATACCCCTTTTGAGTGCGACTTGTTCCAACAAGTCGAGATATATCGCTGTTTAACTCATTTGTTAAGCAGGACGGGGATAGATGTTAGCGTCTAGCATCGGTGTGTCGCCGCATCCATGCGGCTTTGCTAGTTTTGGCGTAGCAGTTGGACCAAATAGCTGTTTCGCTTATGGGCATTACTGTGGGCTTCTGTGATAACCCTTAATTCATCTGAACTACCAACGATATGGATTTCAGTTTCGGCTCTTGTGATTGCTGTATACAACCAAGCTCTATCAACGATCTTTCCTTTCTGTAGTGCGATTATGATTCTAGGGAATTGAGAGCCTTGCGCTTTGTGTAGGGTTATTGCATAACCTAACTCCATGCAATCGAGCACAGATTGCGTGACCTCTATCATATCACCAGTATCTAGCGTTACTTCGCCATAGCTTTCACCCGAAGACTCAACACTGGTTAGAGTGCCGAGCGAGCCGTTTTGAATGCCTTTGTCATAATGGTTTTGTGTGAACAGAATGGCATCGTTCAATCTCAGATTTTGAAAAAAATGCTCGCCGTGCATTTCAAACTCAAGCCTATCTCCGTTAGGGTTGACAGCCTCTTGAGTCAGTTTATTAATGTCAGCAACAAGTGCTTTGGTTGGAGCCATAACACGACTGTTCTCATGTGATTGCTGATACAGTTCACAACACACTTGGGCGATGTTTGTTTTGTTCGTTTCGTGGAAGTGAATAGCGCCCGTACTTAGTCTCTCAGGCACGATGCCTTGATTAATAAGCTTGGAGTATTCGGGAATGCCCGTTGAGCCTTCCTGACGCTTAACGATATCTAGCATGGTATTGGCGATGGCTTTTGACAGAACGATATCAGCAAGTACCTTACCGCAGCCTATGGGCGGCAACTGGTCTGGATCGCCCGTAAAGATAATACGAACAGATGGATGAATATGGTTGACCAAGCGATACATCGTTGGCAAGTCAATCATACTGGCTTCATCTATTACCAGAAGGTGCTTTTGTTGGTCTGATGCTGGCTCAATAGGCTCTTCACGTAAAAACTTGGCAATAGTCGAGGTGATAAAACCAATCGATTCATGCAAGCGCATAGCGGCTCTGCCACTCAACGCTACTGCGTGTATTTCAAATCCCATTTGATGGTAGGCGCGAAGTGCGGCTCTTAAAACGGTTGTTTTACCAGTTCCTGCGCCTCCAGTAATGCAACTCACGGCATTATCAAGACAGGTAGTTACTGCTTCGACTTGCTTCCTTGTTAGCTCGTAAGGTAGCTCACTAGCAGCAGAGCAATATGCAGAATCTGCATTTTCCTCATAAAGATTATCCTGACTTGCCAGAGCTTTAAGCCGCTTAGTGACGACAATCTCCATTAGCAGCTGGGCTGTTGGGTGATAAGTCCCAGTATCAGGATTAAGAAGGTATTGCGCTTTATCGTGGCCCGCTTTAAACGCCTCAGCCACCAAGCTTTTGTCTTTTAGTAGCTTGGTCAGGTGGGGCCGCAAACGCGCTTGTGTCGTGTACGTGTGACCTTTTTCAATTTCTTTTCGGATGGCTGTTTCAAGGGCTGCGCTAAGTCTCTTGCTATCACAATTTGTGATCTCAAGTTTGAAGTCGGAATTTGCGACCACAAGATCGACTTGTTCAAACGTCATCCCAAAACCAATCAGTACATACGGATTTTGTTTAATAGCTTCGATGGATGAGTCGCCATGATGTTTCAATAAACGCTGCTGAACACTTGCAGGTATTTTGTTTTTGGTCATCCAGTTGCAGTAGGCCAGATTCTTATATTTGGCATAACCTTCAAATAACGCATCCATAGAATCATCACTCAGAAGCGGTTTAAGGCGCTTTCTAGACTCAGGCGTGTCTTTATGGGCAATTCGATGGAAGTCTTTACCTAGCAGCTCCCAGATTGCTCTTGCTTTACTTTCACCGATGCCTTTGAAGTCGCTTTCCTTGGCAATAAAACGAATCAATTGTTCGCCCGTTTCAGGCAAGCTACACTCAATATGCTCAGGTGATTCATAGGTGTGCTGCTGCATGACGAAGTCACCCGTTTCCACTTTTTCTATTAAGCGTGAGCCTCGCACCGACCAGTGTTGGCCAAGCGCTGGCTGAACAGGGATGGCATCAGGGTTTATTTTAATGGTGACGTAATACTTACCGCTGTTCGTTTTATATGAGTTTTTAGCCAGAGGCACACCGCTGAATATCACCATATTGGTTGAGCTGTAAGGGATGCTAGTAACGCGCATTTGGTCTTCATGTAATTGTCCAACAGCTTGTTGGACAATTGGAGCTTGAACATTCATCGTGGCATGAATCCCCTTTCAGAAAGGGTTTCATTCAGCTCGCCAAATCGCTCTAGCTTGCTCTTCAGCTCCTTAACCTTCGCGTTCAACTCGATGTTTTCAGCCTCTAATTTAGACACGCGCTTTGAGTCGAGCAGTTTACGGTTAGCAGTGTTATCGTATTGCTTTGGTTTGTCGGCATCTTTCTTTGCCGATTCGGTCAGTGGTGGGAGCACACCTTTATCTCGCAACCTATCTTCTAGCGCCTTGAGCGCCTTTCTAAGCGCTGGGTTCTGGTTAAGGGCAGACTTGCCGCAACCAACACCTTTTGCCACTTCGATACGGTTTAGCTGGCCTCTGAATGCGATTTGCTTAAAGTCATCATCAGTTTGAGTTGCTTGCCAAACTTCGAATGCTTCAAGGTTTTGCTGTGCTTTTTGCTGCCCACTTGCCATTATTCGTCTACCTCACCTAATAACTTACGTAGACCTGTTGCAAAGCCTCTCGGAAAGATTTCTGTGTTGTACTCCATGTCTTTTACTTGGCCTGCTTGAGTGGTTTGCCAATTGTGGTTTTCCATACATGCGTCCGAGATAGCGTAGGCTAAGGCTTTCTTCTCTGATTCCCTCAAGATGCCAGATAGTGCGGGTAACACTTCAACGCTCGACTCTGCACTTGCGTCAAACTGACGTACAGGACGCTTATCAATGGTAATATTTGCATGTTGTTTAAGTAGGTTAACTTCTTTGCGGTAACGGTTACGTTCGGCAATGATTTGACCGAACAAGGCTCGTACCGCTGGGTCTGGAATACGCTCCAATAGCTTATTGTCCTGTGGGACAGACTTAGAGCGAGAGGTAGGCGATAACGGCTTCTTGGTGGTTGTCTTGCACTTTGCTGCCCACGCTTCAATCAAGGTACGGTAGTGCTTGTTTTTCGTTGCTCGTAACGCTTCATATGCGGGGCCACCTTCGGCTGCTGATACACGCCCCATTTGTGTGATAGAGAAATCACGCTGACCTGATTCGGCATAGGCTTTCAGGATATCGTTAAGCTTGTCCAAATTCTTTTGGGTTCTCGGTACTTTGCCGTCTTTTAAGTCAGCCAAGATCACATCGATATTAATGTCCATTAGCCCTCCAATAACGCAGGTCGAGTAAGGTTTTCTAGGTGCAGCGCTTTATCAGTAAGCGCAGTCATACCTGCATTAAACAGTTTGTTTTCTTCAAGGTATTCGCCTGCTTCAATGTAATTGGCGACTTTGCGGTAGCCCTCCAATTTATCATCAGGGTCTGCGATTTTTGCCATTTGACGTAGCATGGCATTAGCAGCGATAAGCTGTTGTTTTTCGTCCATTTCCAAGAAGATGGGTTCAAAGCCCTTTTTCATCAACACACGACAGAGTTGCATAGAGCGCTTTTGAATGGCAGGTGTCTTGCGAAGCTCGTCCTGTAAATCAGGGTAGAATTCAGCATCATCACAAAGTAGCGACAGGTGTAGTAATTCAGAGTCAGTTTCCACGAACTTTAAGGCGTTAGTAACGTCTTGCTCTGCACCGACTGCAATCAGTTTATCTTTAGTGTCATCATCAGTACGTGCCTCTTCAATACGAATGATTTTGTTGATGAGTTCAAAACAAGCAATCCAGTCTTTGGTGTATTCATCAGCCTCGACTTGCTGTTTCTCATATCGTCTCTGTAAGGCTTGTAGCCCATCATGTTTAGTGAATGGCTTGCCTTGCTCGTCACAGAAGAATTGCTCGTCTTTCAGGGTTTCTAGCTCACCTTCAATTTCAACGGATAGGTTGGCCGCTTGATGCGCTTTATAGCTCAATTGGTTGAAGTGAGCATTGAGTGCGGGTAAATATCTGGCTTCAGTGATAAACCAGCGGCAACGAATACAGTTTTCAGGGCCATGTGGCACGCTCCCATAAATACGACTTGCTGCCGACTTCACATCATTCATCAATTCACCACCGTTCCAACAACCGCCAAGAGTGCTGACTTCATCGGATTTAACCGTATTGCCACCGACTAAACAAAGTCCTGTAGCACGTTCTTCCCAGCCAATGGGATTGCGGTTAGCTAATGCAGCCTGAACACTATCTTCCTTGTGATACACCATTTTGCATTGGATTTGCTCAATTGATGCGTCTTTGAGGAAGTTGCGCACTGATTGCTCGGATTTATCCTCCAGTTGCCCTTCGGCTTCATCCATCTTTTCAGCCATCGTTGATGGGGTGATTTTGTTGTAATAAATGGTCATCAATAATCTAGTGTGACCCGCTAGTAACTTTGAAATAACAGGTAGCGGCAGTTGGGTGTCCATTGTGTACGCTGTAATTAGCGACACACGCAAACTGTGTAGAGGAAAGAGCGTTGCAACCTTTGATGCTTCCGAGGTATTTTCTGGATAATCGACTACCAGTTTTAACCTTTCACCATTGTTGAGCGTTTCTTCTTGCTCAGCGAGTTGGTTTTCGAGCGCCAACAACAGCTTATACCAGAGGTGTTGAAAAGATGTATAAGTTATGGGTTTTGATTTATCTTCCTCTTTAGAACAAGGATCGCGAAATAAGAAGGAAATTTCTCCCATGCTTTCTAATTGTTTTTTAGTTTTCTTTTTTCCAACATGCTTTATTTCTAACTGAGAGCAGTCTGTAGGGCTTTCAACTGGGTTATACTTTTCTTGCCAATTTCGCAATTTTTCCAGCCAATACAATACCTCTTCATTCTGCCAAGGAATGATGTAGCCATGTTCCAGTTCGTCTTTATTCTGGTCAGCAGTTTTGTTGGTATTGATGTAAAGCCCCGTTGAATTCTGACCTGTCATGCTGTCGTGAATGCGGCGGAAGATGCCCTTGCCGAAGGGGCGCTTTTCAGTGCCCAAGACGAATCCATGCTTATTGTTAAGCTTCCATTGACCTTGCTCATAGCGCCATGTGTCGGCTTCACCACTGTCAAGCATACGAACCTGATAGGTTCGAAGTGGCAAGTGAAGTTTCATAAAAATCAACATCGCTTTCACTGGCGACCAGATTTGGTTGACGGAGATTTCCTTACCTTTGCGTTTTGTTTTTTTAGTTCGCCACACGCAATCTGGGTCTGATTTATCAATTAGCTTTGGGTCGACATCAAACCAGTCTCCACCTACTTGCTGTTGCGCCCATGCCCAGTGCTTAAAATCACGGTAATGGTAGGCAAGTAGCAAGGTTTCATGCTTTTTAAGATTTTGCTCAATGACGCTGAGTTCTGCTTTATTTGGTAATGGGCAGAGGATTTGACGCAAGTCCTGAATGTATCGATAAGGTAAGGGATTACGAACGGTTTCAACCTCTGGAGCTCTCTTTTTTATTCGGCAAAGAGGATTGCTAACTAAAGGACATAGATTTCCATTATCGTCTTCTTCCGAGAAAGTTTGCTCGGCAACATAATCGATAAAATTCACGCAAGCATTTGGATGATCAGCTAAAATCCTATAGTCTTTAATCCCTTCTTTTTTTAAACAACCAACAAACTCATCACTATTGCAGATATGTCCCTTATAGCCTGTAAAAAAAAGGCGTAAATCTGTACTATACGAACCGTAATGATAGAGGTAACGCTCGAAGAAGTTTGATAGAGCTTTTCTTTTATCGTGAACTCCACGCTCTTGATTTGACAACCAATCTGCCGCTAATTCTTGCCATTGCTTCCACTCTGAACCAAGTGTAGTTAGCATCCATTTGAATTCTAAATCAGATTCACGCCCAATATTTTTTTTCTTACCTGCCACTAATTGCACCTCAATTTTGGATGTTTGCCTGTGAAATACCCCTGTGGGTCGATGTCGTCAAAGCCGTGTTCGACCAGCTCTTTCCAATCGAGCGCCTTAACTTTGGATTCGGGGTTTGCCAGTTGTAATGTTGCTTGTGTCAATTCATCAGATATTTCTTGTTGCCCTTTGCCTGTGTAGGGAATCTGAGAATCTAGTGATTTGTGGTGCATACAGCGACGTATCACCAGCGGGTTAAGTCCTGAACGCTCTAAGCGTCTGCCATAGCTATGACGATGACCGTGTGGGTCTAAACCTTCTGCTTTGTTTGGCTCTAATCCAATGCGCTTTAGTCCATTTTCATAAATGTCGTGAAAAGCGGGTAGTGTGTAAGGGTTGCCTAATGAGCTGTGGTGAAATGCAATGAACGCATACGGGTGATGACATTCGATGCTGGCTCGATACTTCTGATAATTCTTCCACAGCGTCATAAACACTTTGCCATAGTCCGTTGGGAACCACTGAACCTGTATGTAGTTATCGCGATGGTCAACCACACGATTTTTCCAGCCAATGTGGGCTGTGCCTTTCATGCGGATACGAGGAATACGGGCATACTCCTCTTTTAAATAAGCTTCTCTGGTCTTAACCCCTGAGCGACTGCGCCAACCATCTGGCGCTTTTCCGTCAACTTCGTTGTAAATTCGAACCACCGCTTTTTCGGGGGCATACGGATCTTCAAGAACGTCTGTCACCCATAGAGTCAGCGCCTCGCTCTCACGCAATCCACCACCGTGCATGAGCAGAAGGATTAACTTATCTCTGAGTGCCACACGCGGATCTTTTGCGCCACCGATACCTTCTTTGAAGAAAGCCGCCCAATGCTTATCAGGAAAGGCGATGGCATCATCTTCCGTTTTGGTTAAGGGGGTACGCCCCTTAATCGTGCGAGCCTTTCGGATTGTCTTATTAACTGTTTTATCTTCGATATGACCAAGGAAGTCATTTTGATTTTTGCGATACCAAGCAGCGTAATTCAGACGCTGTTCATGTGGCGAGGCATCGCGCAGTGGGTTCATTGGCTCTGTACCGTGCTTTTTAGCGAGCCAATCAGTGAATGCCGTTAATCGATGAATATGTTTATTGACGTTATCAGTTGAACTTGGCACCCAATACAAGCCAGAAGGATCTAAACCATCTTCACCGATGGTGCCTGTATACAACCGTTTAGCAAACGTTTGGAATAGCATTTTAGGGTCTTCAAACAATCCCTTGTTAGCCTCCATATAATCCAAAAGCAAAGAGGTGGCTTGTATAAATCCATTCATAACGGAATTACTCAAACCTTCAGCTTCCATCTTCAGCAAGTAATCGGTAACAGAGGAAACTTCACCTTGCTCGGTGATCAGGATGGGAAGCTGACTTTTAATGCCCGTATTGTCTTCTACGATGGTTGCTTTGACTTTTACAGATGACAAACTAAAGTTCCCCATACACAATAAACACAATAAACACAATAAACACAATAAACACAATAAACACAATAAACACAATAAACACAATAAACACAATAAACACAATAAACACAATAAACACAATAAACACAATAAACACAA
>Ga0189289_10374_pt1 | contig 20774 bp, 18 predicted proteins | sample UW106minimetaG_FD_130313 | JGI IMG/M metagenome (GOLD analysis project Ga0189289, IMG submission 130313) | Marine microbial communities from the Costa Rica Dome - UW106 mini metaG | ecosystem: Environmental > Aquatic > Marine > Oceanic > Photic zone | place: Costa Rica: the Eastern Pacific...
AAAGAACAATGAAACAGCGACGCTTGCTCAATCTCGGGCGCGCCGCATAGGATCACAATCGATGAGCCAGGCCGTCCTCAACGCAGTCAGCTCAATCGGACCACTTCATTTGATAACGGACACACCTGGCGGAACGGCGAGCGTTTCATCATCCGGAGACGCGACGAAACTGACTTCTCAGCATCAAGATGGTTTCGTCTGACAGGACCACTTCCGGGCGTCTGCAAATTCATTTTCATTGATTTGCGCACAAGCGGATGGTGGATTTGATTTTGTATTACCGACCAGGTCGCGATAAGAAACTTACTGTTGGAGGACGTCCGTCGTCCCTTTAGCCATGCCATTGAGCCACCGAAAGAATTGTACGGAGCGGCCCTTGGCCTGTTGTTCTGCTGAGATCTCCAGCCAGTACCCGTTCGGGCCCATTACCATTGTTGGCGAAATCTGCACGAGGCTGCCCGCGTCCAGCTCGTATTCAATCATGTTGCGATCTACCACGGCAATGCCGACCGAGTTCTTGGCCGCTTGAATAGCAAGTTCAAGCGATGCAAATTCCATTGATGCCGCAGTGGGCAGGTCGGGGTGATCTGGTTCAAGCGCCAGCCAAGCCTCCCAAAGTGGGAAGCGGACGCCCTTGTCGAAGACGTGCAACATACAGCTGGTACGCATGGCCTCTCGGTCTTCGAAAAGTTCGCGCGAGCAAACGGCGATATGCTGCTCTACGAGCAATTTCACATGTTCCGAGCCTTCTGTTGGATGCGTGCCAAAATGAATGACGCAATCCATGCGCACATTGGGTCGTGGTTCGGTGTGGACGGCCAACTCGACGCCGGAAAATCGCTGAGGATAAGTCGGTAGACGCCGGGTTAGCCAACGTGAGGCCAGCGTCGGAGGTGCCAGCAGGTTGATTTTGTGCCGCTGAAAGGACCCGAGTGCGTCGCTCACCGCGTCTTCAAGCAAGCCGAAGGTCGCGAAAATCCGTTGATGAAAGGCCTCACCTTCCGCTGTCAGCGTGATGCTGTTCCCAACGCGATCGAACAGCTTGAAATCCAGCGTGTCTTCCAAGGCCTTTATCTGTCTGCTGACCGCGCTTTGGGTGACGCCAAGTTGTTGGGCCGCGCCTGTGACGCTCAGGCAATTGCCTACAACTGAGAACGCCCGGAGCGAGGTGAGGCTGGGAGAGTTTTTCGAGATCATGATGCGCGGATTGCTGAACAATAGTGTACTACATTTTAGTCCAATCAGCCACTGGGGTCATTACAAAAATGAATAGGTGTTCTTATTGGTCATTTGCCTGAGGCTCTTGTTTTGATCACAGACGTGTCCAAAGAAGTCTTGGCGCGGAAGGCAATTCCAAATGACGACTGATCAACTAACGCGCGTTCGCCGTGGACGTCGCCGTGAGGGGGCAACACCGGCACCCGCTATCGCGCAACGTCCGTTTGCGCGGCTGAAACGCCCCTATCCCTCCATCGCGCTGATTTCGGATGATCAGGTCGAACATATCCACCAGGCATCTCTGAAATTGCTGTCTGAAACGGGTCTGGACGTGCTGCATGAGGGGGCCCGCGCTGTAATGAAAAAGGCGGGAGCCGATGTCAGGGACGGCGAGGCGCGTGTGCGTTTTGATCCCGATCTGGTCGTTGAAGCCATTGCAACTGTGCCGTCGGAATTCACGCTGCATGCGCGAAACGCCCAGCACAATGTCACAATGGGCGGCGAGAACCTCGTCTTCAACATGATGGCGAGTGCACCGAACTGTTCGGATACTGACCGGGGCCGCCGGGCAGGCAACCAAGAGGATTATCGCAACTTCTTGCGATTGGCCCAGATGCACAACGTCCTGCATGTGACGGGCGGGTATCCGGTGGAGCCCGTCGATATTCATGCCTCGATCCGCCATCTGGATTGCATCCAGGATTACATCACGCTGACCGACAAGGCCTATTGCATCTACTCGCTCGGGGAAGAGCGTGTTTTCGATGCCATTGAGATGACCCGGATTGCCCATGGACTGACGCATGACCAGATGCGTGATCAGGCCTGCATGTTCTCGATCATCAACACGAACTCTCCTCTGCAGTTGGACATTCCGATGATGCAGGGTGTTATGGCGCTGGCCGAGATGGGGCAACCTGTCGTCATCACGCCCTTCACACTTGCAGGAGCTATGGCGCCGATCACGATTGCCGGGGCTGTAACGCTGCAAAATGCCGAGGCGCTGGCGGGTGTGGCCCTAAGCCAGATGGTGCGGTCGGGAGCGCCGGTAATGTATGGTGGCTTTACCTCCAATGTTGACATGAAAACCGGCGCGCCCGCGTTTGGCACGCCTGAATACATGAAGGCGCAGCATATCGGTGGGCAGCTTGCGCGGCGCTACGGCATTCCTTATCGGTCGTCCAATGTGTGCGCGGCCAACACGGTGGATGCACAAGCGGCATATGAGGCGGTCTTCTCGCTTTGGGGCGCCATCAATGGCGGTGCCAATATGCTCATGCACGGGGCTGGATGGCTCGAAGGGGGCCTGTGCTGCTCATATGAAAAGGTCATACTTGATATTGACCTGCTGCAGATGGTTTCCGAGTTCCTTCAGCCAGTTTCGACCAGCCCGGACGATTTGGCACTGGAAGCCATAAATGAGGTCGGTCCAGCGGGTCATTTCTTTGGCACCGACCACACGCAGGCGCGGTATCGCGATGCATTCTATTCCCCGATCCTGAGCGACTGGCGCAATTTCGAGACCTGGCAGGAAGCCGGGTCGCCGATTGCGATCGAACGCGCAAACGCCGAGTGGAAGGCCCGCCTTGCCGCCTACGAGGCCCCGGCCCTGGACCCTGCCATACGGGAAGAACTCGATGCCTTCGTCACCAGGCGCAAGGCCGAGGGGGGCGCTGCGACCGATTTTTGAGATGCCCGCCCCGCCCTGACGTGTGGCCAGAGCAAACGCAGACCTGAGGAAGACCAAGACATGCCCACAATCCAGATCGACGAAACCACTGGCGCAAAGAAACTGCCATCTCACGCCAAAGTCGTTGTCATTGGCGGCGGCGTTGTTGGGTGTTCGATCCTGTTCCACCTGGCCAAGTTCGGTTGGAAAGACGCGGTGCTGCTTGAACGGGACGAACTGACGTCAGGTTCTTCCTGGCATGCGGCTGGAGGCATCCATACCATCAGTTCGGACCCGAATATCTCGCGTCTGCAATCCTATACGATCAATCTTTACAAAGAAATCGAAGAGCTGTCGGGGCAATCTGTGGGTCTGCACCAAACCGGCGGTTTCTATGCCGCCTCCACCAAGGAATGGTATGACTACCTGAAGGGTGAGCGTTCGAAAGCGCGTTACATGGGGCTGGATCAGGAATTCATATCGCCCAAGGAATTGGCCGCGCGTCACCCGCTGATTGATCCGGATCATTATCACGCCGTTCTGTGGGACGCACAGGATGGCCATCTGGATCCGTCCGGCACGACCTATGCTTTTGCCAAGGCAGCCAAGGCGCATGGCGCGCAGTATTTCACCCACTGTGGCGCGACCGACATGACGCAGCGCCCCGACGGCAGCTGGGACATCGTCACGCCCAAAGGCACGATCAATGCAGAGCACGTCGTGAATTGCGGTGGTCTGTGGGCGCGCGAAGTGGGCCATATGGCTGGCATTTACCTGCCCGTTCAGCCGATGGAGCACCATTACCTGATCACCGAGCGCATGGACGAAGTCGTGAACTTCGGTCAGCAACTGCCGCACGGCATCGATTTTGAGGCCAACGTGTACTGCCGCCAGGAAGGTCAGGGCATGTTGCTTGGCACCTATGAGGCTAAGGCGACCCCGTGGAAGGTCGGCGGCACGCCTTGGGATTTTGGCCATGAACTTCTGCCGCCAGATCTTGATCGCGTGGCGGACCGTCTGGAAACCGCATTCGAACGTCTTCCTGCCATGGCTAATGCCGGGATCAAGGATGTGATCAACGGTCCGTTCACGTTTGGTCCCGACGGCAATCCGCTGATCGGTCCCGTTCCGGGCATGACAAACTACTGGGTGGCGGTTGGCGTCATGGCGGGCTTCTGCCAGGGCGGCGGCGTGGGTCTAACCCTTGCGGAATGGATGATTGACGGGGAGCCATCCATTGATGTCTGGGCGATGGATGTCGCGCGTTTTGGTGAGTTTGCGACGCCTGACTGGGGCACGATCAAATCGTCGGAGAATTACGAACGCCGGTTCGTGATGACTTTCCCGAATGAAACCCTGCCTAAAGGCCGAAAGCAAAAGACGACCGCGCTCTATGATCGGATGATCGCCAAAGGTGCGGTGATGGACCAGAGCTTCGGCCTCGAACACGTGCTCTGGTTTGCGGATGGCCCCGACGATGCGCATGAAGTTCCATCCTTCGAGCGCAACCGGTCGCACGACTATGTCGCGCGGGAAATCAAGGCCGTGCGTGAAGCAGTCGGTGGTATCGAGATCGCCAACTTCGCCAAGCACGAATTCAAGGGCGCGGGTGCGCGCGATTTCCTGAACCACATCCTTGCAGGATACGTGCCCAAGCCTGGTCGACTGGCGCTGACACCGATGCTGACGCCCAAGGGCAAGCTTTACGGCGATCTGACGGTGGCTTGCCTCGCCGAGGATCATTTCATGCTGTTCGGATCGGGGGCCATGCAAGAGGCGCACCGCCGCTGGTTCGAAAAAGACCTGCCCGCAGGTATTACCTACGCCAATGTTTCGGACGACTGGCACGGCATCGCCCTGTCCGGCCCGAAATCGCGGGAGCTGCTGGCCCGGATCACACGCGACGATGTTTCCACCGAAGCCTTCAAGTTCCGCGACGTGCGGCAGACGTTCGTCGGAGGTGTGCCGGTAATTATCAACCGGATCAGTTTCTCCGGCGAGTTGGGTTACGAGATCTACTGCAAACCGCAATACTTGATGCGCCTTGCCGACGCGATCGAAGAGGCCGGTGCTGATCTGGGCTTTCGCTGGTATGGCGCGCGTGCGCTGCTGTCGATGCGGCTTGAAAAGGGCTGGGGTGTCTGGACGATGGAATACCGTCCCGACTTCGACGCGGTCGAATCCGGAATGGATGTCTTCATCAACTGGAAAAAGGATTTTGTCGGCAAAGAGGCAACCCTGAAGGCGCGCGATGAGGGTGTCTCGCAGAAGTTGGTGACGATGACCATCGACGTTGAGGGGATCGACGTCGCCCATGATGAGGCGATCCTGAAAGATGGTGAGCCGGTCGGCTATGTCAGCTCGGGCGGCTACGCGCACCATGTCGGCAAGTCGATGGCGATGGGTTACGTCGCAGCCGAGTTCGCAACGCCGGGAACGACGCTCCAGGTGGAAATTCTGGGCAACTTCTACGACGCGCTGGTTCTGGCAGGGCCAATCTACGACGCCAACGGCGCAAACATGCGTTCTTGAGCGGGAGTTAAAACCATGGGGCGACCAGAAAAAGACATCGAAGCAGCGGTCAGCGAGCTGGTTGCGGTTAACCGTTTCGTATTTCTGTTGATGCCGGGATTTTCGGCGTTGGAGCTCGGATCCGGGATCGACTCGTTGGCTGCGGCGAACGAAACGCTGGGCAAGACCTTCTTTCAATGGAAAACCGTCAGCGAAACAGGCGACAGCATCGTCTCTTCTTCGGGCTTGGAAGTAGCCGTAGATAGCCCTCTGCCGGATATCCAGCGTGGAGATTGCATCGTCGTTTGTTGTGCCTTCAATTCACAAGACTACCGCAAATCCGGAAAGGCTGTGGCTTGGCTGCGGCGCGCCGCGCGACAAGGCATCCGGTTTTGCGCTGTGGGAGGCGGCGCTCTCCTTCTCGCCCGCATCGGCATAGCCACCGAAGGACGCATCAGCACACACTGGCGCATGAAACCCGTCTTTGAGGAAGGTTACCTAGACCTCGAACCGTCCTGCACGATTTTTGAAGAGACCTCGAACATCGTTTCCTGTGGCGGAGGCGCAGCCACCTTGGATCTTTTTTCTGCGTTGATCCGCCAAAAGGCAGGCTTGGAAACCTCGGAGCAGGTTGCTGATCATCTGCTTTGTGGGTCTCTGCGTGACGGGAATTGTCGCCAGAGCAATTCAAGCCCGCTCCGCCTGAAACACAGAAACGAGAAGTTATTCAAAGCGACAACCTATATGCAAGATTGCATTGCGGAGCCTGTTTCACCCTCGGTCATCGCCAGTCAGGTTGGAATATCTACACGGCAACTGGAACGGTTGTTCAGTCGCTATCTAGGGGTTAGCCCCAAGACCTACATGATGACGCTCAGGCTCGAAAGGGCGCGGACTTTGCTGCAACAGACCCAAATGCGCGTCATTGACGTTGCCATGGCGTGCGGGTTCTCAACGCAAGGCCTTTTTTCCAAAAGATACAAGAGGCACTTCGGAATTTCGCCTTGCTATGAAAAGGCGCTGCTCGCGCACTCAGTTGGGACAACGGCAATGGGATCACTGCGGCTAACAACAACCGATATGGATCTGATTGGTGCCTGCTGCCAAAAAAACCACCCTCTATTCTGTTTGAATTTTGGGTTCTGAGAGGAAGCAAGACATGAACACTCATTACAGGGACCGCCGCAAGATTGACCCAAGCCAAGGCACTCACCTGGGTGACGGCACCGAAAACGACGGCAACCGAGTTGAGATCGGGCCTACGGCACTTGCCCATGCCGAATGGCGCGAGGCGGGGTTGGCGTTGCCCGACCTGGCCGAGATGCGTAAGGCCCGACACCAACGCCTGACCGATGCCATCGTGGCGCGCGGCTACGGGGGCCTATTGATGTTCGATCCCCTGAACATCCGCTACGCGACCGACACCACGAACATGCAGCTGTGGAACACCCACAACCCGTTTCGGGCCTGCCTGCTTTGTGCGGATGGCTATATGGTGCTTTGGGACTACAAGAACGCGCCGTTCCTCGCGGAGTACAATCCGCTCGTCCGCGAAAGCCGTTCTGGCGCTGATATGTTCTATTTTGCCCGTGGTGACCGGATCGGTCCGGCGGCCGATGCCTTTGCTGCCGAGGTCGCGGACCTGCTGGCCACCCATGCGCCGGGGCATACGCAAATCGGCATCGACAAAATCCAGCCCGCAGGGCTCGACGCGATCCGCCGCGCGGGCCTGGATTATCGCGATGGCGAAGAAGTTACCGAGCGCACGCGGGGCATCAAGACAGAGCACGAGCTGCGCGCCATGCGCTGCGCCATCCATTCCTGTGAACGCGCCATGGCCGTCATGGAGGACTTTGCACGCGCCGAAATCCCCAAGGGCGGCGTGACCGAGGACGATGTCTGGGCCGTGCTCCATGCCGAGAACATCAAGCGTGGCGGCGAGTGGATCGAAACACGGCTGCTGACTTCCGGCCCGCGCACCAACCCATGGTTTCAGGAATGCGGGCCACGGATCATCTCAGAGAATGAAATTCTCGCCTTCGACACCGATCTGATTGGGCCTTATGGTATCTGTGCGGACCTCAGCCGCACGTGGTGGATCGGTGACGATCTAGCCCCGGCTCATATGCGCGAAAGCTATGCCGAGGCGGTAGAGCACATCCGTTATAACACCGCACTCCTGCGGCCGGGTCTTCATATGGAAGACCTGACGCGGTCGCTGCATGTCCTTCAGGACAAGTATGATGCGCTCAAATACTCTTCTCCGATGCACGGTGTTGGCATGTGCGACGAGTGGCCCCTAATCGCCTATCCAGACCGACTGGTGGACGGTGCCTTTGACGCCATTCTCGAACCCGGCCTGACGCTGTGCGTCGAGGCGCTGGTGGGCGAGGTTGGCGGCGATCACATGGTCAAGTTGGAAGATCAGGGCGTCATTACGGCTGATGGCTTCGAAACGATGTCGGTCTACCCGTGGGACGAACGTCTGTTTCCCGGTAGCTAAGCCGATGCCCCCTTGGAACGTAGGGATTCGAAACATGCGATACGTATCGACACGCGGACAGGCGGCGGCGCTTTCCTTCAAGGACGCGCTGCTTGCCGGGCTTGCGGGCGACGGGGGGCTATATGTTCCTGAAGCGTGGCCGCAGCTGAGCTTTGATGAGATCAGATCGCTTCGGGGCAAGCCCTACGCAGAGGTGGCTTTTGCGGTGATGTCGCCCTTTGTGGGCGGAGAGATTGACGATGTAGATTTGCGGCGGATGATTGAAGAGGCCTACGCGCCTTTCCATCATCCCGCCGTAGCGCCCTTGGTGCAGATGGGACCAAACGACTGGCTTCTAGAGCTGTTTCACGGGCCGACCCTGGCATTCAAAGACGTCGCCATGCAGATCCTTGCGCGACTCATGGATCATGTGCTGAGCGAACGCGGAGAGCGGCTTACCATTGTTGGGGCGACGTCCGGCGACACAGGTGGTGCGGCACTTGAAGCGTTCAAAACCTGCGACGGCATAGACACATTTTTCATGTTCCCCAATGGCAAGGTATCGGATTTCCAGCGACGCCAGATGACAACCATCGGCGCTGAAAATTGCCACGCAATAGCGATCGATGGCAACTTCGATGACTGCCAGTCGATGGTGAAGGACATGTTCGGCCATCAGTCCTTTGCCAGCGCGGTCCGGTTGTCGGCGGTCAACTCGATCAATTGGGGTCGGGTGATGGCGCAGGTGGTGTATTACTTTACCGCAGCGACCGCGCTCGGCGCCCCTGAGCAGTCCGTCAGCTTTACCGTGCCGACTGGAAATTTCGGCGACATATATGCCGGTTTTGTTGCCAAGCAGATGGGCCTGCCGATCGATCGGCTGGTGATCGCAACCAATGAAAACGACATTCTTGCCCGAACTCTCGCGACGGGCGATCACCGGCTTGGGTCCGTCAAACCCACGATCACCCCCTCGATGGATATTCAGATCTCATCGAATTTTGAGCGTTTGCTGTTCGAGGCCGCAGGGCGGAATCCGGCGGTGGTGCGCGACCTGATGACGGCGCTCAAGGACAGCTGCAGGTACAGCCTGCCAGACAAAATGCTGCAGTTTATCCGCGACAGTTTTGACGCCAGCGCGGTCTCTGAGGTTGAAACGCAGGAAGAGGTTGCGCGGATTTGGAAGGAGGCGGGGTATCTGGCCGATCCGCATACCGCTGTCGCCGTCAAGGTCGCACGCGATCATGCCGATCCGGACGTGCCGATGGTCACGCTTTCAACCGCGCATCCCGCAAAGTTCTGCGACGCGGTACGTGACGCGACCGGAAAGGAAGCACGCCCGCCGGTTTGGGGCCATGTTCCCGCAGGACGCACCGAAACCGTTGCACATCTTGCGGGTGACAGGGCGCGCGTCGAAGAATTCATTCTGCAACATGCGCGCCTGATGCGTGGTTCAGTCAAAAGTCTCACCTCCGAAGGAGTGACGTCATGACCACCAAATTCCTGGCCCATCTGAACTCGGAGCTGACTGGCCTCAAGGACGCCGGCCTCTACAAATCTGAAAGGATCATCGCGTCTCGGCAGGCTGGTACCGTTGCGCTTGAGAGCGGTCGGGACGTGATCAATCTTTGCGCCAACAATTACCTTGGTCTGTCCGACAACGCCGAATTGCTAAAGGCCGGTCAGGACGCGCTGGAGCGCTATGGCTACGGGATGTCCTCAGTCCGGTTCATCTGCGGCACGCAAGAGGAACACACTGAGCTCGAAAGGCGCATATCTGGATTTTTGGGTTTTGAGGATACAATCCTGTATTCGAGCTGATCAGCCCCACTTGAGTGGTCCCTAGGTCAACAGGCTTATCGCGCTTGGCAAAAAGCTGTCAATCTTGGTGTTCTGAAGTGATTATGTGAATTAAAACAGAGGCTTGTGCTTCCTTAGCAGGGGAGCGCCTTCGACCACTCGGCCACGTCTCCGCTGCTCGTTGTGGTTGATTAGGCCGCGAGATGCAAGCGTATTATTTATCTCGAAAATGATGCTGCTATCTTTGAATTGTGAGCATTTTTATTAACTAAAAGCAGTATCTTAGCTCTCTCGCTCGGCCGCGGAGGCGTTCAAGACTTGGGCGCAGGCTGAGTCGCTTGTTTAAGCCGACAGCCTGCGTCTTGGCTTGGGTTGCGGAGGGGATATGTCTGCAATCCGCTCAGGTATTGAAAAGGAAATGTAGGACGTCTCCGTCCTTCACGGTGTAGCCCTTGCCTTCTGCCCGCATTTTGCCCGCCTCCTTTGAAGGGCCTTCGCCGCCCAAGGTGACGTAGTCGTCATAGGCAATCGTCTCAGCGCGGATAAAGCCACGTTCGAAATCACCGTGAATGACGCCAGCTGCTTGGGGGGCCAGGGTGCCGGTCCGGATTGTCCAGGCGCGGGCTTCTTTCGGCCCGACTGTGAAATATGTCTGCAGGTTGAGCAGATCATAGCCCGCCCGGATCAACCGGTTCAGGCCAGCCTCTTCCAAGCCAAGCTCTGCCAGGAATTCCGTGGCCTCTTCATCCTCAAGCTGAGCGATTTCCTCTTCAATCTGGGCGGATATCACAACGGATTTGGCCCCCTGTTGGGCGGCCATTTCTGCCACAGCTGCGGAATGAGCGTTGCCTTCACCAGCCTCGTCTTCGCCCACGTTGCAGACATAGAGGATGGGCTTGGTGGTCAGCAGTTGCAGCATGCCCCAAGCTTTTGCGTCCTCTGCATCAACATCAACGGTGCGTGCCGGCTTTCCATCTTCGAGCGCGGCCATGGCCGCCTTCATCAGACGTTCCTGCTGCACGGCTTCCTTGTCGCCGCCGCGGACTTTCCGCACGATGTTTTGCAGGCGCTTTTCGATGCTCTCCATATCGGCCAGCATAAGCTCGGTCTCGATCGTTTCGGCGTCTTCGATGGGGTTCACGCGGCCATCAACATGGGTCACGTCATCGTCTTCGAAGCAGCGCAAAACATGCGCGATGGCATCGCATTCCCGGATATTGGCAAGGAACTGGTTGCCAAGGCCTTCGCCCTTTGAAGCCCCTTTCACCAGACCTGCGATGTCCACGAAGGTCATCCGCGCCGGGATCACCTGTTTGGACGCCGCAATGCCCGCAAGCTTTGCAAGGCGCGCATCCGGAACGGCGACATCGCCCACGTTGGGCTCGATGGTGCAGAACGGAAAGTTTGCAGCCTGTGCCGCAGCAGTGCGGGTGAGGGCGTTGAACAGGGTGGATTTGCCAACATTCGGCAGGCCAACGATGCCAGTTTTAAACCCCATGGGTCATCTCTCCGTAAAGGACGAAAGGCGACCTGAAGAGGCCGCCCTTGTTAACTGCTTATCCGAGCCGATCAGGCGCGCTCGGAATACTCCATTGTCTCGGTGTTCACCACGATGTCTTCGTCTTGGCCCACAAAGGGGGGCACCATCACTTTGACGCCGTTCTCGAGCACAGCCGGCTTGAAGCTGTTGGCGGCTGTCTGGCCCTTCACCACGGGCTCGGTCTCAACGATCTTGCACGTCACTTTCTGCGGCAATGTCGCGTTCAGGGCCTCTGCCTCGTAGAACTCCACGACGATTGTCATGCCGTCCTGCAAGAAGGGGCGCCGGTCCCCTAGAATTTCGGCGGGCAGTTCGATCTGCTCGTATGTTTCGGTGTCCATAAAGACCAGCATGCCATCGCTCTCATAGAGGAACTGCTGATCTTTTTGCTCAAGGCGCACCCGCTCCACCTTGTCAGCCGAGCGGAAGCGTTCGTTCAGCTTGGAGCCGTTGCGCAAATTGCGCAGTTCGACCTGCGCAAAGGCGCCGCCTTTGCCGGGTTTGACATGGTCAACCTTTACAGCGGCCCAGAGGCCATCATTGTGTTCCAGCACGTTGCCGGGGCGGATTTCATTGCCGTTAATCTTTGGCATGGGGGCAAGCCTCTCTGCGTAGACGGTTGAACCAAGAACCGGGCTTCCTATATCCAGCAAGTCGGGTAAGGGCAAGAAACGCGTAGGTTTCTCCAGCCAAGATCTAGATATGTGAAAAATGCATGGCAGCCATGCAAAGTTTGCAATACCGAATCGTCTTAAAACCGTCATATTGCCGGTCACGCCAGAAAGACAAGATCAAGAATACAAGGACGACGAGATGAACGATTTCGTTGATGGCACAGCTTTTAATCATGAACAGGGTTCGCGCGCGCGGAAACTGTTCGCTGCCGTTGTGCTGGCAGCCTTAGATGATGCAATCGCCGACGACAAGAAGTACGGCAATGGTCCTGAGCAAATTGCGCGCTGGGCCCGCTCTCGCGATGGACGCGAAGTACTTTCCTGCGCCGGGATTGATCCGAACGAGCGTGTGGTCTCTGGCCTCATGGAGTTTGTATCGAACGGCGTGCGGACGTCCGTTGCCCTCTCCCGGGAGGAGAGCGAACGTCGCCAAGCCGCTGAGCAGGCCGCTGCCGCCTGATCTCTACGCAGACATTTGCTGCGTCAAACAAAGGGGCACGCCGGTAAGGCGGGCCCTTTTTCTTTGCCTGATCTGATGGTCCATGGAACGCGCTTAGGTCACAGCGCGTATGCGTCAGGCGGGGATATGGGAATTGTCGCCTGTCGCCGCGCCAGTGGTCGTGTTGGCGTCTGAGGCATGCGGAAACAGCGTTCCAGTTGGATTGAATCGCCGGGTGGAGTGCGAACGGCAACGTGGGCGCTTACTCAAGCCGGCGTACGGTAATCGCGCGCTGAATTTCCTGACGAACAAGCTTTCGGACGCTGCCAGTGATGCGTTCGCCCAAAGCGCCAGACAATTCCTTGCGGATCAGATCTGCCACAAGGGGGCGTAGGGCATCTTCATCCAGCAATTGAGGGCGGAGCTCTGCCATCTGACCCGGCAAGGCTTCCGCAATTTGATGGCGCACGGCGTCTGCAAGCTGATCAACCAGCGCCTCTTCGGCAGGTGGGGCGGCAGGCCGTGTCTCTGTCGGATCGGCTGTCGCGTCTGTACTGGCAGTGCCCGTTGTCCGTGCCGGTACGTTGCCAGAGGTGGCCGCGTAAGGTGCAGCGGGCGAGGGCGCAATCGTCCTAGCATCTGATGTGTCGGCTTCCGCGGTCACGTCTGCGAGACCCTCGGAAGCGTCGGAGCGACCGTCTGGTTTGGCGGTCTCATCAATCGCCTTGTCGACATGTTCTTGGTCCGCCGCAAGGCTAGGGGAGGGGGCTTCAGCGTCGGGCAGTGCCTTGCGTTGCTCGAGATGGCCTTCCGGCAGGCCTGGCATAGCCCCGCTCTGGCGGGCCCAAGCGGTTACAAAGCTTGGCAGGCTGCTTGGAACCGGAGTTGTCGCATTGGCACTGCGTGGCTTTGGCCCAAAACTGCGTGCGGCCTGTTTGATCGTCTCGGGCTGCATATCCGGATCTGCAGGCGTGTCTTTGGAGTCGGCATCCATGTCTTCAGGCGCAGCATCAGATGCCGAGGAATCCTCTTCGGCCAATGCAGAGCTGTCCGCAGATTGGGCCGGTGCGGTTTCAGCAAGTGCTTCCTGCACGGTTTCCGTCTCGAGGGGCTCCGCGTCAGATGAGGCCTCCGGCTGTGCATCGTTGCTCGGTGACAGGGCATCTGCCTGGGGTTCTGCTTTGTATGGCGCCGCGTCTTCCTCAGCCTCGTTTGCTGAAGTGACTGTGCTGGCTTGTTCTGTGTCCTGCGCGGCCGCTTCAGTATCGTCGCTCTGCGGTTCTGGTTCCGTCGCTGGCGAAGTAGAGGGCGTGTCCTCAGTCTGAGAAGCCTCAGTGTTCACACGTTGTGTCGGTAAAAGCACCAGCGCTGCCACGGTTTCAGTGCCGGTGTCCTCTGCATTGTCAGTGGCCACTGTCCCTTCGCCAGACACAGCAGGATGCTCAGACATGACCGTGTCCCAGTCCAGGCGACGGTCACCATCCAGAGGAGCGGCGACAGGTGCTTCGCGGCCCGCAATCAGCTTGCGCACGGATAGAAGAACATCATCCACTTCAGGATTTGTCTTGGACATGGCTGCTCGGCTCTCTGTGTACCTTAACAAGAGCCTAGCAAGCCCAGGGCAAAGGGGCAACAATCCCGAATAGGGTATGCGCTTTGATGCCGTGCGGGCGCATGGGCAGCACGGCATCGTTCTGGTGCTTAGTTGTTCCCCAGACGTTGGAGCACTTTCTCCAACTGGCGGCCCTGCCGTGACATTGGCACCGGGGCCGATTTGACAGCGTTGTAGTATGCAGCGGGGTCATAGGTGTTGATGCCTAGATTCAGGTGTTCCACCGTCAACAAACCCATGGATGAAAGCAGCGCATAAACAGCGAGATAGCGGTTGGCCTCTGCATCAACACGTGCCGTCCGGGCGTCGAGCAGATCCTGCTCGGCATTGAGCACGTCAAGCGTTGTGCGGGCGCCCAGCTTGGCTTCTTCCTGCACCCCGCGAAATGCTATCTGTGCGGCAGCAATTTGCCGATCGGTTGCTTGAACCTGAGCCGAGGTCGCTTGAAGGTTGGCCCACGCATTGCCCACCAGTTGGCGCACCGTGTGCGTTGTGTTCAACAGGTTGGCGCGCTCTGCTTCCAGCCGATTGTTGGCTTGGCGTAAGCGCGAGCCTAGAAAGCCCGCGCCATTGGCCCCAGCGCCAAGGATCGGCTGGCGCAGGGTCAAGCTCAGCGATGCAGTGTCGTCGAACCCATTGCCAACATCGGCGACGCCCAAGTTTGCCTCCCCGGAAACTGTAAACTTTTGGGCCGCTTCTGCGGAGGCGACCGTAAGTTCCGCGACTGTGATGTTGCGCTGAGCAGCGCGGATGTCGGGATGGGTGCGGACGGCAATCCCTTCGGCATCGGCTTGACTGCTTGGCAAAGACGGGGCACCCGGAACCGCCGTCAGTGTGCCAGGGTACCGGCCGACCGCAATGCGATAGCTCTCCCGCGCAATCATCAGGTCACCCTGCGCGCGCGCCTCACCAGCGCGCGCTTGGGCAAGGGCGCTTTCGGCAAGGGCAACATCCGTGCGGGTGACTTCTCCAACGTCAAAGCGGTCTTGCGCGGCGCGCAGCTGCTCGTTGAGGACGCGCACGTTGTTGGCCCGCAGGCCCACATTGTCGGTAGCCGAAAGAACATCAAGATAAGCTGAAACGGCAGAGAAGAGAACGTTCTGTTCCAATCCGCGCAGTGCTTCGCGCGTTGCAAGAACCGTTTCCTTAGCCGCATCGATGGAAAGCTGGCTCCGCCCATTGTCAAACAGTGTCATGCTCGCCGAGAGACCAAGTGTGGTCGTTACATTCGAAGGGTTCTGCGAATTTGGATTGAATGAGGAACTGCCAATGAAGCTGACAACCGGGCGCAGCAACGTCATCGCTTGGGCCACATCTTCATCAGCGGCGCGTAGCAAGGCGCGATTCTGATCCAGTAGATGAGAATGCTCGTAGGCCCCAATCAGCGCATCCGTGAGCGATTCCGCTGAAGCCGCGGCGGGTGCCAGCGCAATTCCTGCTGTGAGAGTGATCCCGGTGACAACCGAGCGCATCTGCTTTGCAGCAGCCCGGGACCAAACGCCATATTGCTGTTTCACACTAATGGCCATTTTTGACCCCCCCCTTTGGCTGCGCGGCGATATCTACCGTGTCAGCAACATAGTGCCGCGCGCGCAAAGCCTCCAGAGAGCAAGCGGCACTAAAGTGCGAATGTGCGCAAATTCGTGAATCCGGGCAACACTGGTGCGCTCGCGTTGAAGGCATAGCGCCACGAAATGGCCCCGTCTGCCTTCAAGCCGATGCGCACTGTACCCAAAGCGCCGTCCTGAAAGAGACAAGCAATCCGACCGCCCTCTTTCAACTGATCTGCGATTGCCTGAGGCAGCGCTTCTGCGGCCCCTTCAACGATGATCACATCAAAGGGCGCATGCTGTGGAGCGCCCTCCGCCAACGGGCCTTCGACCACGGCAACATTGTCGAGGCCGCCCTCCGCTAGCAGACCGGGTGCCTCTGCGGCCATTGCTGCGTCTTCCTCGACGGCGACGACAACTTCGGCCAGATGGGCGATCAGAGCAGCAGAATAGCCCCAGCCGCATCCGATATCGAGCACCATATCGGTCGGGGCGATGGCCAAAGCATCCAATATCTTGGCCATTGTACGCGCCTCCAGAAGAACGCGGCCTTCGGCGATCTCGATGTTGTCCCCCACATAGGCGGTGTCTGACAAATCGGCTGGCAAATAGAGTTCGCGTGGGGTCTTGAGCAATGCCTCGATAATTGGAAATTTCGTGACATCGGCGGGACGGACCTGCGTGTCTACCATCATAGTGCGGCGATCAGCGTGGGATGTCATGGAAAGAGGGCCCTTTGGTGCCTTGGTTCATTAGGATATGAATTGCCACGAACCGCACGCCGGAGCAAGCATGCGAGAGAGGGCAAAACGGCGCGCTTAAATCCGATAGTTTGCATGTGGCCGGCTAAGGATTTCTGCCATTGGGCGGCTTGCACGCAGCAAAGCGGTGACGTATACGGCCCCAACCACGGCTGGCGAGTTGGCGGAGTGGTGACGCAGCGGATTGCAAATCCGTGTACACCGGTTCGATTCCGGTACTCGCCTCCAACATTTAGCGTAAAATATGAACACCACTACGATATATTGTGCCGCTCGGCGCCGAGCGAGCGAAAGATATGCTGTACACAATTCGTACACAGTCCGCGCGCAGTTTTCGCTTCTGGTTTTGGCTAATTGGTGTTATTCTTGGTTGAACAGACACTTGGCGGACTTGATGCGCGATGAGCTACGGCACAAAGACGATAACTGTGCACAGAAAGCTCCGGCTCGACAAACGTGCGAACAGTGAGAACTGGTATGCACGGCTGACGCTCGACGACGGCAAGCGTGTTGTGAAAAGCACGAAGACTGACGACTTGGAAGAAGCGAAAGAGCGCGCGCTTGAGCTTTACAGCGACATCCGTGGACGCGTCAAAAACAACCTTCCCGCTCAAACACGCAAATTCAAGCACGTCGCCGAATACGCGATACGGCGCATGCAAGATGAGTTGAACGCAGGCGGCGGCAAGCAAGCTTACAAGGATTACGTCTCCGCACTGCGCCGCTGGCTGATTCCATATTTTGGTACGACAGACGTAGACAAGATTGACTTGAAAGCACTGACAGAGTTCGACGCTTGGCGTACAAAGCGAAACAACAAGCCGTTTTCACAGAGTGGCATAAACAATCATAATTCTGCCTTGAATAGGGTTTTGGACGAAGCTGAGCTAAACGGCTGGATCGTACGGTCCCTGCGCCCAACTTTGCTTAACAAAGGCGCAAAGAGCGAAAGCAGGGGCAGCTTTACGAACACCGAATACAAGCAGATCTACACAGCGCTGCGCACCTGGCACGAAAAGACGAACAACAAGAAAGCGAAGGCAACGCGGGAAGTGCTGCGCAACTACGTGCTGTTCCTTGCGAACACTGGCGTACGGCACGGCACAGAAGCGCTTGGACTGCGCTGGCGGAATATTGAGTGGCAAGAGAAAGACGGTGAAAGTTACTTGGTGGTCAATGTCGATGGTAAAACGCGCAAGCGCAGCGCGGTGGCGCGTGACAGAGTTGAAGCCTACTTAGATAGACAGCGCAAACTAAGTCCAAAGCTGCAAAGCGTAGCGTTTGACGAGTTGATCGCAGCACGCAGTGATGAGTTCGTGTTTACAACGCGGCTGGGCGATGTTGCCAATATTGCGAGCCTGAACCGAGCGTTTAACGCACTGATGGAAGTGCTAGAGTTGAAGCACGGAGCGGACGGCAAAACACGGTCGCTTTACAGCTGGCGGCATTACTATGCGACGCAAGATTTGAAGCGCGGGGTCAGTACGCATGTGCTTAGCAAGCAGATGGGTAACAGCACGGCTATGCTGGACAAGCACTATAGTAAAATAAGCCCGCTTCTAAACGCGCAACTACACAGCGGGCGTCGCAAGCACACAGATACAGCTAAGGGCGCTGTAGTGGGGGCACAAAGCGTCGTTGACGCTGCTTTTGCGATGCTGATGGACGGACAGCTGGACGAAGACGCGCTGCTGGCAGCAATTGGCGTTGGACGCGACGGCTATGTTGCTACCAACGAGATCAAGTTGATTGCTTTGGAGGCAATGCGCGCTGAAAGAATAAATTCTGAAACGCTAATGCGGATTCTGAATGGCTAGCGGGCGCTGAAAAACGCGCCCGCGCTAGTGTCGATCATGCAGCTTTGCGCTTACTCAGTGCCGCTTCGATCGCCGCGTCTAGTTCGCCTTGTTGCGTGGCAACCAAAAATGCTTCCAGCGCGCTTGCCACGTATTTGAGGTCTTTCACAAACACTGCGTTGCCCTTGCCCAAGTCCAACACTTTGCTGCCGTATCTGCATTGGACATACCAGCCGGCATCTTGTTCAAAAAACCAAGCACGCACCCGTCGCATTTTTTCAATGGCAACTTTTTCGCCGTGTTCGTTTGTCGCCCAACCTTTTGCGCGGACCTGATACACATCGCCTTCCAGCTTAGCTGCGAGCACTTTCGCCTGCTCTTCGATAGCTGCGATCAGCTTTGCGCGGCGCTGTTGCGTAGGATCTTTTGTGTTTGCACGCTGGACCGTTTTGACTGTCAGTTTCGCCAGTTGCCTCATGTCTTTGCTCCTCGTTATTGCCATGCAAGTATGCGCTTGGAAAGAAGCGCGAACGACCGAAAGAGTGCCACAAGTGTCTGTTAACATACAAAAAGCGCCGCAGAGAGCGGCGCTTATCAAGATAATCAGTTTGTGGTTCAGGCTGCTTGTTATTGGGCCTTAGCTTTTACACCCTCTACCAAACTCTCCAGTTGCCGAAGCACGCGACGCAAATCTCCGTTCTCACTGCTGATCAAGAGCTCGACTTTGTCATCGCTCAATACAACGCCTTCATTTTTTAGGATGCGCTGACACAGTGGCAGCAGGGCAAGAGTAGAAAGCGCTGGCATTTCGACCAATTCGCAGCGGCTTTGAATAGCTCCGTCAACGTGCTGCAAGAAATTGGTAGTCAAAACAAGACCATGTCGGCCCAAGTATGTATCCATCAAAGCACGTGTTCTTGCTTGAGCGTTCCTATTCACCAGATCGAATTCATCGATGACTGCATATGCAAACCGCTGACCCGACATGTTCCAACCGCGCTGAATCTTTTGCAGAAAATCAGGCGTGAAGTCTGCTCCGTTAAACGTGTCATGCGGCAAGTTTTCAAACCACCCTGCATTTTCGTCGCGTGACTGCGTTGCAATGACTTGCGCAACTACGCTCTTGCCGCCGCCGTACGGACCATACAGCGAAATATTGTTTGTTCGCTGGCCGTTCGCATACTGTTCTAGCCGCTTGCGCGTCACATCATTTTCAAAGAGCAGATCCGAAAACAGCTTGGGTGCATATTTCTTGGCAAACATATTATTTCCTTTCAGTAATTTATAGGCGGGACGAGCGCCCGCCTGTGTTGTGCTTTGGATTTAGGCAGCGACCTTTTGTGCTGCATCGATTGCTGCATCCAGTGCGGCTGCACCGTTTGCTGCGTCTTGCTTGCGCTGCTTATTGATGGCCTTGTTGTTCTCTTTTGCGCTGTTTTCTTTGCCAGCTTGCGCAAGTGCCGCATTAACAACGCCAGCAGCGTTGGTCTCGTGCACGATGCTGTAGTTGCAATCGGTCTCGCGCCGCACAATCGCAACAAACAGGCTGTGCTCTGCACCATCGTCGAATTTGATCGAGCTGGAAGCATTGTCGTATGAAGGAACAAGCGGGTCGATTGCTTCGAGCTGCTGCTTAGCAAATGCGATGTTTTCTTCGCGCTGCTGCTTGGGCGTCTTTCCGTTCTGCTTTGTGCGCCGCAGCTCTTCGATGCCGCCACGCTTGCTTGCGAATTCCTTCATGCTTTCGTTGGCTGACTTTTTGATCCTCCCCCACTGAAGTGGTCCGCCCCTATAGTTAGGAAACGGAGGATCAAAGATGGGAATCAAGCGACACAAGCCGGAAGAGATTGTTACAAAGCTGAGGCAGGTTGAGGTGCTTTGCGGCCAAGGGATGCCGCGGATCGACGCGATCAGGCAGGTGCAGATAACGGAGCAGAGGTTCTATCGCTGGCGTAAGCAATATGGCGGTATGGGAACCGACCAGCTGAAGGAACTCAAACGGCTTCAGAAGGAGAATGAACGCCTGCGACGGGCCGTGTCGGACCTTACGTTGGACAAGCTGATCCTGTCTGAGGCCGCACGGGGAAACTACTGAGCCCGTCACGTCGCCGGGCTTGTATCGATCATATTCGCAGTGAGATGCGGGTGTCCGAACGGCGCGTTTGCCGTGTTTTGGGTCAGCATCGGTCTACGCAGAGACGGTTGCCTGTCGGACGTGCGAACGAATACCGCCTGGTTTCGGACATGGTCGAGCTGGCGCGCCAATATGGTCGATATGGGTATCGCCGGATTGCGGCTTTGCTGAGAGATGCGGGTTGGTTGGTGAACGACAAGCGGGTCGAACGCCTGTGGCGACGTGAAGGGCTAAAAGTGCCAATGAAGCAGCCGAAGAAAGGGCGGCTCTGGCTGAACGACGGCTCATGTGTCCGGTTGCGGCCTGAGTATCGTAACCACGTTTGGTCCTATGACTTTGTGCACCACCGGACAGATGACGGACAGGCATTCCGAACTCTGAACATCCTGGATGAGCACAGCCGGGAATGCCTGGCGATCCGAGTGAAACGCAACCTGAACTCGACTGAGGTCATCGACGCGCTGACGGACCTGTTCATCCTGCGTGGTGTCCCTGCTTACATCCGATCAGATAATGGACCTGAGTTCATCGCAGAGGCTGTGAGGAACTGGATTGCAGCGGTCGGCGCCAGGACCGCGTACATCGAGC
>Ga0189289_10375_pt1 | contig 20667 bp, 20 predicted proteins | sample UW106minimetaG_FD_130313 | JGI IMG/M metagenome (GOLD analysis project Ga0189289, IMG submission 130313) | Marine microbial communities from the Costa Rica Dome - UW106 mini metaG | ecosystem: Environmental > Aquatic > Marine > Oceanic > Photic zone | place: Costa Rica: the Eastern Pacific...
AAAATACCCGCCATATTCTTCAGCCCAAAATTTTATCTCATCATGATAGTAATCCTTTAAATAAGAGGTAATCTCTTTGGGGCAATCAATTTCACGAGACTTGTTTATTTTATTATCTAAAGTTGAGATATTTATATTTATTTGAGTGTCCTCTGCAATAAAGGAGACAATATCATTTAGTAACTTATTTGGATTATCCTTGATCGCATCATAAAATCCAATCAGAATTTGATGTTTAGGGAATACTTTTTTGTAGTTGTTGATTGTTCGGGTATAATCCGATCTAAGTAATTGCTCATCAGTTTTTAGAAATTTTATTATGTTTTGAGTGTCCACATCTTTTAATGAGAAATCTTTAATATGTCTTATATTATGGCGATAATGAGACCATGCTCTGTCTATAGGGTTTCTGAGCATTAAGATTAACTTTGCTTGAGGAGCAATATTATACATCCTTCTAATATCGTCCTCGTTAAGAATTGCATAACTTGGTGTAACTTCACCTGTAAGTTGACTATAATTTTTAAATAAGGACAAAAACCATTCGTCAGAATAATTAGAAAAGTACCACTTTAAAAAGAACTTTACTTTTCCCCATTGAAAATGAAAGGCATAATAAAGTGTTTCGAGTACTGCTCTTGATAAATACCTTAGGTTTAATGCACGCTTATAAAAATATGTTTCATTCAATTTATTAGGTGAGGGATAATCAGCACTTCTGTCAAAATAATGAAGTTCTTTAACTGGTGGTAATTCAAATTCGGAAATTTGATTGAGCTGATAAAACAACCAAGTAGTCCCAGATTTTTGAGCCCCAATCCCAAAAAAATTAATACTCATATTCTTTATACTACGTTTAAAATCCCTTTTATTATGGGCATTTTATCAAAAATAAAACTATTGAGATTACGATAATTAAAGTTAAACAATCATACCGGCTGCGACAGTCTCGTTTGTCGTATCATCAATTAAAATAATACTTCCTGTGGTTCTATTCTCTCTATATGGATCAACCATCAGTGGTTTTGTGGTTCTAATTTTAACCTTTGAAATATCATTCATTCCGAGGCTTTTGTCTTCCATATTTCTGTCCAATGTTTCAATATTAATCTTATAAACCACCTCCTTAATCATTGCCTTTTGTTCATTACTGGTGTGCCTAATACTATACTTAGCTCTTGGTCTGGCTGGGTTATTATGCAACCAACAAAGCATCACTTCAATGTCTTGAACCGCTTCAGGTTTATTATTAGACCTTACAATCATATCTCCTCTACTAATATCTATGTCATCTTCTAAAGTAATTGAAGCAGACATTGGAGCAAAAGCCTCCTTTAGATCACCGTCATAAGTACTAACTGATTTTATTTTACTAGTAAATCCTGAGGGCATAACAGTTATTTCATCCCCTGGTCTAAATACACCACTAGCCACTCTTCCTGCATAACCTCTATAATCCCTATTTTCGTCATCACTTTGTGGTCTTAAAACCGTTTGAACAGGAAATCTCGCGTCGACTTTATTAATATCGCTACTAATATGCATGGTTTCTAAAGTGTGGAGGAGCGGCGCACCTTGATACCAATCCATATGCTCTGAGCGATTAACTACATTATCACCCAGCAGCGCACTAATAGGAATAAAACGAATGTCTTTTACTAACATTTTGGATGAAAATTTCTCAAATTGATTTATCACATCATTATAGGCTTGTTCGGAAAAATCCACCAAATCCATTTTATTAACACAAACTATTACATGAGGTATTTGTAAGAGTGAAGCAATAAAAGAATGTCTTCTAGTTTGTTCTATAACCCCATGTCTTGCGTCTACTAAAATTATAGCCGCATTAGCTGTTGAAGCTCCTGTAACCATATTTCTAGTATATTGAATATGACCAGGTGTATCTGCAATAATAAATTTACGTTTTGGAGTTGTAAAATACCTGTACGCAACATCAATTGTAATTCCTTGTTCTCGCTCATCCCTCAATCCGTCAGTAAACAAGGCTAAGTCCACACCATCATGCCCTTTCTTTTTACTGGTGTTCTCAATGGCTTCTAATTGATCTTCAAATATCGATTTTGAATCATATAGTAATCTCCCAATTAACGTACTTTTTCCATCGTCTACACTTCCTGCTGTTGTAAATCTTAATAACTGATTATTATCTAACATTTTTTCTCTTTTAAAAATATCCTTGACGTTTTCTATCTTCCATTGCTGATTCTGATCGCTTATCATCACTTCTATTCCCTCTTTCTGTTTGACGCATTCCAGAGACCTCATCGACTATTTTCCCTAAAGTATCAGCGTCTGACTCTATTCCGCCTGTTATTGTAATATCTCCAAGTGTTCTAAAACGAACTATTTTGGTTACAATTTCTTCATTAGGTTCTAACTTTAGGAACTGAGAATTTGGAATCCAAGAATTTTGCCTCCATACAACTTCACGTTGATGAGCAAAATATAACGAAGGTATCTCTATATTTTCTCTCATAATATAATTCCAAACATCCATCTCAGTCCAATTACTTATAGGAAAAGCTCTGAAATGCTCACCCTCAAAATGCTTTCCATTAAAAACATTCCAAAGTTCAGGTCTTTGGTTTTTTGGATCCCATTGGCCAAAATCATCTCTATGAGAGAAAAAACGCTCTTTTGCTCTAGCCTTTTCCTCATCTCTTCGACCACCACCAATAGCACAGTCAATATTATTAGATTCAATAGCGTCTAATAGTGTTGTAATTTGTAGAGCATTTCTAGTTGCGTTTTTTCCCTTTTCTTCCGCAACCCTGCCTTGATCAATTGATTCTTGAACTGAACCAACTATTAGTTCAACGCCTAAACTCTTAATGATATTATCCCTAAATTGTATGGTTTCGGGAAAATTATGACCCGTATCTACATGCATTAATGGAAATGGAATCTTCGCAGGATGAAAAGCTTTTTTTGCCAAATGCGTTACAAGAATTGAATCCTTACCTCCTGAGAATAAAATAACAGGATTGTCGAATTGAGCCCAAACCTCACGTAGAACGAAAATTGCCTCACTCTCTAATTCATCTAAATAATTCAAATAATATTTACTCATGTTCTAATAATTTAACCACAGACTTAAATCTTTATTAAGAAGCCTAGAGGTTTCTAAAATATCCTCCTTATATAGGGATAATAATTTCTTTTTTTCTGACTCCGTTAATGGCTTTTTATCCAATTTTTCTCTGTTGAGGTGGTCTAAGGTGTTTAATATCCCTAATCTTGGTTTGTTTAATATTTTTCTAGCCAACTTAGCTAAATATTTCGCAAACTTAGGGGGTCTATTTACTATTTTATTCAAAAATTTACTTTTTGGTTTTTTAGCGTCATTAATTCTCGGAAAATCAACTCTCCCATCATCTTTCAAATTTAAAAAAGACACTATTTCTTGATATGTTCTTCTGTTATCTTTTTTAAAGTCGTCAAATAAAACAACTTTCACATTTTTCTTTGGAAAATAATTATAAATGTTTTTTATCTGACTACCGTACTTAGCTATTTCAGAATAGTTAAGCAGTCTTTGAGACCTACAGTGCTTAGGTAAACTTTTACCTTCCATTCGATCCTTTTCCAAACCTAACACCTTATCTAAATCTTTATGATCCTCGTCTAATGTAAATAATATCTGCTGGTGAAATGACGGAACCATTTCTAATGGGTTTCTTATCATAACCAACAACTTTGATTCAGGATATAATTGATAAATGTTTTTTATTGCATCTTTAGAGAACATATAAAAAATTGATGCATCACCAATAATTTTTTCATGTTTTACCTTATTAAACAAATTTAAATATGCTTTCAAGCTATCAACATATTTCATTTTTGGCATATCATCAGCAAAAAAATTTGGTTCTTTAGGTTCTGAAATAAAAATATCAGGGTGAGTTCTCAAATATTCGACCATGGCTGTAGTCCCACATTTAGGACCACCAACTAAAAAGAAGTTTGGGGCTTTTGAGTTCATTTTTTATTCCACAAGCATTATATCACTAATCCAAAATGATCCTAACATTCCTGAGCCTTTCCAATTTTTTCTTTCATAAATGTAGAAATTAAGACTATCAAAATATTGGGTATTGGGTAAAACTGCTCTAAGCCTAATATATCTGTTATTATCAATTTCTTCTAACTTTGGAGCATAGGCGCCTAATAAGTCATTATTATAAGTTATATTATTCATCCCTCTAACACCTATACCATATTTTAAAACCGCATCATGAGTAGTATTGGGGTCAAGTTTTAGCACCAACTTATATGTACTATCGTTTACTTTATCCACTCCAAATTCTTCAACAAATAAATCTTCATTAAATCTTTTATTAACCAGCCTTAAATCAAATAATTGATCATCATAGGTGGAGCCTGATTGTTCTGAAGTGTTTATTCCATCGTCAGCTTTATTCTTTCGATTTATATCATTTTTAGCTTCTTCTTTACACGAACTTAATAGTGTAATTAATGTGATAATATGAACTATTCTTCTCAAACCCTATAATCTATCTTTTAAAAATAATAATATTCGTGCAACTGCGTCTTCAACACTTTCCCTCTCCGTTTTTATTTCTAAGTGTGGGTTTACGGGAGCCTCGTATGGAGCTGAAATTCCGGTCATATTTTCAATTTCCCCTGCCCTCGCTTTCTTATATAAGCCTTTTACATCCCTTCGTTCACATTCTTCAATACTCGTATTAACAAAAATTTCAATAAAATTATTTGTGAGAACAATGTTTTCAATATCCTTTCTGTCTTTACGATATGGCGAAACAAATGCTCCCAAAACTACAACTCCCGCATCTATAAAGAGCTTAGCAACCTCAGCTATTCTTCTAATGTTTTCGGTCCTATCTTCAGGCGCAAATGTTAAATCCTTGTTTAGACCTGATCTAATATTATCACCATCTAAAGTATAGGTGCTAACACCTTTTGAATTAAGAGCCTTTTCAAGTGCATTCGCTATAGTAGATTTGCCTGATCCTGATAAACCAGTGAGCCACAATAACATCGACTTATGCCCATTAATCGCAATCCTATCTTCTTTTGTAGTGTGATAATTATGCTGAACTATATTTTTTGACATTTTACCCTTTTTTGCCTAATAAAAAGTTTCTAATCCTACCCAATGGTAATTTTAACCAAAGCCGTTCATGTAAATAATACAGCACAAATTTCGTAAATAATTCTGTAAATGCAATATATAAAGTTATTTCATCAAAAGTCTCTAATACAGTTCCTGAAATTACAAATGTCATTAAAGTAGCAATTACTCTCCAAGAAATGGTTTTTTTCAAAGTTTCCTTTTGAGAAACGACTTTATTTAATAGGATTTTTTGCCAAGCTCTTTCGTGCAAATAATAAACTATAAACTTTGATAAAAATTCAATTACACCAATTTTAACAGCCTTATCAAGGCTACATTCCCCATTTAAACATGTTATAAATAATACCACAAGAATAGTGTCGGAAGTGGCAATGATACGCCATGAGACTCCTTTTAGTAGGCTTCTCACATGAGACTCTTTTTTATATGTACTCATTTATAATCTTACTTAGAAACTATAAACCAAGGATTTAGCAAATTCTCTTTGTTGTATTGTAATGAACCATTGGTTTCTTTTGATATAACGTTTATCCCTACCGCATTGCATATCGCTTGACCTGCAGCAGTATCCCATTCCATTGTAGGAGCAAACCTCGGGTAAACATCCGCTTGACCCTCAGCAACTAAACAAAATTTCAACGAACTCCCTTTTGAAACTATACCAACCTCCTTACCGTCTTGTTTCAAATCTTCAATAAAATCTAAGGTTTCTTGACTCATGTGCGAACGACTTCCAACTACTTGTAGATGATCGGTTCTTGTTTTAGGCTTTAAACCTATACTACATTGTTTAATCTTTTCTAAAGAAGTATCATGACTTGATAAATTTGCCTTATACGCTTTTTGACTCGACACTTCAGAAAAGTAAAGCGCTTTAGTAGCAGGAACATAAATAACCCCTAGGATCGGATGTCCCTTTTTAACCAGGGCAATATTGACTGTAAATTCCCCGTTTCTCTTAATAAATTCCTTTGTGCCATCTACAGGATCAACTATCCAGCAAGTATTCCAAAATTTCCTCTCGTTATAGTCAATTTGTTTGTTTTCTTCACTTATTATTGGGAATGGAGTTTTTTTTAAATAAGTGTTAATTACATCATTAGATCTTCTGTCAGCCTCAGTTAATGGGGACTTATCATCTTTAAGTTCCACACCAAATGCTGTATCATATACATCCATTATAACTGATCCAGCCTTAAGTGAAGCCTCTATTGCAAGAGCTAAATTTCTATTTATTTCCATATTGCTAACAATTAAAGACTTTTTTATAAATATCTATTAGTTTTTTACTTTCATAATCCCAAGATAGTTCATTCACCACTCTCTTGTATCCATAATCACTCATTTCTTTCCTTACCTCTGGATGATCTAATAAATACATTATTTTATCCCCAAAATCTAAAGGATCCGTATTTTTAGCATAAATTGACGCCTTTTCAGCAGAAAACTTACCCTCTTTTAAAGTAAATTGAACTATGGGTTTTTTTAAAGCCATGTATTCCATAATTTTATTCATGGTAGATAAATCATTCATTGCGGTTGGCTTATCAGGGTTAACACAAACGTCTGCTGTATTTAATACTTTAAGCATTGTTTCATCATCGACTCTTCCATAAAAATCGAATGCATGATCTAAATTCATTCGTTTAGCTAAAGCTTTTATTTCTTCCAAATGTGTTCCTCCACCAACTATTGCAAAATGTACATCGTCGCGTTCAGATAATATGTGTTGAGCGGACTCTAATAATAGATCTAAGCCTTCTTGTTCTCCAATTACACCTATATATCCAATTAAGAAAGCTTTACCATTTTTTATTTTTTGTGTTGGTTTTAATATTTTCAATCGATCAAGTTTTGGTCCACTTCTCACGACTTGAACATTTTCAGGTTTCATTTTACCGCGTTCTATAGCTATTTTTTTGTAGGATTCATTTGTTGCAATAGAATAATTTGCAGTTTTAAAGGTCAACTTTTCAAAAAGCACCATCAGTTTATAGAAAAAGCCCTTTTTATTAAATTTTGAAATATAAAGTTCTGGATTAATGTCGTGATGATCAAAAACATAACGCACCCCAAATACTTTAAAAAATAGGGCTGTGATGAAAATTAAATCTGGAGGGTTACAACCATGGATAACGTGAAATCGTTTTTTAAAGAAAATTTTCCAACTTAAGACAAACTCCCAAAAAATAGCTTGAGAATATTCTACTAAATATCCTAATGCTCCTTTACCCTCTCTTAAGGGGTGTCTATAAATAGAAATGTCATTAATAAGCTCAAAGGATTTCTCATAACCCTTCATTTTTGGACAAATTATAGAAACTTTTGCCCCGTTTTCACTAAGTGTATTGGCCTCCTGCCACACCCTTCTATCAAAAGGAGCTGGCAAATTCTCAATTACAATTAATATGTGTTTACCAGCAAATTCCAATATAGTTGTCTTTTGAGGTTAAATCTTTATCAATTCTAACAAAATCTATGACTATTTGGTCTGGATTTACTCTTGTTAAAATATCTCTAAATTCTTCAGAATTGTTTCCAATAACTAAAACCTCTGAGGAGTCTATAACATCTTGGATTTCTTCTTTAAGTAGTTTGTAAATATGTGGGATATGATTATTAATGTATTCTTTATTCTTGCCAAGAAGAGAGGATAAATGAACATTACTATCATAAACGCTAAGTTGATATCCGCGTCCAATTAATGTTTCTATTACTGTAACTAAAGGACTTTCTCTTAAGTCGTCCGTTCCGGATTTAAAAGCAAAACCTAAGAACCCTATTTTTCTTTTACCTGTTTTTTTAATTAAATCTAAACCTCTTTCTATTTGATAGAAATTGCTTTTCAATAAACTAGACAGTAAAGGCGTTTTTAAATCTAAGCTTTTTGCAACTTGTGCAAGACCTCGTACATCTTTAGGAAGGCAAGAACCCCCAAATGCAAATCCAGGTTTTAAGTAATATGGAGATAAATTTAATTTGGTATCCTTGGCAACAATATCCATTACTCGATGTCCATCCACATCGTATTCCTTACAAATATTGCCAATTTCGTTAGCAAATGTAATTTTCATTGCATGAAAATTATTATTTGCATATTTAATCATCTCTGCCTCTTCTGGGTTTAAAAAATAAATCGGTGCAGATAATGATTTATAAAGTGATTCCATTATGGATTTACTCTTACTAGATTCAGTCCCTATAATGGTATATGGAGGATTAACAAAGTCTTTCATTGCCGTACCTTCACGAAGGAATTCTGGGTTAGATACTATACCGAAATCTTCCCCAAATGCTTTTCCAGATATATCTTCAATAATCTCTCTGCATACTTTTAAGGTACCTACTTTAACTGTACTCCTAATGGCTACCGTGTGGAAACTGTCTTTAGCTTTTATGCCTTCTGCTATTTGTTTGGTAACTTCATAGATATAAGCTAAATTGATAGAGCCATTGGAAAGACTAGGTGTGCCAACACAAATAAATGACACATCTGAACTGAGAACTGCTAGCTTATAATCATTAGTAGCCTGTAACGAGCCTTTTTTTACCGAATCAGCAATCTGTTCTTCAAGACCAGTTTCTATTATCGTTGATTTCCCTTCATTTATTAAGTTAATCTTTGTTTCGTCGATATCAATTCCTATCACATCATGTCCTTCTCGTGAAAAGCATGCGCAACAAACAACGCCTACATAACCTAATCCAAAAACACTTATTCTCATTAATTGTATAATATATAATTTAAAGTCCTTGTAAAGTAATACTTGAAATTTTTGTTTATTGTTTTACTTTGATTTCTCAATATGATTGAATCTTCTAATCTTATCCTGTTGCCATCAAATAATAACCCTGTTTCAAGAGGCCTATTATTTTTAATTTTATTTATAAGCTCCTGTTGATTAATTTTAAAACGGTTCTGTAAATCAACTAGGACTTCTGTTGGTTGGGCTACTAATTCCTCGTATCTAATGACTTTTGTATTATGTCCTTTTTGCTTCAATATAAAGAGTGTGATTTCACACAAAATATTTACAAAAAAATAATACAAATTAGCTGATAAAAAACCCTTTTTAGGCTGTTCTAAATCAGTTTTTTGAAATGAAGAAACTACACTAACTGGGTCTTTTTTTAAATAAATATAATGTATGCTTAAATTTTCGTTCTGTAAATAATTTGATATGTTTAAAGCTCTACATGGATATTTGGATGACTCAATAATAACTTCTTTATTACTTTTCTCATTAATCGCAATATACATATCGTTTAAACAATTTCTGTACTTATGATTATTAATTTTAAAGATTGTTTTTAAAAAAGACGTATGGTACTCGTTTTTTTTAAATAAACTGTTTAACTCTGACAGGTTACTGTGGCCTTTATCTTTAAGATTTGATTTAATAATTGTCCAAAACTTATAAGTGCTTGAGTCGGAATCTCGATGAGGTGGTTGTCCAGATCTCTTATAAAAGCGGTTGATTTCGCCAAGACTAACAGCATTAGAATTATTTCCTAGCATTATATCTAATAACGTTGTACCACTCCTTCCCGCACCTAAAATATAGATTAACTTTCTTGTCATTCAGAGATTCTTGTAAGTCTGCAAAAATATCATTTAATTGTTCTTGGTCAATTCATTAATACGATTAATCAATATGGACGATAAGTTTAATTGTTTTGTTGTCAATTAACTTACAGATCATATTTATTATTTGGCATTTGTTAGTAATTATTTAATTAAATAATGCTGAATTACTTTCTTAAGACTTGTTCTCCAATGCGAAATTTCAATATTAAATGTTTCTTTGATTTTCGATTTTTCTAAAACACTGAAGCTTGGTCTTACAGCTTTTGTTGGGTAATCTTTAGTTGTAATTGGAGTAAGTTCTATAACACTGCTGTTTTCATCAAATATTGCTTGAGCAAAATCATACCAACTAGCAACCCCTTCGTTACTAAAATGATATAATCCGTAACTATTTGATCTATTTTTGATTATGTGATTAATAATCACCTCTGCTAAATCTCTCGCGTATGTTGGGGACCCTATTTGATCTGCAACTACACTTATTTTTTTTCGAGTTTTAGACAATTTTAGCATTGTTATTAAGAAATTTGTTCCATACTCAGAATAAAGCCATGATGTCCGAATTATGAAGTGTTTTTTGCAGTGCTTTTTTACTGCTTTTTCTCCAAGTAATTTTGATAAACCATATTCGTTCTGAGGATCTGCTAGATCTGTTTCATTGTATGCTAAAGATTTGTTTCCATTAAATACAAAATCTGTTGATATATGAATTAAGGTGGTGCCATTAGCGTGGCATATTTGAGCAAGGTATTCAACACCTTTATGGTTTACAAGATTTGCCTGTTTAATCTCGTCTTCTGCTTGATCAACATTAGTATAAGCCGCGCAATTAATGCAGTAATTTAAATTATTTAATTCGAAAAAGGACGTTAAAGATGATAAATCTGTTATATCCAGTTCTTCCGAAGATTTAAAGATAAAATTATACTGAGAGGATAATTCTTCTGATAAGTCTTTAAGACAATTCCCTAATTGACCATTACCGCCCGTGACTAGAATGTTTGTCATATTTGAAGTTCCTTAAAAGTTGGAAGTACTAAATCCTTTTCTGAAATTATTAATTCTTCCTTAGGAAGTTTCCAATCTATACAAAGTTCTTCATCATTAAATATAATACCACCTTCAGAATTTCTGTTATAATAATTATCACATTTATAAGCAAATATTGCCACTTCTGATAAGGTTACGAAACCGTGAGCAAAGCCTCTCGGTACAAATAATTGACGTTTATTATCCTCATTCAAAATAACAGATACATGCTGCCCAAATGTTTTAGAATTCACTCTACAATCAACAACGACATCAAGTACTTCGCCTTTAATAACTCTTAATAATTTAGCTTGGGCAAATTCGCCAGTTTGAAAATGTAATCCTCTTAAAACACCCTTTTGAGAGAAGGATTCGTTATCTTGAACAAAGTTTATGCTTGATCCTAGATAATTTTCAAATAACCTGTAATTAAAAGACTCGTAAAAATACCCTCTTTTATCCTCAAACACTCGCGGTTCGATTATAAAACAATCCTCTAAATCAGTTTGCTTAAAATTCATTCTTTTTCTTGTAACAATCCTAATAAATTCTTTCCGTAGCCACTCTTTAATAAAGGTCTTGCTAAATCTTTAAACTGGTTTTCTGAAATATAATTCATTTCAAATGCTGCGGCTTCAATTGAGCCTATTTTTAAGCCTTGTCTGTTTTCTATAACTTCAACAAATTGAGACGCCTGCATTAAAGAATCAAATGTGCCTGTATCAAGCCACGCTGTTCCTCTATCTAAGATACTAACGTTGAGCTTGTTTTGATTGAAATAGATCCTGTTTACATCTGTTATTTCTAATTCACCTCTTTTACTCGGGCTAATACTTTTTGCGATTCTTACAACTTCGTTATCATAAAAATAAATTCCCGGTACCGCATAATTTGATTTTGGGTTTTCAGGCTTCTCTTCTATGGATAAAACTTGACCTTTGTCGTCAAATTCAACAACTCCATATCGCTCAGGGTCATGGACACGGTATGCATATATTACGCCTCCATTTGGATCATTATTGCTTTGTAGTAATTTAGACAATCCTGTTCCATAAAAAATATTATCCCCTAAAATAAGAGCGACTTTGTCATCTCCAATAAATTGCTCACCAATTAAAAAGGCTTCTGCTAGACCATTTGGAGCTTCCTGAACAGCATATTCGAACCTGCAGCCATATTTTGAACCGTCACCAAGAAGATCTTCAAATAGCGGTAGGTCTTTTGGTGTAGATATGATTAGAACTTCTCTAATCCCAGAATACATCAAAGTAGATAGCGGATAGTATATCATTGGTTTGTCATATACTGGCATCAATTGCTTACTTACCGATAATGTAAGCGGATGCAGTCTTGTGCCCGATCCACCAGCTAATATAATTCCTTTCATATTTTTTCGTATTGGTTCTGGTAGTAACTAAGATAATCGCCACTTGTGACACTATTAAGCCATTCTGAATTTTTCAAATACCAATCTATAGTTTTAGATAAACCCTCCTCAAATGTTACTGACGGTGACCAGCCCAACTCCTCTTTTATTTTAGTTGCGTCTATAGCATATCTTAAATCATGGCCAGGTCTATCCTTGACGAAAGTTATCAACTCTTCTGAAGAGTTTTCTTTATTTCCCAGTCTTTCATCCATTTGTCGACATAGTAGCCTAACTAAATCTATATTCTTCCATTCGTTGAATCCACCAATATTGTAGGTTTCAGAAAGCTTACCTTTATGAAAAACGGTGTCAATTGCTACTGCATGATCGATTACATAAAGCCAATCTCTAGTGTAATTTCCATCACCATAAACAGGAAGAGGCTTTTTGTTAATGATATTATTAATAAATAAAGGTATTAGTTTTTCAGGAAATTGATTTTGTCCGTAATTATTAGAGCAATTTGTAATAACATATGGTAAACCGTAGGTTTCACCATATGCCCTAACAAAATGATCTGAACTCGCTTTAGATGCTGAGTACGGTGAATTGGGATCGTATACTGTGTTTTCGGTAAAAAATCCTGTATCACCAAGAGTTCCGTAAACTTCATCAGTGCTTACATGATAGAAGAGTTTATCTGTAAAGTTTGCGCTCCACAATTCTTTGAATGCATTCAATAAGGTTACGGTTCCAATAACATTTGTTTTAACAAAGGATAAAGGGTCTTTTATAGATCTATCAACATGAGATTCAGCAGCAAGATGTATGACGTGTGTGAATTTATAGGTTTCAAAAATTTGGCTTATGAAATGTCCATCTGTAATATCACCCTTAATAAATTTATAATTTGGATATAATTCAATATCTTTTAAATTCTCCAAATTGCCAGCATAGGTTAATGCATCTAAATTATAGATTTTATAGTCGGGATATCTTTGAACAAAACGTCTTATAAGATGAGAACCTATAAAACCTGCACCACCAGTAATTAAAACAGATTTTGAGTTATTCATACTCTTTAATAAATTTAAAAACTCTAAAAAGTGTGTACGCAAGAACCATTAACACAAAAATCACTGCTGGGAAAATAAAGGTATACTTATTAAAAATTGAGGTTTTTATAGTACCTACTTCGTCAAATCGTGAAAGAATATCATAATATTCATTTTCATTTAAAAGTTGCTCATCAATTATCCTTATTGCCCCTCTTATCCTTAGTTCTTCTTGAAATAACTCATATTCCTTAGTTTTTGTTTTCTCCTGAGCTAACGGAATAATGCCACCTGCATAAGTAGCTTCTCCCTTACTCGATTCATTCTTTTTAATTTCAAGATAGGTTTCTTGAATATCTTGTACTCTTTTTAATTCTTGTAGAAATGTTTGCTTTTTAACGCGACGAATGGAATCTGTTTTCGCTTTTAATTTTTTAGAATACTCATTTTCAAATGTCTTTACAAATCCTTTTTCTAAACTAAGAAAAATATCATTTTCTGTTGCTTTAGCGGTAATAGAAAAAATCGTACCTGCAAGAATATCTCTTTTTTCCAAAAAGTCTTCAAAAGTCATTTCAAGAACTAATGTGCTGTCGATAGAGCGCATATATCTATCATATTCTCTAATTAAATCGTATTGAGTCTCTGGGCCAATTTCAATTTCGAACCCTTTAATTTGCTTGGCTATTGTAGAACTATCAATCTCAAAAATTTCAGAAAGTTCTTTGTAGTTCCCAGATCCAATTAAAGAATTAAAATAATTTACTTTTGTCGTAAGCTGGTATTCTGAATCGTAATAGGGTTTTACGAGCATACTAGAACTATAGATAGGATCTTTGAATTTTTCTACAAAATACCCGACTAAAGCAGCTCCAATTAAAATTACTGAGATGAGTTTGAAGTTTTCAACTAAAGGTTTTAACGAATGGATAACGATTCTGAAAATAAAATGAAAAAAGCTGCCAATGGCTTTGAACAGCTTACTAAATGCTCTTCCAATAAGTCTAAATACTATAATTAAATCTACCTCTTCGTTATTTGATTGTTCTGGTACCTTATTACTCATAACTTTTTATGAATTAAAAATTTGCTCTAATATTTTTTTTGTAATTACATATGTAGGTCTAACCCCTGAAGTGCCTAATCCGCCTGATGCAAGAGTACTTCCTGTCTCTAATGGGTTATCACTTGCATAATATGCATACCTTACTTTTACATCCTCATTAATACTGCTCCTAACTTTTGAAGCTGCTTGGATTGCTTTTTGGTAATGTGCTCCTTCCATTTCCAGTCCAATCACATTCCAAGTTGAATTCTTAAAGAACTTCAAAATTTCTTTATTCTGAAGAGATGTCCCCAAAACAGTAATCATGGTACCCTCATAAACATCCACTCCGCAATCTACTAAATCGTTTTTTGTTAGCTCATTTTTAAAAGGATAGTTATCTGCCGTACCTTCAAAAATATGAGCTGATGGAATCATTACATCGCCTTTACCCCCCTCTAGAATTCCTGCCTTTCCCATTATAGAAATTGACTTAACATCTAAATGTACCTTTTTTCCATCTACTGAAATAGGCTTTAAGAATTCATCTAAAGTCTCATAAGCCTGCTCACCAAAAGCATAATCCATAACAAAAATAACAGCTTTATTTTCTATGGTTGATTTGGAGTAATTAAATGTCGTTTTTGAAAAATCTATTTTATCTGTATCAAAAATTTGAACATCAATGTTGGTTCCGGAAGAATCTTTTATATAGATCATTCCGTTTTGCAACGCTGTTTTTTCAACTTTATTGCGCATTGCAGCATTTTTTCCATCGCTCAGGGCTTCGTATATTTTGAAAATGTCTTTTTTTGTGTCTACACCTTTTAACGATGTTTTTGCAAAAATAGAATTCATAACGCTATGCATATTTGCACTTATAATATGGATAGGCCTATCTAATAGGCCATTTTTATGTAATACAGATTTAATATTATCTGCCCAAACTTCGCCATGGATGTGATGCCCTAATCGTTCTCTTAATACTGGACTAAAGGTTATGGTCCTTTTACTTCTCTTAACTACCTCTTCGATAGCTAATTTACCCAACCAATATATGATATGTAAAAAGCGCTCTGGCTGATTTTGAGTTGCGAATTTTGAATATGCTTCTGTTAACTCGTTAAACGTTCTACCTAAAATATTAGCCGTATGCGTAATTGCTATTTCTCTTTCCTTTTGTGTTAGTTTCTTACCAGATTTTACTGCATTTTCTAATTTCTGCCAATCCCTTACTGTTGTACCCTCGTCATCAATAAGTACACGCTTGCTTATTTTATGCGACTCTACGAATAAAAAAGTTAAATGGGTTAAAATATCGTAAATCTCAGAGCGACCTCTTGTAATTTCGATATTCATTTGCTCATCATCAATTCGATAGCAATTACGTCTTCGCTTAGGTGGAATAATAGGTTTAAAATGAGAATTAGCGTAACCCTCATCACTAGTTAGGTTTATAAAGGAACACTCTTCAATACCTTTGGGTAATCGATCTATAACATAAAGTAAGCCTTCTAATTCAGCCTTTTCTTCAGCCACAGAACCATATATTTCTGGTCTTAATAACAAAAGTGCTTCTCTTAAAGTTTCACCAGAAACACCCATTGGCTTATAAAATCCTCGATTAAATAAGTGGCGCATGGTTATGTACATGCGTTCAATTGCACTAGAGCTTTCCTGTGCTCGTGTTCTTTCGTGTCTCTTTTTAACTTTAGTCATATATTATTTTAACCAGCAAATATAGCCTTATTTGATTAACTCTAAATTATAGAGCTCGTCCACAATATTCCTATCATTAGAAAGCCTTGGGATTTTGTTTTGACCGCCTAGCTTTCCAATCGATTTCATATAAGTTTGGAATCCATCTTTTTTAACCTTAGTAATTACAAGAGATTTTAATACTTTACCTTCAATTAAGTCAAAATAGTAGCTGTTTTGATTTTGAAGCGATTTTTCTAGTATTTCTATTAATTCACGCTGACTTTTTGGTTCCCTTTCAAACTCTATAAACCACTCATGATATGGTAATCCTTCACTTGGATTAATTTGAGGTGCAACTGTAAACTCATTAACACTTATGCCTGTTTGCTCAATAGCCTCTTTAAGTGCTTGCTCCACTTCTTTTCCTATGACATGTTCTCCAAAAGCTGATATAAAATGCTTAATTCTACCGCTAACAATGACTCTATATGGCGCTAGAGATGTAAATTCAACAGTGTCGCCAATATTGTATGCCCATAATCCCGCATTAGTAGAAATAATCATCACATAATTTATCCCAAGTTTTACATCTTCAATGGTAATACGCTCTGGATTCTCTTGAAAAAAATGATCTGCAACAATAAATTCATAGAAAATACCAGAATTTAATTGTAATAACATGCCTTTTTGATTCTGTTTATCTTGAAAGGCGAAAAAACCTTCACTCGCAGGATATAATTCAATGCTATCAATTTTTCTCCCAATTAAGTTTTCAAACTTTGAAGCATATGGCTCATAATTTACCCCGCCAAAAATGAAAAGTTCGAAATTTTTGAATAGATCACCCACCTTCTTACCACCTTTTTCAATCAACTTTTCAAAATACATTTGAACCCAAGAAGGAATACCAGATATAACGGTCATATTTTGGTTAATAGTTTCATCAACTATAGCTTCTACTTTCGTTTCCCAATCTTCAATACAATTGGTATGTAAACTAGGCATTCTATTTTTTTGAAGATATTTTGGTACGTAATGTGCTACAATACCTGAAAGCCTTCCAAGCTTAATTCCATTCATTTCTTCAAGAATTGGACTTCCTTGAAGGAATATCATTTTACCTTCCACAAATTTTGTGTTACCGGTTTCATGGATGTACATGAGAATAGCATTTCTTGCGGCCTTAACATGGGAAGGTATGCTTTCTTTTGTGATTGGAATGTATTTTGATCCAGAGGTTGTGCCAGAGGTTTTGGCAAAGTAAATGGGTTTTCCCTTCCAGAGTATATTTTGCTCACCTTTTACGACTCTATCAATATATGGTTTTAAGGCTTCATAATCCCTTACTGGAACGCTCTGTTTAAAATCTTCATAACTGTTTATACGAGTAAAACCGTGATCTATACCAAAAGCTGTAGATTTTGCGTCTCGAATTAATTCCGTAAAAACTTTGTTTTGTGTTTCTATAGGATTGGACGCCCAACGCTTAATCTGATTCGCAACATATTTTGCGAATGGTTTGGAAAGTGCTTCTTTTAATGATGGCATTATTGGAAATCAATAAAATTAGTTGGATTGACTGGATAACCTTTACTCCAAAGTTCAAAGTGTAAATGAGGCCCAGTACTTAACTCACCTGTATTACCAGACATAGCAATAACTTCACCTGCTTTTACTAAATCACCCTGAGATTTTGTTATGGTTGAATTGTGCTTATAAACAGAAATCAATTCCTGACTATGCTCAATAATAACAACATACCCTGTTTCGATGGTCCATTCAGCAAAAATCACCGTGCCATCAGCTGTTGCCTTCACAGGCGTATCAGAGGCAACCACAATGTCTACCGCAAAATGCTTTTCTTCGATATTATAACCTTCGGATATTGTTCCATTCACAGGAGGAAACAATATGAAATTATTTTGATTGGCTTCTTCAAATAAATTGTATTTATCTTCCTTTTCAACTTTCTCTCTAAGTAATGAATCTTCCCTATTGGTAGTTAATTCTAATATCTCAATTTCATCTTGTGTTGCTTTAATAATTGAATCCCTATTAAATTCAACCTCAGAAACATCACCTGTTAATACGTTTCTAATCGAGGCGTAATAGCGTTTGTTCAATTCTAATTCTTGCACTAGAGAGTCTGTTTTATAATTAAGCATTGAAGCTTGTTTTTTAAGCTTGGCAGACGAATATCCGGGTATGTATTCTCTTAGAGGTGTAAAAGCGATTAAAATTGTTGTAAAAAACACCAAAATTATAGCCGAGAGTGATGTCAACACAAACACATTGAGCCGTGTTAATTTTATTGCAAATCGTTCCTCAAAAGTATCCTCATTAAGTATGACCAGGCGGTACTTATGAAGGAGCTTTTTAGCAAATTTCTTTTCTTTTTTCTCTTTTTTTGCCATTAAAACAAAATTAACCAAAATAGCGATATAGACATATAGCTAAATGCTAAAGTTGCGTTTAAAACGTTGTATTTAAAGTATAATTATTAACTTTGTTCTTTAAATTAATGATTATGATTTCTAATAGTATATTCTTAGCACCAGGACCCTGGCAAATAGCCCTTATTGTAATTGTAGTGCTATTGCTTTTCGGTGGTAAAAAAATTCCAGAATTAATGAGAGGATTAGGCAGTGGAATTAAAGAATTTAAAGACGCAAGTAAAGAAGAAACGAAAGACCTTAAAGAAAAGGAATAGTTTTAATAGATTATAATATAGAAAAAGCCAACTCGTTGAGTTGGCTTTTTTATTACTCTATTTGTATGGATTTAATCATTGATTCCAATTCAAAGACATATTCACTTTTATTTAATGAAGGCGCATATACATAACCATCTGCCATTAAGTAACGCCCATTAATTTTATCTTCTATGGCATAGGTAATAAACGGTCCGGCCATTGTATAGCCTTTCATTTCCCATAGCCCTCTAACCTCATAAGTTGGTTTGTTGTCTATTATAGTTTTAAACAATCCTGGTGCATAAGCATCTTCAACAGCCATATAAATGCCGTCCTCTCCTGGAATCTTAGTTTTAGTGATTTTATTACGCACATTAATGATATCAACGATTGTGCTATCTCCTATTGAAATTGCTTCCATCGGCACCTCATAAAACATAATTTCAATGGTTTTGGAATTGCTTAAGTTCTTTCGTAACCAAAAAAAATCGTCATCTGCTTTTGCAATTCTATAGACCGCAGGAATATTGACTGCAAAGCCCATTTTATCCTTTATACTTTTTACGTTTAATAAATCTAGGTTTATTCTTCTTTGTTTCTCTTTAACCTCTTCTTTATTAAAGGCATTAATAATCTTGGCTTTACTTTCTTTTAATTGTGTAATGATATCTTCATTTGTCTTTCCTGCAACGACAGCTACAGTTTGTGGTTTGGCAAAAACATCATTTCCAATTTTAGTGATTACCTCTAAATCCCCTTTTTCTATTTTTAATACTATTCTACTACGCGTAGCGAATCCGTCAAAAACTTGAGGAGGAATTTGTCTTAATTTAAATATTGGTTCATCAACAGGTAGCCCTATAATTGGCGCTGCAAAAATATTTCTTATACGTTCTCCAACAGCTCCATCCCAAAGCGTATTATCAATAACAACAGAAATACTATTAAGATTACCATTAGACTCAGGTAAGTATAATGTATTGTCTTCTTTTTTAGACTCTCCGCAAGCCATAATTAGCACACAGAAGATCATAATATATAATACTCTCATAATTTTATTTTATGCTGGTTTATTACTCTGACACGATTAATGTCATTCCTATTTTAAGTTTTGTACCACTAATATCGTTCCAATCTTTAAGATTTTGGACAGAAACTCCAGAAAATTTTTGAGCTATGCTCCAGAGAGAATCACCGGATTGTACATTATACGTTTGTTTTCCTTCGGAATTAATAATCTTTTTAGTTGCTTTTGGTTTTGTGGTAACAACAGGATTTCTAGGATAAATGGTTAGCCTTTGGCCAATTCTAAGATTGTTACTCCTTAAACCATTCCAACGTTTTATTTGGCTAACTCTTACACCATATCGCCTTGCAATTTTCCCTAAATAATCGCCACTTTTTACTCGGTACCGAATTCTTACATCTGTATCAACTAATTGAGGAAGAGGTTTTTCGCGTTTATTAAATTCTGCCTTGGCAAAAGCATAGATTTTGTCTTCATTTGAGGTAAATATTCCAATAGCCTCACGTGGCAATCTTAAAACGTACGTTTTGCCTTCCACCTTAGGAATTATATCCAATTTATAGGACGGATTCAAAAACTGTAGCTCTTCAATATTTACTCCTGTTGTTTCTGAAATTTGATCTAAAGAAATCATTTGTTTTACATGAACCGTATCAGTCTGGACATGTTGAAACGGCGGTTGCTCTGGTTTAAAACCATGTTCCTCGGCAAATTCAAATATGTACATTGTTGCTAAAAAAGCTGGCACATAACCTGCTGTTTCTCGAGGTAAATGTGGTCTTATATTCCAATAATTCTGATAACCTCCCGATCGTCTAATGGCCTTGTTTACATTTCCAGGTCCAGAATTATATGCTGCTAAAGCTAAGTCCCAATCCCCAAATATTTTATACAATTTTGATAAATATTGTGCTGCCGCTGTTGTTGATTCTATTGGGTCACTACGCTCATCTACATAGCTACTTACGTCTAATTTATACTCCTTCCCTGTGGTAAACATAAACTGCCATAAACCTGTGGC
>Ga0189289_10377_pt1 | contig 20607 bp, 24 predicted proteins | sample UW106minimetaG_FD_130313 | JGI IMG/M metagenome (GOLD analysis project Ga0189289, IMG submission 130313) | Marine microbial communities from the Costa Rica Dome - UW106 mini metaG | ecosystem: Environmental > Aquatic > Marine > Oceanic > Photic zone | place: Costa Rica: the Eastern Pacific...
ACCAAACGACCGCATAGTGCTCTGGGCTACCGCCCGCCGGCGCCGGAAACCGTCGTCCCGATGGACCAGAGGCCAATCATGCACTAACAATCAAACTGGACCACTTGGGTGGGGCTGATCACACGCGGTTCATCTTTTCGACAAGCTGGATACAGGCTTCTTGGAAGGACAATAACTCCTGGCGACGTTCTTGCTGACTACCGGCATTGGACGCACGCTCCAAAGCCCTCTGTGCAATTTCTGCCAGCAAGAACGCCCGCTCTAGAAGCTGGTTCGGGGTACTATGCATTGCGCATACTCGCTACTTAATCGCCGTCGAAAGGCCCTTTTCTCCGATAGGGAGAAAACCCACCTCATTACTCGCTCAACATGACCAAATCCGGCTTCGATTTGCGCATCTTTCTCGCCAAACACCCCGACAATTCAGAGCGCAACCACTTGATAAACAACAAATTTACCCCAAACCAAACTCTTCTGGAGTACCCTAAACGCTAATTCGTCTTGCGCCGTCTAACAACTTCAATAAATACTCAGAATATAAGCAAAAAAAGAACACGTTTTATGAAGCGAAACCTTCCTCCGCTTAACGCTCTAAAAGCCTTCGAAGCCACGGCACGGCATTCGAGCTTTTCCAAAGCAGGGGAAGAACTCAGAGTCACCCACACCTCTGTTGCCCGCCACGTTCGCAATCTGGAAGACTGGCTGAGAGCGCCTCTGGTGCATAAATCCGGACGCAACATTTCGCTCACCGATCTGGGCAAAACCTACCATGCGGAGGTCGAGCGTATCTTCACCAACTTGGAGCACGTGACCGATCAGTTGGTCGCCAGCGTCTCAAAAACCGTGAGAATGAGCGTTGAACCCTTCTTTGCGCATCAATGGCTGGCGCAGAAACTCGCTGAGACGCCTGATGCCACAGCCAACGCAGATTTCGAGCTCTCGGCCGAACTCAGCGCGGATGTGATTGATCTGGACAACGGTGACTTTGACCTCGCGGTGCGATTTGTCTCAAACGAGAACCAGACCAAGGACATGCACATCTTCAGCCAGGAGATCATGTATCCCTATGTCTCCCGCTCACTGGTGACAGAACAGGACAGCCCAGAGGCAAAACTGGAGGCCCTTTACGCTCTGGACCTGATGTATTCGTATCGCAAAGAACGATGGGACCAATGGTTTCAAGCCGCCGGGATTACACCAAAGTCGGCCCTCAAGTATTACAGGCAAACTGACTTTCGCCTGGGTATGTTGTCGGTTCTGACAGGTAAGGCCGCCATGATTGTCACGCCCAGCCTTGTTCAGGAAGAACTCAGGGGCGGCTTGCTCTGCCGTGTAAGCGAGGTCGGCATTGACACCGGTGGCTTTGCCCTGCTTGTGTCCAAACGCGCCCAAACCCGCCCTGCCGTTCAACACGCGCTAGCGTTTCTCAAACCCCTTCTCACCACCTACACCGTGAAATAACAGGACCTTCCCCATGCGCAGTTTTGACGACCTCTTCGCCATTTCCGCCGAGCGCAAGGGCGGTACCGACGCGCTCGAGGCCATGCTCACAAAGCCCAAATCCGCAAAAGAGCTTGCCCAAATCCCCGAAGACCGCTGGCTTGCGCAGTTCACCAAAGGGGTCTTTCAGGCGGGCTTCAACTGGAAAGTCATCGAAAACAAATGGGACGGTTTTGAAGCGGCCTTTCATGGCTTTGACGTCGACCGCTGCGCCTTCATGCATGACGAGGACATGGACCGCCTGATGTCGGACACCGCCATCGTGCGCAATGGCCCCAAAATCCGCACCGTTCTGGAAAACGCCCACTTCATCCAATCCCTGCGCGACGAAGGCGGCGCCGGCACAGTGCTCGGCGGCTGGGCCAGCACCGATTACGTGGGAGAGCTAGACTTCATGAAGAAAGGCGGCTCCCGCATCGGCGGGGCCACTGGGCAATATGCGCTGCGGTTCTTGGGCAAAGACAGCTTTATCCTGTCCCGCGATGTGGTTGCCCGCCTGATTGCCGAAGGCATCATCGACAAGCAACCCACCTCTAAAGGCGCGATGAAAAAGGTCCAGGAGACCTTCAACATCTGGATGGATCAATCTGGCCGCAGCCTGACCGAAATCAGCCGCGTACTGGCGATGAGCCTCTAAACTTGCCTAACGCTGAATGCTCTCCAGATAGGCCAGCAAGGCCGCCAATGGCCGCGGCGTTGGGGTGAACACACCATCGCCCACATCAATTGGCAGCAGCGGTCCATCCAGCAGAAGGCCAAACTCCGGCATATCCGCCCCCGTCACCGGATCGCGGTGATAGCCGTCAATCTCGCTCAACACCTCTGCCACCGGAAACGCTCCGCCCGCGCGTCGCGAAATTGTGGTCAAGTCCGTTGGCTTGGGAGACATATCGGTGGCCAACGCCCCATCCCCCCGTCCGCTCGGACCGTGACACATCGCGCAGTTCTCCGCAAAAAGCGCCGCCCCCTCCGGAGCCTCCGGCATCTCCGCCTCCGCACAGGCCAGCACCACACCCGCCAGCGCCATCACCCCAATCCAGGGCTTCATGGCTGCACGCTCTGCAAATAGGCCACCAGCTCCGCCACCGGCTTGGACGTCATGATCGGCTGCCCACTCGCGGTCTTCAGCGCCACGTCCTGCCCCTCAAAGAAGTCGCCATACACCGGCATCGGGCTGCCATGGCTCACCAGCGGGTCACGCCCATCAATGCGCTTGATCACCCGTACCAGCGGAAACTCTCCACCGTTGCCCGCGCTCAAACTCAAGAGGTCGTCCGGCTTGATCATCAAGACCCCCGCCATCGGACCATTGCCATCCATATCGATCCCGTGACAGGTCGCGCAATGCGTCAGATACAGCGCCTCACCATTCTTGATATCATCTGCCGCCGCAGCTCCAGCCATCATCGAGATCGCCAACACACCAAACAGTCTCTTCATTGCTATGTCCTCCTTGCTCGCGATCAACATCCGTGTATCGCGTTGCTTGTCACGCATGAGACATCATTGCACGGCCGCCAACCGCCCACCTTGATCCGGATCATGGCGCGTGACACAACCGAACCGCGCGCAATAGGAGAGCCTCCCATGATCTACGCCGAAGATCTCACGCCCAACACAGACGCCGTCATCAAGCTCTTTGCGGAATCCTTTGCCGCCTCTGAAGGCGCGGCCGAGGGCGCGCTGATCGGCGATCTGGTGACAAATCTGCTGCAAGACCGCCCCACCGACGGCACCCAGGTCTTCACCGCCACCGACGATGACACCCTCGTGGCCGCCGTGCTCTTCTCCCCCATGCCTTACTCCAACGATCCGCGCCGCGTTGTGTTGCTCTCTCCGATGGCTGTCACCACCAACCGCCACGGCGAAGGCATCGGACAGGCGCTCATCACCCACGCGCTCACCACTCTGCGGGACCAAGGCGCAGAGGTCGCGATCACCTACGGCAGCCCGGATTTCTATGGCAAAACCGGCTTCCAGCCCCTTACCGAAGACACCGCCCCTGCCCCGCAACCCCTCAGCTTCCCCCATGGCTGGATTGGTCAATCGCTGACCGACACGCCCCTCACTCCACTGAAAGGCACGCCAAGCTGCGTCGCCGCACTCAATGATCCTCAGTTCTGGTAGGTCGCAAAACCAGTGACAGACGGCCCACCGCGGTGCATCCTGCGCCAAAACAACCGGAGCTGCCCATGCCTCTCACCCCAACCGACGCCCAAGCCATGCTTGCCAAAGGCTTCGCCCCATGGGTGCAGGCGCTGGACCTCACCATAACCGACATCTCGCCCAAGGGCGCGACGCTCACCATGCCGATCACCGAGGATCTCGCCCGCATCGGCGGCATCATCTCCGGTCAGGCGCTCGCCGCGATGGCCGACACCGCCATGGTCTTCGCCTGCTTCGGACACCTCGACGCCTTCACACCGGTCGCCACGACAAATCTGGACACGCAATTCCTCCGCCCGGGCACCGGAGACTTTGTCCGCTGTGACGCGGAAATCGTCCGCGCCGGCAAAGCGCTGATTTTCGCCCGCGCTACGATGACCGCCCTGCCCGCGGACAAGCCTGTCGCCACCGCCACCGCGACCTTTTATGTGCCATAGCAACAGCAGCGTGCCTTGTGGTTACTTTTGACAGCACCACAAAAGCCCCACCACCGCGAAACAGTCGCGATTCAGTCGCGATACCGACGTAATACCGACGTGGATTTAAAGCGGCTCAGGACGTTAACCCCTGACGCAACGGGCCAAGTTTACCCGTCCACCAAAATCCCATTTTCCAGCCGCACAACCCGGTCCATCCGCGCCGCGAGCTCCATATTGTGGGTTGCCACCAACGCCGCCAATCCCGTCTCCCGCACCAGCGTCATCAGCGCGTCAAACACCTGATCGCTGGTCGCTGGATCAAGGTTGCCAGTCGGCTCATCTGCCAACAAAATCCGTGGCTTATTGGCCAAAGCCCGACAAAACGCCACCCGCTGCTGCTCACCACCGGACAACTCCGCGGGACGGTGCTTGGCGCGATGCGCCACGCCAACAGTTTCCAAAAGCTCTTTGCCGCGTGTCTCGGCGTCCGGTTTGCTCACACCATTGGCCATCTGCGGCAGGGCAATATTCTCTAACGCACTGAATTCCGGCAACAAATGGTGGAACTGATAGACAAAGCCAATGTCTTCCCGCCGTGCTCTGGTGCGCCGCCGATCCGACTTTCCGCTCAGGATTTGGCCGCCAATTTCGACCGCACCGGTGTCGGCTTCATCCAACAATCCCGCAATGTGCAAAAGCGTCGATTTCCCCGCCCCAGACGGCGCCACCAGCGCCACCATCTCCCCGGCTTTCAACGCAAGCTCAACGCCGCGCAAAACGTGAATCTCGCCCGCTAAACCTTTGTTATATAACTTCTCTACGCCATCCAGCTTCAGCACAACATCATTCATAGCGCAGCGCCTCCACAGGGTTCATCCGCGCCGCCCGACGGGCCGGAAAAATCGTCACCACAAAGGCCAGCCCAAGCGACAGGCTCATGGCCGACATCACATCGCCAAACTCCAGCTTCGCCGGCAGACGATAAATCCCCCGGATCGACGGATCCCAGGCCTCACCGCCTAAGAGCACGTTTACAAAGGAAAAGATCGGATCGATGTAGAGCGCAAACAGGCATCCCAGCGCCACACCGAACACCGTACCCAACACGCCGGTGAAGGCCCCACAAATGAAAAACACCCGCAGCACCGACCCTTCAGTCAACCCCATGGTGCGCAGAATACCAATGTCGCGCCCTTTGTTTTTCACCAGCATAATCAAGCCACTAACAATGTTCATCGTCGCGATCAGCACCAGAATGGAGAGGATCACAAACATCACGTTGTCCTCCACTTCCAGCGCATTTAGGAACCCGCCCGACGCCTGCTTCCAAGTCCACACCAAAGCACGATCCCCGGCAGCCATCATCAATGGCACAGCAATCGCCTCCACCTTCTCAGGCTCCGCCACCATCACCTCAATTTCATCGGCCACACCGTCGCGATCAAAGAACAGCTGCGCCTCGCTGAAAGGCAGATAAACCCGTGTGCGGTCAATATCATAGCGGCCTGCGGAGAAGATATAAACCACCTCGTAACTGCTGATCCGAGGCGAAGTACCAAAGGCGGTTTTCACCCCGTTCGGCGAGATCAGCTTGATGCGATCGCCCACCCGCGCGCCCAGCTCTCGCGCCACGCCGGAGCCAATCGCGATACCTTCGTTATAGCGCCCGATGTCGCCATCGCTGGTGGTTGGATCGGCAATCCGGGGCAGCTCGGCCAAGTCCTCCGCCCGCATACCAAAAACCTCTACGCCCGCATTGCGGCTGCGCAGGTTGCCCATGACCTGCCCTTTGACCAGTGGCGCCGCCCGCGTCACGCCGGGCACATCGCGCAGCTTCGCCGCCATCGCGTCAAAGTCTTTGATGGTGCGATCAATCACACCGGTCTCAGAAATTTCTCCGCTTTGATAAACGGTTACATGGGCGTTCGCGCCTAGAATGGTGCCGACAAACTCGGAGCGAAACCCGGCGCGTACGGCCAAGGTGGCGATCAAAGCAAACACCGCCAAAGTGATGCCGATCAGGCTGATCCAGGTCATCGTGCTGACCCCGCCCTCGGCTTTACGCGCACGCAAGTAGCGCCAGGCAATCATCCATTCAAAACGCGAAAAAGGGGCTGTGCGACCTGCCATAACTGCTCCGGCTTCTCTAATTGGCGCGACCCTATGAGGCCACCCGCTTAGGGTCAAGCGATCCCGGCGCGTCCAATCCCAACGGGCATGCCTCAGCCAACCGCCGCGCCACAACCGCGCGCAAATTGCTGAGCTCCTTCATGCGGGCATCGATCTCGGCCAGTTTACCACGCAAAAGCTCCTCCACTTCCGATTGCGACAAACCGCCCCCGAGCCCTTGAACCAAAGCACCAATTTCCTTGAGCGAAAACCCCAGCGCCTGCCCCTGCCGGATCAGCCGCACCAATTCCACCATGCCCTCCGGATAGTCCCGATACCCGTTGGGCCACCGATCCGCCCGGATCAGCCCCTGTTTTTCATAATATCGCAGCGTGTCCCGGCTTACGCCGCTGGCTTCAGCCAAACGTCCGATGCGCATCAAATTTCTCCTTGACCCTAGACTTAACTCCAAGGTTTACACCTCTCCGCATCTAACGCAACTGACAAAGGATGCACCATGTCACCTACCGCATTTCACCGCCTGTACCGGATCTCCTCTTGGTATGATCTCTTGATCACCTGGCCTTTCATGACGCCGTTAACGCTCGGCCTGTTCTGGGCCGCCATGAACGGCGCCCATGCGGCCACTGGCCTCGCGCCGATGCCCGAACTCAACACCTACGCCATTCTCTTCGGCAACTTCACCGGTTCCGTGGTGATCGTATGGTCCCTTGTGCGCATCCGCCTCGATGACCCCAAGCTCGCGCGATATGACGCCATTGGCCGCTGGCTCTTTTCTGCGTGGATGCTCAATGCGCTGCTCAACGGTGCCAGCCCGTTGATCTGGGGCTTCCTGGCGATCGAGCTGACCTTTGCGGTGCTGCAATCCCTGCCAGTGCGAGAGCCAACCCAAGCCGTTGCTGCACAATTAAAAAAGGCCCTCGCACATCGCGGGGGCCTTTCCATTTTCATTCCGTCATAGTGCTTGGATCAGAGACCCGTCACACGGTGATCCGCATAGATCTCGATCAGCTTAGCCACGGCTGCCTCTGGCGCCAGCTCTTCGCTTTCGCCTGTCCGGCGGCTGGTCAGCTCGACCACACCGTTTTTAAGGCCGCGTGGGCCAACAGTGATGCGCCATGGCAAGCCGATCAGATCCATAGTGGCAAACTTACCGCCCGCACGCTCTTTGCGGTCGTCATACAGGGGCTCCAGACCCGCAGCAACGAGCGCCTTCTCTAGCGCCTCACAGGCGGCATCTGCGGCCTCATCGCCCTGCTTCAGGTTCACGATACCCGCATGGAACGGCGTAACCCCTTCCGGCCAGATGATGCCGTTGTCATCATGGTTGGCTTCGATGATCGCGCCCAACAAGCGGCTTACACCAATCCCGTGGCTGCCCATATGCACGGACACTTTATCGCCGTCAGCGGTCTGAACCTGCGCGCCCAGCGCATCAGAATACTTTGTGCCAAAGTAGAAAATCTGCCCCACTTCGATGCCCCGCGCCGTACGGCGACGCTCTTCTGGCACTTCGTTGAAAAGCGCCTCATCATGCGTTTCATCGGTGCGCGCGTATTTGGTGGTGAACTCCTCTAGCACGCCCTGACACTGCGCCACGCTGTCATAGTCGATCTCACGATCACCGAAGGTCAGGTCGGTCACAGCAGAATCATAAAACACTTCCGACTCGCCGGTTTCGGCCAGCACCAGGAACTCGTGGGTATAGTCGCCCCCAATCGGGCCACCGTCCGCGCGCATCGGGATCGCCTGAAGCCCCATACGCTCATAGGTGCGCAGGTAGCTCACCAAGTGACGGTTGTAGGCATGCAGCGCGTCTTCTTTGGTCAGGTCAAAATTGTAGCCGTCTTTCATGTAGAACTCGCGGCCACGCATCACACCAAAGCGCGGGCGGATTTCATCGCGGAACTTCCACTGGATCTGATACATCGTCAGCGGCAGGTCTTTGTAAGAGCTCACATTGCTACGGAAAATGTCAGTGATCAGCTCTTCCGCGGTTGGGGTGTAGAGCATGTCACGATCATGGCGGTCCTTGATGCGCAGCATCTCTTCGCCATAGGCGTCATAGCGCCCGCTCTCCTTCCAAAGCTCGGCAGACTGCAGTGTCGGCATCTGCATCGGAATGTGGCCCGCGCGGATCTGCTCTTCGTGCACAATGTTCTCGATTTTGCGCAGCACTTTGAAGCCCAGCGGCAACCAGGAGTAAATCCCCGCGCTGGACTGTTTGATCATGCCAGCACGCAGCATCAAACGGTGGCTGACAATCTGTGCGTCTGCAGGGGTTTCCTTCAGCACAGGCAGAAAATAGCGGGACAGGCGCATCGGCACTTACTCTCTCGGCTTGGGCCGCACACAGGTCTGGCGGCCGTCTCAAAACATCTGCCTTGGGCTAGCTCAATCGCGCAAAGGAGGCAAGCCGTGCTGCATCAGCCCCGGGACACCCAGCTTCTCAAACTGATCAAAAATCACCCACAACACCGCAATAACTGCCCATTTTTTGGGCATATATGTTTCCGTTAGGCCATTGTTAACCTTTGTCGCTTTTGATCAAAACTGGCAGAGGTGCCCCAAATATACGTTCGCGGCTCAAGTCAGGCGACATGCCTGCTTTAAACGGGCCCGTTATGTGTGCGTAAGTCACGGCTATATTTACACCTTTTCCGCCTTGGTACCAAGTGAGCGAGATGATGAATACAACAGTGGCGTCCAGAATGGACATCAAACCTGCGGATGACCGCGTTCTGATCGACCTAGGTCTTGTCGATGCTCCGTCTGACGCGGCATTTGACAACATCACATCGCTGACCCGCACTGTTATGAATGTGCCTGTGGCATTGGTATCCATCGTTCAGCCCAGCCTTGATCGCCAATATTTCAAAAGCCAACTCGGCTTACCTGCAAACTGGGCCAAAGCAGGTCAAACCCCATTAAGCCATTCGTTTTGCCAACACGTGCGCGCCTGCAACAAGCCTTTAGTTGTCTCCAACTCTCGCGACCATCCTGTGCTTAAGCACAACGGCGCGGTGGCAGACCTAAACGTCATTGCATACCTAGGCATGCCCATTCACCTCCCAGATGGCACCTGTATTGGCGCTCTTTGCGCCATCGACGACACGCCCCGCGATTGGCACAATGACGACCAGCAGAAACTAAGCCAACTTGCTCTATGTGTGAACGAACAGATTGCTCTAAAACAGGCCCTGCGCACCGCTGAACAGGCAAAATCCGACGCCCAGGATGCCGCCCGAGCGCGCGAGGATTTTCTTGCGCATATGGCGCATGAAATTCGCACGCCGCTCAACGGCATTATCGGATCTGTTGATCTTCTGGCCGCAGAACTGGGTGACAACGCCCGCAGTGAAAAGGTCCCAGACCTTCTCCGCATCATGGACAGCTCCACGCAAGGGCTGCTGCGCACGCTGAACGACTCGCTCGACCTCAGTAAGATCGACGCAGGCAAAATGGACCTTGAGCACCGCCCGTATAATCTGCGCGCGGCTATCTCCGATGTCATTGCGTTGCATCGGGCCTCCGCAGAATGCAAAGGCGTGAAGCTGATCGTTGAAGCCAGCGATACAGAGAACGGCGCCCCACGCCTTGGGGACGAATTTCGCATGCGCCAAATCCTGGGAAACTTGCTGAGCAATGCAGTGAAATTCACCGACTCTGGGACAATTCACGTCACTCTGGAAGCGCTCCCTGACGCCATTCGCGCAACAGTAACCGATTCTGGCTGCGGCATGGATGCTGATCAACTGTCTGAGGTCTTTTCTGCCTACGCTCAGGGGGACACCACCGTTGCCCGCCGCAAAGGCGGCACGGGTCTCGGCCTGCCAATTGTGAAACGTTTGGTCAGCCTCATGAACGGTGAGATTTCCGTACAAAGCGCTCCGGGTAAGGGCACGACCTTCACTGCTTGGGTGCCGATGCCGGTGGCGACAGAAGTGGCAGAAAAGGATTTGCGCCTCGCCAAAATGGCCAACGCCTTTGCCGGACAACGCGTTTTGGTCGCCGACGACAGCCCTGTGAATCGCCTGGTGCTGTCGCGCATGCTGGAGAGCATGGGCGCTGAGGTGATCTGCGCTTCAAATGGTAAAGCGGCCCTACACGCGGCCCAGTCGCAGGTGTTTGACACGCTCTTCATCGATATTCGTATGCCAGACATCACCGGTGATCAGATCGCGCGCACATTGCGGTCTCAAAACACTGAACACGGGTTGCCTCAATTGATCGCAGTCACCGCCAACGTTCTGCCAAAACACATCGCCAGCTATCTGGATGCAGGGTTTGACCACTGTTTGGCCAAGCCGATTCGGCGCGCGGATCTCTGCGCATTGGCCACAAGCTAACAGGCCAACAACCTCAAAGACTTGCAACCGTTGTCTGCTTGCGCGATCACTGTGATCAACGCGACAGACCGGAGTGCAGCGCTTATGGCCCTTCCCGCCCACAAACAGTTTCAGTTCTGGGGAATTTTTGTAGTTGTCTTTGCCGTGGTGCTTTGGGCGCTTGGTGATGTCCTTCTGCCTTTTGTTTTGGGCGGTGCCATCGCTTATTTCCTAGATCCGCTGGCCGACAAACTGGAGGCCAAAGGCCTCTCACGCGCAGCCTCGACCACGGTCATCACACTCTTTGGTGTTTTGATCTTTGTGGTGGGCATCCTCGCGATCATCCCATCTTTGATCCAACAAACCGAAGAACTGGTCAAAACCCTTCCAGAGGCCTTCGCACAGCTGCGCGCCTTTGTGGCGGAACGCTTCCCCAGCCTACTGCAACCAGACTCAATGATGCACCAATCCTTGCAAAAGGTTGGAGACTTCCTGCAGGAACGTGGCGGTGAATTTGTCCAGACGGCTCTAAGTTCTGCAGCCTCCCTGATCAACGTCGTGGTGCTGCTCGTGATTGTGCCCGTTGTGGCTTTCTACCTTTTGCTGGATTGGGACCGCATGGTGGCCGAAGTGGACAAGCTCTTGCCGCGCGACCACGCCCCCACCATCCGCCGTTTGGCGTCGGAAATTGACAAAACGCTCGCATCCTTTGTCCGCGGCATGGGCACCGTCTGCCTGATCCTCGGCACTTACTACGCCGTTGCCCTCATTATTGTCGGCTTGAACTTTGGCCTCGTTGTCGGCTTCATCGCCGGCCTTGTGACCTTCATCCCCTATCTCGGCGCGCTGATCGGTGGCGTGCTGGCCATCGGTCTTGCGCTGTTCCAGTTTTGGGGCGATTGGCTGCACATCGGACTTGTGGCTGCGATCTTCGCCACTGGCCAAATGGTCGAAGGCAACATCCTGACCCCCAAATTGGTTGGCAAATCCGTGGGCCTGCACCCGGTCTGGCTCCTGTTGGCTCTCTCCGTGTTTGGCGCGCTCTTTGGCTTTGTCGGCATGTTGGTCGCCGTCCCAGTGGCCGCCGCCATCGGAGTGCTTGCACGTTTTGTCACCGGACAATACATGTCCTCCACGCTCTACAAGGGGCGCAGCGAGACCGACCAAGCAAGCGCACAGGACGCCGAATAACTTCAAATGGCTGAGCAGCTAAACTTTGACCTGCCCGTCCGGGCAGCCCTTGGGCGTGATGACTTCTTTGTCAGTCCAGCCAACGCGATGGCGCTTGGCCTGGTGGATCTTTGGCCCAACTGGGCAGGTGGCAAACTGGTGCTCTCCGGCCCGGCTGGCGCAGGTAAAACCCATCTGACACAGGTTTGGGCAGCCTTAGCAAACGCGCAAGTTGTTGCGGCCGCGGACCTCACCAAAGACGATGTGCCTGCATTGGCAAAGACCCCAGTCGCCGTAGAAGACGTGCATTTGATTGCCGAAAATCCGGACGCGCAAACCGCGCTCTTTCACCTGCACAATCTGACTCTGGCAGAAGGCAACACGCTCTTGCTCACCGGCATAGGCACGCCACTGCAATGGGGACTGACGCTGCCGGACCTCTTGTCCCGCATGCAGGGCACCACCGTAGCCACATTGGACCAGCCGGACGACGTTTTGTTGATGGCAGTGATGGCCAAACAGTTCGGCGACCGCCAACTGACGCCCACCCCAGACGTGCTGAGCTACATCGCCAAACACATGGACCGCAGTTTTGCCAGTCTTGCCCATGTGGTCGAGGCGCTGGATCATCTGTCATTGAGCGAAAAACGCCCCATCACCAAAGCGCTCGCCAAACGCGTGCTTGAGCAACAGTAGCGCCACCGCGACACCCTGCCCTGCGCGCCTCTCTGGACCCTCCGGCCATTCCCGCCTAAAGTCATCTTCTCGTTACCTGCCAATGGCATGAGAGTGACATGACCCAAGCTGACTTTCTGAAATCCGACTTCCCCGATCCCGTAGAACTGCCCGATCTGGACCGCAGCGGCCCGGACCGTTTCTTCAACCGTGAACTGAGCTGGCTCAGCTTCAACTGGCGCGTCTTGGAAGAAAGCGAAAACCCGCGTGTCCCTTTGCTAGAACGCCTGCGCTTCCTGTCGATCTCCGCCACCAACCTGGATGAGTTCTACACGGTCCGCGTGGCCGGACTGCGCGAGTTGGTCCGCGAAGGCCATAACAACCCGGCCCAAGACGGCCTGTCCCCCGCAGAACAGCTTGTCCTGATCAACGCCGACGCCCGCAACCTACTGCAAGAACAACAACGCATGTTCAACAGCCTGCGCGACGAGTTGGAAACCCAGAACATTCACATCCTGCAACGCGACGCGCTCACCGAAGAAGACCGGGAGTTTCTCGCGGATGTCTTCATGAACCGCGTTTTCCCGATGTTGTCACCACTGGCCATCGACCCGGCGCACCCGTTCCCGTTTATCCCCAACGCCGGCTTTTCCTTGGCGCTGCAACTGGAACGCAAGAAAAACAAAGGCAGCCTCAAAGCGCTCCTGCCGATCCCGCACCAAATTGACCGCTTTGTCTTCCTGCCCTCTCCCGACGGCACCCTGCGCGCTTTGCCTCTAGAGGAACTTCTGATCCTGCATCTGGACAGCGTCTTCCCGGGCTATAAGGCCAAGGGCCACTGTGCTTTCCGCGTGTTACGGGACAGCGATCTGGAGGTCGAAGACGAGGCAGAAGACCTTGTGCGTGAGTTTGAAGTGGCCCTGAAACGCCGCCGCCGTGGCGAAGTTGTGCGCCTGAAAATCTCCGCCGACGCGCCAGCGAGTCTCAAAAAACTCATCATGGAAGAGCTTGAGGTCACCGGCGACGAAGTGGTCGACATCGACGGGATGATTGGCCTCGCTGACCTCAAAGAAATGGTGGTAGATGACCGTCCAGACCTGCTTTGGCCGTCGTTCACACCGCGCGTGCCCGAACGCGTACAGGACTTTGACGGCGATATGTTTGCCGCCATCCGTCAGAAAGACATGCTGCTGCACCACCCCTATGAAACCTTCGACATGGTGGTGCGCTTCCTACAGCAGGCCGCGCGTGACCCCAATGTCGTGGCGATCAAACAGACGCTCTATCGCACCTCCAAACGCTCCCCGATTGTCGAAGCCCTTTGTGAGGCTGCCGAAGACGGCAAATCCGTCACGGCATTGGTGGAGCTCAAAGCCCGCTTTGACGAAGCCGCCAACATTCGTCAATCCCGTCGTCTGGAGCGCGCGGGCGCGCATGTGGTCTATGGCTTCTTGGATCTGAAAACCCACGCCAAAATCTCCACAGTGGTGCGCCGCGAAGGCGACAAACTGGTGACCTATACGCACTACGGTACCGGCAACTACCACCCGATCACTGCGAAGATTTACACCGACGTCAGCCTGTTCACCTGCGACGCCGCTCTGGGTCGCGACGCCAACCGCGTGTTCAACTATCTCTCAGGTTACGTCGAACCCGACACTCTGGAAAATCTCGCGATTTCCCCCATCAGCCTCAAACCAAAGCTGTTGGAACTGATCGCGCAAGAAGCCGAAAATGCCCGCGCCGGAAAACCAGCCGCGATCTGGGCCAAGATGAATTCGCTGGTCGAAGCCGAAGTCATCGACGCGCTGTATGCGGCCTCTGAAGCGGGTGTGAAAATTTCGTTGGTGGTGCGTGGCATCTGCTGTCTGCGGCCAGGCATCAAAGACCTGTCTGAGAACATCCGCGTGAAATCCGTGGTTGGTCGCTTCCTAGAGCATTCCCGCCTTGTTTGCTTTGCCAATGGGCAGGACTTGACCAACAAAAAGGCACGTGTCTTCATGTCTTCCGCCGATTGGATGGGCCGCAACCTCAACCGCCGTGTCGAGACGCTGGTCGAAGTCACAAACGCCACCGTAAAAGCCCAAATCATGTCACAGGTCATGGCAGCCAACATGGCAGATGTGGCCCAAAGCTGGGTGATGAACGCCGACGGCAGCTTTGACCGCACACCGGTGCCTGAGGGCGAGTTTGCCTTTAATTGCCACCGCTTCTTTATGGAAAACCCATCGCTGTCCGGCCGCGGCTCTGCCGGGGCGTCCGATGTGCCCAAACTGACCCATACGGATGATTGACCCACTCCGCGTTGCGGCGCAAACTTGCGCCGTGACACCCAACTACCCCTGACGTAAGACGACCCTATGCCCAACGATCCGCAGCAGGACCTCAGCCTGTTTGAACGCCCGATTTTTGAAGACCTCGAGGCCCGCGCACTGTCTCGCGTCGGCGTGGTAGATGTGGGTTCCAACTCCGTGCGTTTGGTGGTGTTTGACGGTGCGGCGCGCAGCCCGGCCTACTTCTACAACGAGAAAATCATGTGTGCCTTGGGCGCAGGTATCGCCGACACAGGCATGCTCAATCCAACAGGCCGAGAGCGCGCCTTGGCAGCCCTGTCGCGGTTTGCCCGTCTGGCCGACTCCATGCGCCTGAACGGAATAACCGCCGTGGCCACGGCCGCCGTGCGCGAGGCCACCGACGGCCCGGACTTCTGCGCCGAAGTGCTCGCCAAGACCGGGGTGCATATTCACGTGATCGACGGCGCCGAAGAGGCCCGCCTGTCCGCGCAGGGCGTGCTCACCGGCTGGCCCGGGGCTTATGGTCTGATCTGCGATATTGGCGGTGCCTCCATGGAACTGGCCGAAATCAACGACGGTCAGGTCGGCAAACGTGTGACCTCCTCGCTTGGCCCCCTCAAACTGCGCGACGTCAAAGGCGGCAAAAAAGGCCGCCGCGCCTTTATCAACGACACGCTTGATGACCTCTACCAACAGATGGGAAATCAGCGAAACCGCCTGTTTCTGGTGGGGGGCTCTTGGCGTGCCATTGCCCGCATCGACATGGAGCGCCGCGGCTATCCGCTCAAAGTGCTGCACGAATACCGTATGACGGCCACGTCCGTGCGCGACACCGCACGCTACATTCAGGAACACGACCCGGACGAGTTGCGCGCCCGCTGTGGTGTGTCCAGTTCGCGTATGGCGCTGGTGCCGCTGGCCATCGAAGTGCTCAAAGGCGTGCTGCGCCGTTTCAAACCCCATGACATCGCGATCAGTTCTTATGGCATCCGCGAAGGCGTGCTTTATGAACAAATGCCGGACCGCATCCGAGAGCGTGACCCGCTGATCGAAGCCTGCCGCTTCATGGAAGCCAAGGACGCCCGCATCCCCGGCTTTGGCAAATCGCTCTACAAGTTCATCTTCCCTCTGTTCAAATCCGCCAAACCGGAACAGCTGCGCCTGATCAAAGCCGCCTGTTACCTGCATGACGTGAGCTGGCGCGCGCATCCGGATTACCGTGCTGAAACCGTGTTTGACAGCACCACCCGCGCCAATTTGGGTGGCCTGAAACATGCGGAACGGGTTTTCCTCGGTCTGTCGCTCCTGCACCGCTACCGCAACAAAGCCGAAGGCACCCGGTTTGAGGACCTCGCCCAGTTGCTCAGCGAAAAAGAACGCCATCAGGCGGAGGTGATTGGCAAAGCGATGCGCTTTGGCGCCATGTTGTGGCAGCAGGATCGCGACAATATGGGCACGCTCAAGTACCACCCGAAAAAGGCCGAGTTGCATCTGAAGCTGCCCACCTCCACCGGACCGCTTTATGGCGAAGTGGCCGAGGCGCGCTTCAACGCCCTCGCCGGAGCGCTTGGTGCCACGCCCACGGTTCGCCTGAAAGACTGAGCCCCCCAGAGCAGCCCTATAATTCAACGCCACCGGAGGTCTCATCGTCCTCCGGCGTGCCCATTTCGGCCGGGGTCTTCTTGCGCATGATGATGTCGCCATTGGGCAGCATTTCCGGCGCGTGATAACTGCTCCAATCCTCCACCTTGGAGAACACAGCCCCAAGTTTTGGCCCCATCTCTTCGAGGAAACTCTGCAACCCAGGCCCGATCTCATCCATCAACGACGTGAACTCATCCAGTGTGGGGGCGATCTCGTCCTGCAGCCCCTTCAAGAACAACTCCATGCCTTCGGCCATCAAACTGCGGCCAGTCTCTTCTTCGGCTGAGGCACCCCCAACAGGCACAGAGAGCCCCACAATCACAGCGCAAGTTTTCAAGACTTTCACGGGGTACCCTCCCAAACACAGGTCAAATATCGATGTCCAAAACCACTGGGAAGTGATCTGACGCCGTCAACAACGCATCGCGCAGCTCTGGCACCTCCCAGCATGTATGATCTTCAAACGGATGCCAAATCCGCCAGCGCGGGTTTGCCGATCGCAGCTTCTCTGACACCATAATGTAGTCCAACAGCGCGTTCAGATACCGCCCTTCGCGTTCAATGTGAAACCGCGCCGTGGTGGGTTGCGCCGCCAGCTTATGGCGCAGCGCCATTTCCGCATGCGGATCATACATCCGCGGGCTACTGTTGCTGCCCAGCAGGATTTCCACGGAAGACCGCCCAAACAAGTCCTCAAAAGCGTCCAAGCCGGGCCCGTCATTCAAGTCGCCCAACAGGATCACATCTTCACCCGCCGCCAACTCTTCATCTATACGCCGTCGCAACCAAATCGCTTGCGCCAGTTGCTTGCGGCGGTTGGCGATGGAGATCTTCATAACCTCATCCCGGTTGCGCGCACCATGTGGCGCCTTGGACTTCAGGTGCGCGCCGATCAGTCGTAGCCTGCGTCCGCCGGCCGTGGTCACATCCAGCTCCAAAGGCGGCTTGGAGAACATCACCAGGTCCTCTTTCGCATCCACATCCAGATCCAACCGCAAGGTGCCGTCAAACCGTGGCGCGCCATTGGCGCCCTCCTGCCCTGTGGCCACCCCCCGCGGGTCATGCACGGGCGTCAACGCATCCGGGTCAAAGAGCAGCGCTATTTCCTGTTGTGTATTATTCGCAAACCCCAACACCGCCTTGTTCGCCCGCAACTCAAAGGCCGCGGCAAACCGCTCCAGCGCCAGCACCGTATCGCGCTTGCTGCCTTGATCCGGCGCTTCAACCACCATCACCGCATCCGCATCCAGCGCGGTGAACACCGTGCCCACGGCCTCAAGTTGCTGTGCGCGTGTCACACCCTGACGGCCAGACCAGCCGTCATCCATCAACACCTGATTTTGATCATCAAACAGGCTTGAAAACCACTCCACGTTATACGTGGCGATCCGCATCACGCCGCCTCGTTGATCTGATCCCAAGCGCGATTGATATCAATCATGCGCTTCTCGGCAATCTTCACCGCCTCTTCCGGCACACCACGCGCAATCATCGCGTCCGGATGGGTCTCCCGCACCAAACGCCGCCACTCTTTGCGAATGTCCTCCATCGGCGTTTCTGGCGTTACGCCAAGCACCGTATAAGGATCAGCCTCCGCATCCGGCACAAACCGCGCGCGCATCGCTTTGAACGCATGGTCCTCAACCCCAAGGATCTCCGCCACCCGCGCGAGGAAGGCATCCTCGTTGGGGTGATACTCCCCATCCGCCACCGCGATATGAAACAACCCTTCCATCAGGTCGTCAGGCCGGCCATGCACCGCGCCAAACATACCCTTGATGCGCGCGGCATATTCCTCAAATCCCGCCACATCCTGACGCGCCATATTGAAGACCTTGGCCGCATTGGCCTCGTCTTTCTGGGCAATCTGAAACACCTCGCGAAACGCGGTCACTTCGTCCCGCGTCACCAACCCGTCGGCCTTGGCCATCTTCGCGCCCAACGCAATCACAGCAATGGTAAAAGCCACAGACCGTTCCGGCGGCGCACGCAGATGATCAAACACCGTCGAAAGCGACTCGCCCTGACTGAGTGCGGATAAGGCTTGGGAAATACGGGACCAAATCGACATGGCGTCACCTTAGCGGTTCTTTGCGGAATGGCTAGTGCTGCATCACAGCAATTTCTGCAACAGAACCAAGTCCATCCAGCGGTCAAATTTGCGGCCCACTTCCGGCATCCGTCCCACCTCGACAAAGCCCATCGCCTTATGAAACGCAATCCCGGCGCTGTTTTCGCCGCCAACGCCCGCGACCAACACGTGAACGCCCCGCCCCTTGGCCGCAACTTCCAAAGCCGCCATCAAGGCGCGGCCGACGCCTTTGCCCCGCGCGACTTCATCCAAGTAGATCGTATGCTCCATTGTATGGACATAGCCCGGCCCACCGCGAAACGGACCAAAGGTGGCAAACCCCACCACCTCGGTGCCTTCTTCGGCCACCACATACACCGCGTCTGAGGCAATCGCCGCTTTGAGCGTGCCCAGGTCTTTCTCCACCGTGTTAAATGTGCTGACACCATCCCGGATTTCGCGGTTCCAGATCGCCGCAATCGCGCCAGCATCTGCCGATGTCGCGTCGCGCAGGATCACCGCAACACCCGCCGCCCATGGGGCGTATCAAAAGTCGCCTGCAACGCGGGCGTGCCCGCGACATACACCACCCTTGGATCGTCCAGTCCAACGCTGGCCTTCAGCGTTTCAGCCTCCGGATGCGCCACCTCAAGCTGAACCAGCGCCACACCAGAAGGCTGCAATATCTCCGCTGGCGTCACTGCCACATCCCACTGAATGAGCGCCGGAAACCGGTTGTCAAACGGCAGCACGCCGCTGTCCGGCACGGCCATTCGCCACCGCAAATCCCCGCGCGTCAGGTTCACCACTTTGCCTGCATCCACATCCAGCCGCGCCAATTCCGCGTCCATATCATCCGTGCGACAAATCCAGTTTCCCAACCATGGCGCGCCTTCCAAACGGTCCAAATCAAACCAACGCGGATAGGGTAAGTTCCCCGCCGCAGGATTGGCTGCAATCGCCTCCAGATACAGCCCATCCGCCAGCCCAATCAGTTGATTATGCGTCCCAAAATGCGCATGTTCGCCCCCTGGCCCCATCTTGACGCCCAGCGCCGCCTCCACGTGCGCGACCGCCTCTGCCAGCGTTTCGCCCGCCACTGCCAAATGATCCAACTGCAACATTCTATGTTCCCTGCTCCGCATTTTGCCGATCAGTTTAATCCATCCAGCAGCAACGGCAACACTGCCACCCGGAAAGGTTATACGGCTAAGACACATCGCCGGAGCAGACGGGTTTGGCACCAAAGGGAGACGCGCACCTCCATCAATCCGATCAGCCAAAAAAATTCCCGCCTAACGCGCATTACTTGCTAGGCTTTGCCCTCGCCCATGAGAGGCGCAAGCCTTTCTGTAGATGGAGACCGTTTTGCTACAAAAATTTCTGAACGCCCGAATTTGATCGGCAGCTCTTGCGTTAACCGTAACGGCAAGCAGCGTGGCGCTTCCCACCACAAAAGTAGACGCCCAAGAGCTCTAAGTTGGCTCGCTGCAACTAACAGCTGCCATCTTTTGCCCCAGAGGGTGGATGGAGGCCAACGGTCAACTGCTCGCCATTGAATCCTACGCGGAATTGTTCTCCGTGCTTGGCGCGCACTGCGGCGGCAACGGGCGCACAGATTTTACGCTACCCGATCTACGCGGCCGCGCACCGATCCATTTCGGTACAGGCCCCGGGCTTTCAAACTACGCCCTTGGGCAAAGCGGCGGACAGGAAGACTTCACACTGACAACGCGCGAACTCCCGCGGCACAACCATATGGTCAACGCCACCAACGCTCAGGCCGATCGCCACGGCCCCGGCACGGACCTTCTCGCCACCACCACCTATCAAGATGGCACCAAACTCAACATTTACTCGAATGCGGGCGCCAACAAACAAATGAACCCTGCAATGATTGAGAATACAGGTGACGGGCTATCGAAGGCCCACCGTGGCCCATACCTTGCCATGCGCTGGTGCATTGCCGTCACAGGCAACTATCCCCCACGCGACTAAGCCCCCATCCACAGGCGCACTCCCTTCATTGGGGGGCGCCCACCCCAGTAACACCCGCAAAAAGTGCTCACCTAAAACATGTAGTTTAGACTAGGGTCAGGACTCATAGCCAGTAAATAACGAGAGCTGCGAGGGCGATGGCGGACAGGAAGACCTTCGGGCATCTGTCGTATCGAGTTGCGACACGCCGCCAATCCTTCAACCTGCCGAAC
>Ga0189289_10378_pt1 | contig 20499 bp, 18 predicted proteins | sample UW106minimetaG_FD_130313 | JGI IMG/M metagenome (GOLD analysis project Ga0189289, IMG submission 130313) | Marine microbial communities from the Costa Rica Dome - UW106 mini metaG | ecosystem: Environmental > Aquatic > Marine > Oceanic > Photic zone | place: Costa Rica: the Eastern Pacific...
CAGCACATCCACATGGCCATTGACCAGCTCGAGGAAACTCTCCCTGTGCCGATCCACGCAGAAGCCATCCGATAGGGAGAGGGCCACCTGTCCTCCTGATTCTCGGCAGGCTTCTGCGGCGGCGATAAAGGCTCGCTTGGCGGCTGGGCTGTCCCAGAGGTACCCCTCCAGATAGAGCACTTTGGCCTGCTTGACCATCGACAGATCGAGATCCTCCGGCTCCAGCTGGGTGGAGGCTCCCAGGAAGGTGCACATGGTCCGCTCCGCGTCGGGCGTGACGTAAATCAGGCAGCGCGCTGTTGTGGCTCCGCTGGTGGCCGCTGGGGTTTCAAAGCGTGCACCAACGGCTCTGATGTCGTGGCTGAAAATGGTGCCGAGCTGGTCGTCACGGACACGACCGATAAAACCAGCGCGACCTCCGAGCTGGGCGATCCCGACCATGGTGTTGGCGACAGATCCACCGGAGGTCTCAAGGCCAGGACCGCTCGCCTTGTAGAGGGTCTCGGCCTGTTGTTCATTGATTAACGCCATGCCTCCTTTCTGGAGGCCGTTGTCAGAGATGAAGCTGTCGTCCGTCTGGACCAGAACATCCACGATCGCGTTGCCGATGCCAACGACATCGAGATTGCAGGTGCTGGGGAAACGGGTCTCAGGCGACATCGGTGCTGTGAAGACAGCACCGAAGTATGAACCTCAGAGGCTCAGGCGCTCAACAACGCGCGTTTCGGGCCGTGGATCGGATCTTCCACAACGATGGTCTGATCACGGCTGGCACCAAGGGAGACGATGGCGATCGGCACTTCCATCAAATCCGCGAGGAAGCGCAGGTAATCCATGGCCGGTTTGGGGAGATCCTCAAGACTGCGGCATTCCTCGGTTGAGCATTGCCAGCCAGGCAGTGTTTTGAAGATGGGTTTGCACTGGGCGAAGTCCTCGGCACTGCTCGGGAAGTGCTCGATCCGCTCGCCGTTGAGCTCATAGGCCACGCAAACCTGGATCTCGTCGAGTTCATCCAGAACATCCAGCTTGGTCACGGCCAGACAGTCCAAGCCGTTCACCTGCACGGCATAGCGACCGATCACCCCGTCAAACCAGCCGCAGCGCCGCCGCCGGCCCGTGGTGGTTCCGAATTCCCCACCGCGTTCGGTGAGCTGATCATTCAGGCTCCCGCTCAGTTCCGTGGGGAAGGGGCCCTCACCCACGCGGGTGGTGTAGGCCTTGGCGACGCCGATAACACGGTCAATCAGAGTCGGACCGACGCCAGCACCGATGCAGGCCCCTCCGGAGACGGGATTGGACGAGGTGACGTAGGGGTAGGTGCCATGGTCCAGGTCCAACAGCGTGCCCTGGGCTCCTTCGAACAGGATGTTTTTGCGATCCCTGGCAGCCTGGTGAATGGCTTGGGTGCATTCCACAACGTGGGGTGCGAGGCGCTTCCCGTATTCCAGATATTCCTTGATGACATCCTCGGCATTCAGAGGAGCAACGCCGTAGATGGTTTCAAGAAGTTCGTTCTTTTCCTTCAGAGGCCCCTCAAGGCGTTCCCTAAGCCGTTGTTCGTCCAGCAGGTCGATCACGCGGATGCCGCTGCGCTGCGACTTGTCCGCGTAGGTGGGGCCGATTCCGCGGCCAGTTGTTCCGATCCGACGCGCTCCGCGTTGCTTCTCCATGGCCTGATCGAGCAGGCGGTGGTACGGCATCGTCACGTGAGCCGTGGATGCCAAGCGCAGGCCCGAAATATCGATGTCATTGGCGATGAGCATGTCGAGCTCACCAAGCATCACCTTGGGATCCACGACCGTTCCTGACCCAATCAGGCAGATCGTGTCGGGATAGAGGATTCCAGAGGGAATGAGGTGCAATTTCAGGACACGTTCGTCAACGACGATCGTGTGGCCTGCATTCACACCACCCTGATAGCGCACCACCACATCGGCCGAGCGGCTGAGGAGATCGGTGATCTTTCCTTTTCCCTCGTCACCCCACTGCGCTCCGATGACGACAACGTTGGCCAAGAACACGGCGGCCCGAAGCCGCAGATCTGCACAATCCGCGAGTATCTCAGATCTCGGGTGGCCTCGTCAAAGCGTGTGTCCAGGGGCTCAGCTGCCCCGGACTACAGACTTCTCGGCTTTGCTTAGTTCCTTGGCGATCCGGTCATGGAGTGCCTCAGGAAGGGGACGGTTGGCATAGGAGGTGTAGTGACCCGCCAGAGAGTTCAGTGCGGTCTGCATGGTTGTGAAGGAGCTGAGTCCGTTCACGCGCGGCTGAGGCCGGTAGCGGGACATGTAGTCGTTGATCAGTGACCGAGCGTCCGCTTCAGCCTCGGCGTGGGTTGGATCGTCCTGGGGCAGGTCGATCACCGTTCTCAACGTGCGGGAGACCGCCACGGTGTCTTCCACGTAATTGCCGCTCAAACGGGCTTCAGCATCACCACTGCAGGCCGTTAGAAAAAGGCATAAGCCCAGGCCGAGGGCTGCGGCAGCCCGGCTCAAGGGGCGAAGCAGGCGTGTCAGTGCAGAGAGCATGAAACCCTTGAGAATCTGCTGACTTTAGAGGTGGAGTGCCTTGATCAGGCAAGACAAGGCCTCTGCGTGGGGAAGCTTCTGTACCTCTCGGTTGCTGCGGCGAACCAGCTCAACGACGCCATCGGTTGCGTCGCGTCCCACCACGATCCGCCAGGGAATACCGATCAAGTCCGCGTCTTTGAATTTGACGCCCGCTCGTTCCTTTCGGTCGTCGATGAGTACGTCGACCCCTGCCTTCTGAAGTTCCTCATAGAGCGTTTCCCCCAGTTGGGCCTGGGTCTCGTCCTGGATGTTGGCGACAACCACAATCGCTTCGAATGGAGCGATTGTGGTAGGCCAGCAGATGCCACCGTCATCGTGATGCTGTTCGACGGCAGCCTGCGCCAGCCTGGAAACGCCGATTCCATAGCAACCCATCCAGAACGGTTCGGTCTTGCCGTTCTCGTTGGTGAATCGACTTTCCATCGCTTCGGAATATTTCCGGCCCAACTGAAAAATGTGGCCGACTTCGATGCCACGTTTTTCAGTCAGCCGTGATTCCGCGTTGTGTCGACAGGCGTCGCCCGCCCGTGCATTGCGCAGATCCAACCTTGTCGGCTGTTGCTTGAGGGCGGCCCAGCTGGTGTTGAAACGGTGCTGATCTGGCGTATTCGCACCACAAACAAAACGACTCAATTCAATGGCTGTTTCGTCTGCCAGACGCAGGAAGGTTGGCTCCCAGGTCTTGGCTCCCTGCAGGACGTCATCGGACAAGTCAGGCCCGATGGATCCGAAGGGGATGGGATCGATGTCCTGGCGGTTTTGGTCGTCTGGCGTGATCGGGCGGCAATCGAGGACGCCCTTGCCCAGGATGCTGTTGACGGCGTTGACGACTTTGGTGGGGTTCAGGTCCTGGTCACCACGAAGGCTGACCAGCAGGGGTTGGAGCGTGTCGTCGTCCAAGGCCGCCACAAAAAGCAGCACTTTCACCACTTGGCTTGGATCCCAGCCTTTGGCGTCGCAGAGGCTCTCGATGCTCCCCAAACCAGGGGTCGGGATGCACTCCTCAGGGCCTTCGGGTAAGGGCGATGCCGCTGGGGCAATCGAAACAGCCTTCTCCTGATTGGCCGCGTATTGCCCGTCATCGCTGATCAGGATCAGGTCTTCCCCGGCATCCGCCGTCACCATGAACTCCTGGGAGGCCGCACCTCCGATCGCCCCGCTGTCGGCATCGACGGGGACGGCATCGAGACCGCAACGTTCAAAAATGCGGCGATAGGCCTGATCCATTAACCCGTAGGTCTCGCGAAGGTCCGCTTCGCTGGCATGAAAGGAGTAGGCGTCCTTCATGATGAATTCGCGACCTCGCATCAGACCGAAGCGAGGACGGATCTCGTCTCGGAATTTGGTCTGGATTTGATAGAGGTTTACCGGGAGCTGCCGGTACGACCTCAACAGCTCACCGGCCAGGTTCGTGATGACTTCTTCGTGGGTTGGTCCAAGCCCCAGCTCTCTGCCTTGCCGGTCTTCGAGGTGAAACATGATTCCCTCGCCAGCTGTGTAGCCCTGCCAGCGACCACTTTTCTGCCAGAGCTCTGCAGGGTGCAGCTGTGGAAGCAGGGTCTCCTGGGCGCCGGCGCGGTTCATCTCCTCACGCACCACGGCTGTGATTTTCTGAAGCACCCTCCACATCAGAGGTAGATAGGCGTAAATCCCTGATCCAATGCGACGGATGTACCCAGCACGCAGAAGCAACTGATGCGAGGTGATCTCCGCTTCGGCGGGAACATCCCGAAGCGTCACCAGCAGCAGGCGGGAGACGCGCATCGATCGCAAGAAAACGAGATTTGGAAGCTATCACCGCTCCGGAAGCATGCCGATCGCAGAAGTGTCCGTTTTGCTGGGATTCCACTGTGCGCCCTGAGTCTCGGCTGCTACCGTCCAGCTCAATCCAGCCTGTCCTAGGCCCGTCTCATGTTTCCTCGGTCCGTTGAATCTGTGGCGTCACACGTTCAACAACAGGCAGAACTTTCCATGGATTCAGCCCAAGCTTCCGCGCAGGCTGAGGCCTTGGTGGGAATTGACGACGTTCAGAAATCTCTCAATCGTTCTCGCGCATCGGTCTATCGCTACACCAACACAGACCCTCGCAACCTCAATCCTCCCTTTAACCCTCGCAAGCTGAATCCGGAGTACCGCAGCGATCAGAAAGATCCGCTGATGTTCCATCCCAACGAAGTTGCACGCTTCGCCAAGGATGTTCTGCGCATTAAGGAAGTCACTGTTGAGGTGCTGAACTCTCCTTCAACGGCGACGCAGCAGATTCTGGGATCAATCCTTGAAGAGCTCCGTTTGATTCGCACCCATCTCGAAGGCAGCGTGCAGCCAACGTCTGACCTAAGCGCACGTCTCGACCAGCAAGATCGTCCTGCTGCTTAATGATCCCTGCATCTGTCTTTAGGCAGTGACAGAATGAGGCCATCAACGTTGTGATGAGAAGAGGGAGTCCTTGCGACTCCCCGTTCTATGGCCTCAGATGCTTTCCTCCCGTCTGGCGATGACGCCATCGCGTCGTCCGAGACGGATGAGCCGTTTAGTCGTAGCGCCTCTTTGACGGCCATAACTGGACTGCTGATTGCTGTTGTCAGCTTCAGTGCTCCTCTTGTGGCTGTGATTACTGATCGAACGTTCTCCTCTCCGCGACTGATCCCAACCGCCTCGCATCGGAATGGATCTCCATCAGCTCCCCCCGTCTCCTTCGCAAGGATTGGTGAATCTCATCGTGGAGATTCCGGCAGGAAGCAGAAATAAATACGAATATCTGGCTGAGGCTGGCGTAATGGTCCTCGACAGGGTGATGCACTCCTCGGTGCGCTACCCCTTCGACTACGGCTTCATTCCCAACACGCAAGCGGACGATGGATCTCCCCTTGATGCCATGGTCATCATGGCCGAGCCCACTTTTGCTGGCTGTCTGATCAAGGCCCGCCCTATCGGGGTTTTGGATCTGTATGACCTGGACGTCTACGACGGGAAGATCTTGTGTGTTCCCGATGCGGATCCCCGTCAAGACGAGATCCGTAGCATTCGGCAGATTGCGGCATCACAGCTTGAGGAGGTTGCTGAATTCTTCAGGACTTACCGCACGCTGCAAGGAGGAGTTGTGTCGATTGATGGTTGGCGTGACATCGATGCGGTCCAGCCATTACTGGATTCTTGTATCAGCGCGGCCAACTGATCTCAGAAAAGGTCCCCTTGATTTGACCAGTTGCTTGTAGGTTGGTGCGCATTGAGATTCGCCGAAACTGTGCCCACCATCCGATTCGAGCAGGAAGACCAGCAGGTGGGCTGCATCGAGGGCGCGAATCTGCGAAAAGCTGCTCTTGATGCAGGCATCAACCCCTACAAGAGCCTCAACAACCTCAATAACTGCAGTGGCGTTGGTCAGTGCGGCACCTGTGTGATGGAGGTGATCGAAGGTCAGGGCAATCTTTCGCCCCGCAGCGACGTCGAAGAGGTGTACCTGGCTGACCGGCCTGCGAACTTCCGCTTGAGCTGCCGCACCACCGTGAACGGAGATGTGACGGTTCGCACCCGTCCGGCCGAAGGTGTTGGCCGCGGCTCCAACAGCCTCGTTGGTGCGATCAAATCCCTGTTTGGCCGCTGAATCTTGGCGGGGATTCTCCAGGTCTACAGCTACAACCGCTGCAGCACCTGTCGGAAGGCGTTGGCGTGGCTGTCTGAGCGAGGAATCGCCCATGACGTTCATGACATCACCTTGAACCCACCCTCCAGGGAGTTGCTCTCGGCGGCTTATCTATTTTTTAGTGAGCGGAAGCTGTTGTTCAACACCAGTGGCCAGAGCTATCGAGCCATGGGAGCTGCATCAGTGAAGGCCCTCACCGACGACGAGGCTCTCGATGCTTTGGCTGCCGACGGAAAACTGATCAAACGTCCGTTTGTGGTGGTGGATTCCTCCAGCTTTCTGATCGGCTTTAAGCCTGATCTCTGGGAATCGACGCTCCAGGGCTGAAATTCAATCCATCCAATTCGCTGATCAGGGCATCGACATCTCCCTGGTCACGGATCTGGCGGAAGCTCGAGCGTTTGATGTCTTCCAGTAAGGCCACGAGCAAATCCTGACTTCGAGTCAATACAGGGCCTTGTTCAAGCATGTGTGCAAGTTCCTCCCACAGTCGATCGAGGGCCTCTGATCCCAGGGATTCGAGGACAGGGTCGCGCTGACCGATGCGGTTGCCGGCTCCCTTCGAGAGGTCGAGGACGGAGGTCACCATGCTTTCCGCCATCTGGCGGCTGAATTCCGATTCGGCGTTTTGCAGTCCGGGGAGACGCCGCAAGGCGTCAGGCACCACGTTCCGGTCCAAACTCTGCTGCACTAGATGGCTGATCAAGGCTTGCAGTTGCGGGCGCATTGCTGGGCCAACACGGGTCAGCAGCAGTGGCAGCCATAACCGCAGCAACTCGACCACCTCCCGCTCATCATTTAGATCACTGCTTTGGTAACTGCACAGTCCGCGCACCCTCTCCGGCAGTTGCGGAGATCGGATCAATTGCTGGAGAGTGTCGACGAGTCGGATGGCGATGACCTCAAACAGTTCCACCGCTAACAGGGCCACCACTCCACGGCTGATGACCGCACGAAGAGGTTCCAATTGCAGCAGCCCTGCTCCGCAAAGGCGCTCTGTGACAGGGATCACCCTGAGCCAGCGCGCAAATGGAAGCAGCAGTGGCAGGTCGATCCAGCGACGTAACAGGGCGTCGCGCCAGCGGATCGCGGGGTAGCGCTGTTTTAGGCGCAGGGTCCGCAGAAGGATGTCGAGGAGGAACAGGAGTTGAAACGGAGTGTCGATGCGCCAGCTCAGATCGCTGGGGCGTCCGTTTTCGTCAATGCTTCGCCAGTAATTGCTTTCCACCAGGGGCACGATCTGCTGGTTCCAGAACTGACGCTCCTGGCTCCAGGGGGATAGCTCGAGATGCTCGGGGCTAAGTAGAAGGTTGGCCGATGCGCGAGCTGATTCCAGGCCGGTACGTGCTCGGAGTCGGTTCTTGAATTTCTCAAGCGCACCGGCATTGCCTGAACTGATGAACGGGTTGCTGTCCATCAGCCCCGTGGTTAGAGCCGCCTGCTGCTTCAGCAGATCGCTGCTTTCAGGTGTGCGCGAACCGTTTTTCAGGAGTGCTTGATCCAGGGCGCTATACGCCTTGAGATAAGCCTCTGTGTCGCGATGGGGTTCGATGCCCTTTAAGGGGTCCAGAAGTGGGGTGATGTCGGGCAGCCAGGGCAGAGGAACCACCAGGGGCAGCGATGGAACCGGATAAAGATTGCGTTGAAGCCAGAAAGTGCGCAGGGGGATGTAGGTGAGGTCAAGAGCGACCCAGCTGAGATTGATTGCGGCGATGACGGCAATGGCCTGGTCCCACCGGCGCCAGCTGAGCAGGCCTCGATGGGGCTTGAGTGCTTGCCAGCGTGGACGGATCATGGGGCCTGCAGGCTCCCCCTATCGTGGGTCGAAAGATTGAGCCTGCCCACATTGAACGCGGAGAAAGGGCCTTCTGATGTGAAGGGCAGAGTGAGCGCGATTTGGGAGTTCTGGGCCCCGTTTCTGTTCACTGTCTCGCTGTATCTCTTGCTTCGGCAATTCGCCTTTGAAGCGCGTTACATCCCATCGGGATCGATGCTTCCTGGCCTGCAGGTTGGCGACAAGTTGATCGTCGAGAAACTTTCGTATCGGTCCCGCCCTCCCCAGCGTGGTGAGATCGTCGTGTTCAATTCCCCAAGTGCGTTTGATCCCGTCTGGAAATTGGAGTCGGGGCAACCGAATCCACTGAAGTGCGGCATCGTCACCTTCCCAGGCATCAGTTGGGTTGTCGATCGGGTCCTGGTACAGCGCTATCCCGAATGTGAGGCCTGGATTAAACGGGTGGTCGGTGTGCCTGGCGATGTTGTTGAGGTCAACAGTCGGGGCGCTGTGAGCATCAACGGCACAGCCTTCAACGAGCCTTACGTCACCAACTTCTGTTCGGATCGGGATGGAATGATCGGCTGCAAAGGTCTGTATGCCGTCGTCCCCGAAGGCAATGTTGTCGTTTTGGGTGACAACCGTCGCAACAGCCAGGATGCACGTCGTTGGCCTGGGGGGCCGTTCCTGCCCGACGATCAGATCATCGGGCGTGCTGTCTTCCGCTTCTGGCCGCCTGCGCGGATTGGTCCGCTCAGCAACTGAGTCCGCAAGCCACAACCCTGCCCTGAAGTTCACGTCCCAGCCAGGGAATGTTGGCAGCGCGCGGAGCTCCAGGCGTGCTTCTCTCGACTGACCAGCGTTGCTCGGGATCGAACAGCAGCCAGCGCCGGCTGCCCTGCTCGAGCTGTTCGGGGGGCTGATCGATCAGGGCCGACGGCCCAAAGCTGAGGGCTTGCCAAAGATCTTCAACGGTCCAGCGGCCCGATTGCACAAGAGCATTCCAAAGCGCTGGCAGCACCAGATGGTGGCCGCTGAGGCCTGCCGGACGCTGGTCACCCGGCAACAGCATGTCCTCGGCATCCAGAGGCACAGCGTGGACAGCCACGGCAGTAATGATTCGCTGTTGAACGGCCTGGATCAACTGGTCGCGATCCTCCGGACCTCCGAGGGAGGGGCAGACGCGCCAGCCTGGATCGCTGCTGGCCAGCATGCTGCGGTCGGTCAGGAGATGCCACCAGCTCACGCTGCTCAGGGGAGGGAACTCGCAGCCCGCGAGTTGAACAACCGCTGCTGCCGTGGACAGATTCATGATCCGCAGTTGTCGTTCCGGATGGCGTTGATGCAGCAGCAGCAACTGGCTGAGCGGAAGGGTCTCGCTGGTGATCGGATCCTCTGGCCACCCGGCCCGCAGTGTTTCCACGCCTTCCCTCACCAGACCCTCCCCCTGCAGAGCGGGATCCCGGGGTGCCACGAGCACTGGGCATCCCCCCATCTCTCCGAGCAGCAGTCCCCGTTCCAGCAACGGGGTTGGAACCATGGCGACATCGTCTGCCAGTCCGATGGCACCGTGTTCGAGCAGATCGCCATGGGGGGCAAGTTCATCCGCCTTGCCGCCGCGGCTGAAGCCTCCCCAAAGGTGCAGGCGAACTGTTGCTGCTTGATCCTGATCGAGGCTGAATCCCTGGAGTTGCTCCGGGCAATCGCGCCAATTGTTGCTGCGGGGAAGCAGGGCAATTTGGCCGTAGCCCCCTGCGGCGGCACAGTGCCGCAGGCTCACGGCTGTTTCCTGGTCCCCACTGAAGGGGGTCTCAAGGATGGAATGGGGATCAACCAGGCAGGGGGCGACCAGTTGATCCGGTGCTGGGCTGGCCTTGATGCCCAGGCCAAGGGCCTGCTTCCGGGCCTCGTCGTCAAAGCCGACCAGCACCCCCTGATCGATCAGGACTGCACCGAGCTGAACCGTGTGTCCGGGGCCACGCAGGATGCGCACCGGATCCAGCAGCAAGGTGTCGTTCATGACGTCAAAGAGCGCCTGCTGCCGTTCGGTCAATCACGCTTCCGAAATGGGAGGTGAGGTTGAGGCAGGTCACCACTGCAGGCTGGCCTGGATCGGCGGCAATGTCGACCACCGTCACGCCACCATTGCCCTGTTTGACGGCCCAGATGTCGGCCGGAGTTAGGCCAAGCAGGTCGCACAGAATCGTCTTGTTGACGGCGTCGTGGGCTACCACCAGCACCGTTTCCTCAGGCTTCAGCTCACCAGCGATCTCTCCCCAGCTCCGTACGGAACGGGCCCACACGTCCTGGATGGTTTCCCCCTCAGGCATCTGCACGGTTTCTGGAGCACGCTTCCAGGTGTCCAGCAGCTCCGACCAGCCGTCTCTGATCTCGGATTCGAGCTTGCCTTCCCACAGTCCGTGTCCGATCTCCACCAGTCCATCGATCTGGGTCAGGGGCACATCGGGATGCGCCTCGAGAATGATCTGGGCCGTTTCCGTTGGCCGCGACAGGGTGCTGCTCCAGGCCCGATCGATGGGGATCTCTTTGAGGAAATCGCGGGCGGCCGCGGCTTGACGGCGACCGTTGCTGTTAAGCGGAATATCGATTTGTCCCTGGAAGCGGCCTGCCTTGTTCCAGTCGGTCTCGCCGTGCCGCACCAGGATCAGCCTGGCGTTCTTGCCTTTTTCAGGCAGAGGTTGCAGGTGTGTGGTGCTGTTCAGGCATTCGATCTGCACCTGGGGGCGATCAACGCCGGGATGGAGGTTGAAGATCGAGAGGGAGGTGTTGTCGACGCGGAGCCGCCGAAAACCATTGTCTGGTTCTCCCAGCAACACCAGCATCAGGCAGCGCAGGATGGCGTTGTGGGCCACCACCAGCACCGTGTCATTGCCATCGACGGGATGGCGCTGCAGCAGGTTGGAGATGAATCCACGCGCCTGCTCCATGAGCTCCGCCAGGGGCTTGTAGGACGAACCGTCCCGACGTTGAAGTTCCAACTTCATCGGTTGCTGTTTCCAGATGCTGTAAGCCTCTGGTGACCCTTCGATGAGCTCATCGATGGTTTGACCGGACCAGGGTTCCAGATCCACTTCCAGCAGGCCGTTATCGAGCACAACATCCGGTGCCTGACCGGCATGAGCCTCCAGCAGGCTTGCGGTTGTTGCGGCAGCCCGTTGCAACGGCGAGCTGTAGAGGGCCTGGAAGCTCACCTCCTGCAGCGAGCGGCCCAAAGCCCTTGCCTGTTCATGACCCTCATCACTGAGGTTCGAAAGATCATCCCGACCCTGGATGCGCCGCTCCTTGTTGAAACTGCTGAGACCGTGGCGGACCAAAAGAAGACGAAGGGGCACGGTTCAGCTCAGCGTCAGGGCGCGGCCATCGTATGGAAGCGGCCTTTCGGGGGGACAATCGTGGGGAGTTGACGCCAGCTGGTGCCCAGTTCCCCACGACCGGTTTCCCCGCGCTGGAAGGGGCTTCTGGCGGCCCTATCCCTGGCCCTGGCCGGTTTTATCTGGCTGTCGGGCTTGGTTGACAGTTTGTCCAGACCATCGGTGGCTCCGGCCCTGAGCCTTCAGCAGCAGGAGCTGACGCTCCTGGCGGAGCCAGCGGTGCCGTCCTCGTTGAGAGAAGCCTTGCTGGGGGAGTCGCCGCGGGATGCGCTGCTCAAAGCTCTGGAGGGGATCTCATCCGAGGATCGCAGTGAGCGGCAGCAACGGATGCTCCTGCTCTTGCAGGGCCAGACTCCTGCCTCTGCAGACCGTGAAAGCGAACCCGAAGATCCCCTGCTCCAGCAGCTGCTGTGCGAAGTCAGCGCGTCTGATCCGGGGCTCTGCATTGATGGTGAAGCGGCAGGCCAAGCGGCGTTGCGTTTGGCGTTCAGCACGGTGCTGCCCCTGGTGACCGCCCTGATCGGTGCTCTGCTGCTGATCGGCCAGGCCTGGCGGTTGGTGCGGGGCCGTCTGATGGCCTGGCCAGCGGTTCAGGGTCCAGACCTGACTTTGATCGATATGGCCCTGCTGGTGGCGGGAGGCTTTGTCGTCATCAGTGCTGTTGGCGTCCCATTGGTGGCGTTCCCCTTGGTCGGTGCACTCACGGCCGGGCTTGCCAGTCCCCGCCGTGAAGCCGTGGGCGTGGTGATCAACTACGGCGTGATGGCTCTGCCAAGCCTGCTGATCCTCTGGCGGCAGTTGCGGGCCCTGCCGAAGCAGAGTGCGCCACCATTGGGCTGGATGCAGTGGCGGCTGCGGCCTTTGCTCTCCGCTGTGCTGGATGCAGTGGCGGGTTGGTTGATGGTGACCCCCCTGGTGATGCTCACGGGATGGTTGCTCGTGCGCCTCGTGGGGGACCCAGGGGGGAGCAACCCGCTGCTGGAGTTGGTGCTGGGCAGCCATGATGCGATTGCTCTCGGCTTGCTCGCTCTGACAGCCGTTGTGCTGGCTCCGCTGTTCGAAGAGACCATTTTTCGCGGTGCCCTGCTCCCAGTTCTGGCGGCCCGGCTTGGCCCCCTTGCGGGTGTCTTGCTCAGTGGTCTGTTGTTTGCCATGGCCCATATCAGTGTTGGAGAGCTGGCACCCCTCACCGTGCTCGGGGTTGGGCTGGGGTTGGTGCGGCTCCGCAGCGGACGGCTGTGGCCGTCAGTGCTGATGCATGGCCTTTGGAATGCAGTGACGTTCCTGAATCTGTTGCTGCTCTGAGCCTTGCCCCGCCTTTCCACAGGTGGTTCACTGGCCTATTCGCCTGTGATCCCGGTGGTTGCCGCTCCGGAACAGCGTGCATCGACCACAGCTTTTGAGCTGATTCAAGGGTCCCTGTCCTCTGGACGGATTGCACGACGATCCCCTCTCCTGGGGGGACTCCATCGCTTGATGGACGGCACTCTGCTGGGGTTGATCGCGGCGGTTGCTGTTCTGGCGGGCCTGACGTTGCACTGGCAGCATCGCTGGACCCTGGCTTTCCACCTTCTGGAGGCGACCAACACCCAGGCGCACCGATTGACGGAATCAACTGCTGTCATGGAACAGCATCTGCTGCAACGTTCCCAACAACCGAAAACGCTTGTGCCCACCCAGGTGGCCAACCTGGTGCATCTCGATCGCCCCGCTCTGCATTCGCTCCAGCCGACCACTCCCTCTCCGATGGTTTCGTTTCAGGAGCTGGGAGATCAGCCCATTCGGTCGGGGTACTGATGACGCGGTTGTCAGGGCGTCGACCTGTTCGTTCGCGACGTTCCCGCGCACGGTCGTTCCTCTGACGCAGGTTCCGCCGAAGCGGTTGTTGATCATTTTCTGGATTTTGGCGGCAGGGCTACTGGGCCTGATCGGTCGCATGGCATGGCTGCAGTTGGTGCAAGCTCCAGCCTTGGAGCAGCGTGCCCGTCAACTGCAGACGCAGCGCACCCAGCCTCTGGGGCAGCGGCGCCCGATCGTCGATCGCACCGGCCGCCTGGTCGCCATGGATGAAAAGCGATTTCGGCTTTGGGCCCATCCCCGTTACTTCAACATGCCTGGAGATGCCCCCAATGCTGTCCGCCCTGTTGAGGATGTCGCAGCGGTGTTGGCTGATCCGTTGGCCCGCCCCGCGTCCGAGCTTCTAGAAGCCATGGGAACGCAGGCCTCGGGGATCAAACTTGCCGAAGAGCTTGCTCCTGAGACCGCTGATCGCATCGGTGCTCTCGGAATCAGTGGCCTGGATCTGGAGCCCTATCCCCAGCGCGTTTATCCCCAGGCATCGTTGTTCGCCAATGTGGTCGGTTTTCTCAATGCTGAGCGGCAACCCCAAGCGGGCCTTGAGCAGAGCCGTGATGGCGATTTGGCCCGTCATGAGCAGACCCGATATCTCCGTCGCGGAGCCGATGGCACCCCTTTGCCGGCCAATCTCGCCCCGGGGGCCTTCTACGGAGACGACTTGCGTTTGCAGTTGACGCTGGATTCCAGGCTCCAGCAGGTGGCTATGACCGCTCTGGCTGAGCAGGTCACGAAGTGGAAAGCGCAAAAGGGCGCCGCAATCGTGATGGATGCCATCAATGGTGAGCTGTTGGTGCTGGCATCGACACCCACTTATGACCCCAATCGTTACTGGGATTTCCCCACCGGGCGGTTTCGGGAATGGTCCGTTCAGGATCTCTACGAACCGGGATCAACGTTCAAGCCGATCAATCTGGCTCTGGCGCTCCAGGATGGCGCCATCGAGCCGACGGATCGGGTGAATGACGTCGGCCAGCTCACCATTGGTGGTTGGCCGATTTTTAACCACGACAAGCGGGCCAATGGCCTAGTGGATTTCGCCACCGTGCTGCAGGTGTCGAGCAATGTCGGCATGGTCCAGGCCATGCGCCGTCTCAACGATGACGCCTACTGGAACTGGATGCAGCGTCTCGGTATCAATCAGCGTCCTGACACCGACCTCCCTGGTGCGGCGGCCGGTCAACTCAAGAGCAAGCAGCAGTTCACCAGCCAACCGATTGAGCCGGCCACAACGGCATTTGGCCAGGGTTTTTCACTCACTCCGCTCAAGCTGGTGCAGCTTCACGCGATGTTGGCCAACGGCGGCAAGTTGATCAGCCCTCATATCACTCGCGGATTTCGCTCGGGTGATGCCTTGGCTCCGGCGGCGGCACCCAGTGGTCAGCAGGTGCTGACGCCAGAGGTCACTCGCACGGTGCTCCAGTGGATGGAGTCGGTGGTGGATCTGGGTAGTGGCAAAGGTGTGAAAACACCCGGGTATCGGATTGGTGGCAAAACAGGGACGGCGCAAAAAGCCCTGAATGGGATTTATCTCCCAGGCGCGAAAATCTGCAGTTTCGTGGCGACCTTGCCGATTGAGGACCCCCGTTACGTGGTGTTTGTGGTGGTGGATGAGCCCCAAGGTGAAAACGCCTATGGATCCACCGTGGCCGTTCCTGTCGCCAAACAAATCATTGATGCCCTGCTGGTTGTGGAGCGCATTGCACCCTCAAAACCTGCTGAATTGAACAAGCTTTTGAACGGCTGACGCATCAAAAAGCGCCGCTACGTTACGGGTATAGAGCCGTCGTACATCATGGCCAGCCTGCTCGATCAGCTTTCACAAATGACCGTGGTCGTTGCCGACACGGGTGATCTGGAGGCGATCCGTAAGTTCACCCCTAGGGATGCCACCACCAACCCGTCATTAATCCTTGCGGCCGCCCAGATTCCGGCCTATCAGAGCCTGATTGATGAAGCTTTGCGGTCGTCGCGCAAGCTGATGGGCAGCGATGCACCGGTGGAAGAAGTGGTGCGGGAAGCCCTGGATGAAATCAGTGTGATCTTCGGTAAGGAGATTCTCAAGATCGTTCCCCGTCGTGTGTCGACTGAGGTAGATGCTCGCTTGAGTTTCGATACCGACGCCACGATTGAAAAAGGCCGCAAGTTGATTCGTTTGTACAACGATGCCGGCATCAGCAACGATCGCGTTTTGATCAAAATCGCCTCCACCTGGGAAGGCATCAAAGCTGCCGAGGTGCTGGAAAAAGAGGGGATTCACTGCAATCTCACCTTGCTGTTTGGCTTCGGGCAGGCGGTGGCCTGCGCTGAAGCTGGCGTCACCCTGATTTCCCCCTTCGTCGGGCGCATCCTGGATTGGTACAAGGCTGAAACCGGGCGCGATTCTTACCCCGGGCCGGAAGATCCCGGGGTGATTTCTGTGACTCGGATTTTTAACTATTACAAGACCCACGGCTACAGCACGGAGGTGATGGGGGCGAGCTTCCGCAACATCGATGAGATCACGGAGCTGGCCGGTTGTGATCTGCTCACGATTTCACCCAAGTTGCTGGATCAGCTCCGCGAAAGTGATGCAGCCCTAACCCAGAAGTTGGATGCGGCCCATTCCAGTGGTGGTGAGGACAAGATCCATGTTGATCGCGCCAAGTTCGATGCGTTGATGCATGACGACCGGATGGCCACCGACAAACTCACTGAGGGCATCAAAGGTTTCAGTAAGGCGATTGAAACCCTGGAGCATCAGCTGGCCCATCGTCTTGCGGAACTGGAGGGTGGCTCCGCCTTCCGCCACGCTGTCTCCGAGATCTTCATGCTGAACGACATGAACGGTGATGGGTCGATTACCCGCGATGAATGGCTTGGTAGTGATGCCATCTTCGATGCTCTGGATCAAGATCATGATGGTTTGATCTCCCAGGAAGATGTGCGCCAAGGCTTTGGCGCTGCTCTGTCATTGACCTCCGTCTGAGTACGTCGTCTCAGTCCGTCGTCTGATCTGTTGCTGAGGAGAAGCGAGCCTCGCTTCTCCTTTCATTCACGTTTGATTTTTCGGTCAACGATTCATCCCAATGCATGCGCTCGACACCATGCGCGCTTTGGCAAGCAAGGCCGAAGTGATCAATCTGAAGCAGGGGCAGATTCTGTTTCGCACGGGGGAAACCGGAACCTGCATGTATGGGTTACTGGAGGGATCCGTGCGTCTCACCTGGATCGATTCGACAGGCCATGAAGGGCATGAGGACATCCCTGTTGGCCATGTGTTCGGCGCAGGTGCCCTAGTGATGGAGGACCATCAACGGCTAAGCAACGCTACGGCCACCAGTGATTGCCGCTTGATTGCCATGAACCGCGACAAGTTTCTGTTTGCGGTTCAGGAGACGCCGATGTTTGCGGTTCAGCTGCTCGCGTCGATTGATGAGCGTTTGCGGGACATCAAGCTGGCCGAGGGATGAACGGTTGGTCGATTTGTAATGCGACAACGGCATAATTCTGCAAGTTTTTGTACGGCTCGGTGCATAGCCGTCCCCTGCGTCTGGCTCTGCAACTGGGCTTGTTCCAGCTCAGCCTTGGGATTCTTGGTGTCCTGATCCTTGGCCTGCTGAACCGTCTCCTGATTCAAGACATCCAGTTGCCGGCGGTGCTTGCTGGCTTGGCCGTTGGTGGGCAGCAGCTGATGGGGTTCACCCGCGCCTGGTTCGGCCATCGCTCCGATCGCATCCCCCCCAGCCGGCTGCGGCGAACTCCCTTCATCGTCATCAGCTCCTTGGCCATTGCCCTGTTGTTCGGCGTGGCCTGCCAGCTGGTGCTGCGGTTGGCTTACAGCATGGATGCTTCTGGCGGTGAACTGGATGCGCTTCTGATTGGCCTGTTGATCCTTGCGTTTGTGGCGATTGGCACGGCCATTGCGGCTGGTGGAACGGCGTTTTCTGCCCTGATCGCCGATCGCACCACGGAAGCGGAACGGCCACGGGTGCTCTCGGTGGTGTGGGGAATGCGTCTTCTGGGGGTGTTGCTGGGCAGTGTTCTGGTGAATCAGGTGTTCGGCAGTGCTTGTGCAGCCAATGCCAGCCGAACGGCCGTGTTCGACGGGCTGGAGCGCCTGTCGTGGGTGACGCCGCTGGTGCTCTTGGTGCTGGGGGTGGCTTCGGTGTTCGGTGTGGAGCGCCGCACCACGGGATTGGTGGTGTCTGTGGGGTCTGCACCCCCTGATGTTCCCCAGCGTCTGGCCTTACCCCAGTTGCTACTCCAATTGCGTTCCATCCCCCAGGCCGGTCGCTTCCTCGGGGTGCTGTGCCTGTTCACCTTCAGCATGTTCCTCAACGATGCGGTGTTGGAGCCCTATGGCGCCGCCGTGTTTGGCATGAGTGTCTGCGCCACCACATCGCTGAATGTGTTGATCGCCCTGGGATTCTTTGGTGGCTTGGGGCTCAGTGGGTTCTGGATGATTGAGCGCGTCGGCAACATCCGAACGGCACGAATTGGTGCGTTGCTGGCCGCTTTGGCCTTGATGTTGATGCTGTGGGCCGGGGCGGGGCAGTCCATCCCCCTGTTGCGGGCTGCCATTGGGTTGTTTGGTTTGTCGCTTGGGGTGTGCATGAATACCTGCCTCACCCTGATGTTCAGTTTTGTTCAACCCGGACGTACTGGGTTCCTCTTGGGAATCTGGGGTGCGGGCTATGCCTATTCCTGCGGCTTGGCCACCATCAGTGGAGGCGGGCTGCTCACCTTGTTCCAAGCCTTGAACGGTGGTGATTTGTTCGTGTCCTATGGCGGAGTGTTCGCTTTGCAGATGGTCTGTTTTCTTGGCGCCGCCCTGATGACGCGTCATTTGGATGTGGTCGGTTTCCGCAACACGGTGAAAACTCGCTTCAGCGACGTGATGGAGATGGCGGTGGATTGAACGTTGGATTAAGCGCCGGATCCACTAGAAACGGTTTCCTTGAATTGCAGTGAATGGCAGCGCTGCAGATCGTCTGGTTCAAGCGTGATCTGCGTAGCGTTGATCACAAGCCCTTGGCGGCGGCCTGTGAGCGTGGTCCGGTTCTGCCGTTGTATGTGATTGAGCCAGAGCTATGGCAGCAGCCCGACGCCTCTGAGCGGCAGTGGCATTTTTGCCGGGAGTCGCTTCTGGAGCTGCGTGAGGCTCTGGCTGATCTGGGGCAGCCATTGGTAGTGCGGGCAGGCGATGTGGTGCAGGTGCTGGAGCGGGCTCGGCGCCAGTTCGGCATTGATGGGCTGTGGAGCCATGAGGAAACCGGTAATGGCTGGACCTATCAGCGCGACAAACAAGTGGGGGCCTGGGCCCGTCAGCACGGCATCGCTTGGACGGAAATCCCGCAGTTCGGTGTGACGCGACGGATGAGCACTCGCAATGGCTGGGCCAAGCGCTGGGAGGCCCTGATGGCGGAGTCCATCACTTCAGCTCCGGCCACGTTGCAACCACTGGAGGGCATCGCTCCCGGTGAAATTCCGGAGCGGCCCTGCCGCGAGCTACCGGCTGATGCTTGCCCGAAGCGGCAAACCGGAGGGCGTTCGATCGGCCTGGGGGAGTTACGGGATTTTCTGCAGCACCGCGCCCCGCGCTATCAACGGGCGATGTCGAGCCCCAACACGGCATTCACCGGCTGTTCCCGGCTTTCGGCTTATCTCACCTGGGGTTGCCTATCGATGAGGGAGGTGCTGCAGATCAGCCGCAACCACAGTGGCCGCGGCGTCAGCAGCTTTGAATCTCGGCTGCACTGGCATTGCCACTTCATTCAGAAGCTCGAGGATCAGCCGGCGATTGAATTCAGTGATTTCCACCCGTTTATGCGGGGAATTCGCCAGGCGGATGCCGAGCACTTGTCGGCCTGGAGTGAAGGCCGCACCGGTGTCCCCTTTGTTGATGCCTGCATGCGCGCCTTGCGGGCCCATGGCTGGATCAACTTCCGCATGCGGGCGATGTTGATGTCATTCGCCAGCTACAACCTCTGGCTGCCCTGGCGGGATAGTGGCCTGCACCTCGCCCGCCAGTTTGTCGATTACGAACCGGGAATCCATTGGAGCCAGTGCCAGATGCAGTCGGGCAGCACTTCGATCAACACGATTCGGATCTACAACCCGATCAAGCAGGGCATGGACCACGACCCCCTGGGGGTGTTCATCCGTCAGTGGTGTCCTGAACTCAAGGATGTGCCCGCGATTCATATCCATGAGCCGTGGATGCTCGGCGGCGGTATGCCCGAACCGATCGTTGATGTGACCGCATCCATGCAGCAGGCAAAGGATCAGATCTGGGAGATTCGCCGATCGGCCGGTTTCGATCGTCATGCCGACGCAATTCAGCGCAGGCATGGCTCCCGCAAAGCTGGGTTGAACCCCCCGACGGCTCGCCGTAGGCGCCAACGACAGCAGCCAGACAACGGCAGCCAGCAGCTCAGCCTCGGTCTCTAGTTGCGCTGCAGAAGTAGCCGTTTGATCACCCTTTGGGCGATGTCTCCATAGCCCATCTCACCGGAGAGTATTTGAGCAATCCGTTGCGGTGCGGTGGGCCGTTTGATCCCCAGCTGATACCCCACACCGGGAAAGCGATAAAACACTTGGGCAATGCGCCGACCCCAAGCCATCGACTCTCCCCAGCGCTCCCGCATGGCGCGGCTGTAGCCCCGCAGATCCTGACTGTCGCCTTTGAGCCATCGGTTGAGATGTCGAGCGGCTTCGCAGCCACTCATCAGGGCAGGCCGTAACCCCTCGGCCAGAAAGGGATCGCACAGGGATGCCGCATCGCCCACCACAACAATGCCGTTGCCGTCCAGACGGTGATGGCCGTTCCACACCCGCAGTTGGCCGCGCTGGCGGATGCCGGCATCGGCGGGGAAGCCCAGATCCGGGAGCAGTTGGGCCAACACCTGCTCGGGGTCGGCGTCCTGCTTGCCGATGAAGCTGCCCACGCCGATGTTCACCCCACCGGCAATCGGAAACGCCCAGGCAAAACCCTGTTTCACCAGGCCGAATTCAAAGCGGGTGGTGCCATTGCTCAGCTGCCCTTGGCCCTCCAGCCGCACCGACATGGTGGTAGCCATCTGGGGCTGTCTGGCACCAAGACCGAGCCGCTGCGGCCAGGGCGAGCCGGAACCATCGGCGATCACCACGGCCTTCCCCTGCCAATGGCGACCATCGGTTGCTGTTACCTCCCACACGTCTCCGTTGCGGCGGATGCCGTTCACCTCAACGCCTGCAAGGCGTTCGGCTCCCGCCTCCATCGCCTGATCCGCGAGTAGTTGATCC
>Ga0189289_10379_pt1 | contig 20457 bp, 21 predicted proteins | sample UW106minimetaG_FD_130313 | JGI IMG/M metagenome (GOLD analysis project Ga0189289, IMG submission 130313) | Marine microbial communities from the Costa Rica Dome - UW106 mini metaG | ecosystem: Environmental > Aquatic > Marine > Oceanic > Photic zone | place: Costa Rica: the Eastern Pacific...
CAATTGATGATAATACAGATTGCTTTTCATCAGACGATGAATAAGTATAAGTTAGCAAAGACAATACGACTATCAAAATAAAAATTATGGTGATAGCAATTCCAATATTTGGAAAAACAGCTTCAATACTCCCAACCTTTTCAGAAATACCTTTTCCTTCGATTAAAACAGAAAAGTTACCATCAACACTGTCATTACTTGATTTAGCAGAAAATTCCCTGACTAAAGTGCCGTCTCCACTTCCTACACCATAATTCCATCCTGTTATAGCACGATTGGACACCTCACTTTCAAAACTTGGATTATGAATCTCTACAGGCTGAAAAAAACCATGATCATCTTCTATATAAACCTCAAACTTATCGAAGAAGAATTTACCATTATACGAACAAATGACACCAAAATTTAACTCCGCAGATTTATCGTCAATGATACCTTGAACCTCATAAGACTTCCACTCGTTTAATTTTATAGGTCTATTACCCATATTATCAAAAAAACCTCTTCCTTGCCCTGGTTTATTATCTACTCTTGCCCAAATGCCTGCCCATGCCTGTTCATCATTGGTATCTACCTTAGCAAACGCTACAATTTTAAACCTCTTAATAGAATCAGTTGCTACCTCAACCTCAATAGATTGACTAAATGATGTCCAAGTTCTTGAAATTTCTTTTACGTCTTGGGCATTTGCAGTGAAATGAAGTAAAACAGAAAACAATAGAGCGCATAGTCTTTTCATAGATGGCTTTTTAAATTTTAATTGTACGGTGAATTTCTTAAATATAGATATTGAAAATTTTGATTTAAATGATAAATATGACAAACGGTCCTCTGATAATGCTAAGCGGAAAAACAACAATCTATAAAGCATGGAAATAGCTTAAATCATTAGACAAAAAATAATTTTAAAGTTCAAGGACTAATCATATCAGTACGAATGCAAAAGTTTTTAAGGTTCTAAGAATGCTATTTTGAATTTTTGTCTTTGTTTTTTAGTTTAAACAAGTTCTTTTATCATAAAGTCAATAGGTGATGCTGGTACTTATTTTGGTGTCTTTATGAATTCTAAAACAATGACACTTGTAGCCAGTATAGAAATTCTTGTTGGTTTGACTCTAAACATTGATAAATTTGATACATGACTAGCATTAATTTTAATGAGTGTTTCAGTGAACGCTTTACTTTTTCATGTCATCTTGGACTCAGACAATAGTATTGAGGTAATAGTATTATTGGTTCTTAATGTTGTAGTGCTAATTGGTTACAAAAACAAATACAAAGACGCACTGAATTAAGTCAAACAAATAAAAAAGAGGCTTTTGGCCTCTTTTTTATGGTATTCGCTTTGTAACTATCGCTAGTTGTCCCATATGATTAGCTTGATGTTCCATAACATGAAACCATGCCCAGTGATTACTCACACCACCATTCATTTCCTTAAACCAATGATCATCTTTAGTCTTCAATAATTCTTTGGTTTTAGCTCTTACCTGATCATAAATATCCAGGTAATATCTGATAGGTTTACCTTTAAATTCTGCACGTGCTTTATCACCGAGATTTAAAGCTGTTCCCCATTCTTGCTTCTCTTCTTCATTAAAACTTCTACCTTCAAACGTATATACCTGATAATAAGCTTCTGTTGCTGCTAGATGATAAATCATTGCACCAGGGCTATTTGCATTTTCATCTAAAAGAAAATCTGTTCCTTCTTGATCTAATAGGCTGACGTAACGTTCTAATCGTTTTTTAAGATTATCTAACATAGATACCATTTGACCAATATCCTGGGAATAACCTTCAGGAGCTTTTATCTCAAGCTGTGCTTGTAGACTTGATGTACTTAAAAATAGTGCTAAGATACTAGTCATTAAGCCTATTTTTTTAAAATGATTCTTAGACTGACAAATAAGTTTACAATAAGATGATTTCATGTGGTTGATGGTTTTGATTCTCTTAAAAATAGAATCAATCTCATCACTCAAGCACGCTATTAACATGAGATTAACTATTTCTTTGGCGGATAGCCCGCAAAAATCTTATGCACCAGTTTTACAAAAGTTGCTTCTCTTTTTTCGGGAGATGCATTAGGTCCATATGTGGATTCACTGACGGCTTGCCAAAACAACTTTTCATTCTGAGCCTTATCAACAAAGTCAATGATAATTTGTCGCGTATTCTGGTTGCTTGCAATTGGTATACCCACAGAAACTCCACCGAAGCTACCCCCGCCTCCACCTCCAGCACCAACACCAACACTCGTGGTATTACGATTCATAACCTCTTGACTTTGGATATCAATAAAAAAATCGGGGTCATCAGATCGCGTCAATCCTAAGGTAGCCAACTCTGCATCTATGGCTCTCATAATGCGCTTATTATCTAACTCGCTGAGTCCAGTTTCCATATCATCAAAATAGTTATAGGCTTTATATTGGCTAAAATCTGTTGACTTCTCGTAATCATAATTTACAATAGTACCACAAGACATAAACAATAGTGGAAGAAGAAAATATTTTAAAAGACGCATTTTTTATTTTAAAGATACTAAATATAAACGTCAAGCCTCACGCCAACTATTCATTTAACAATTTCCACAAGGTATCTTTTAATTGTGTTAAACCTTGTTGTGCAACAGAGGAAATAAAGAGATAAGGACATTCTAAGTCTTTGTCTAGGATAGCAGAAATTTCGCACTTTAATTCATCATCGAGCATATCGGACTTCGAAATCACAACAAAACGTTCTTTATCAAGCATCTCAGGATTGTAACGACGTAACTCATCCACTAAAATATTATATTGCGCGACGATATCCTTAGCGTCTGCAGGAATCAAAAATAACAAAATAGAATTTCGTTCTATATGTCTTAGGAAGTAATAGCCTAGTCCTTTTCCCTCAGCAGCACCTTCAATGATTCCGGGAATGTCTGCCATAACAAAGGATTGAAAATCACGATACTTCACAATGCCTAAATTAGGTTTTAAAGTCGTGAACTCATAATCAGCAATTTTTGGCTTTGCCGATGTTAAAACTGATAACAAGGTTGACTTTCCTGCATTAGGAAACCCAACTAATCCAACATCTGCAAGAACTTTAAGCTCTATAGTAATATTTTTCTCTTCTAAGGCAATACCTGGCTGTGCATATCGCGGCGTTTGATTAGTAGAACTTTTAAAATGCCAGTTACCTCGACCGCCTTTACCGCCTTCAGCAACAATCTTCTCTTCACCATCCTCAGTGATTTCAAAAAGTACTTTATCCGTTTCAGTATCTTTAACAACAGTTCCTAAAGGCACTTCTATAATAGCATCCTCACCATCAGCTCCAGTACTTCTTCCCGAACTTCCATGAGCACCATGGCCTGCCTTTATATGCCTTTTAAATTTAAGATGTATTAAGGTCCAGAGATTAGAATTTCCACGAATAATCACATGACCTCCACGGCCGCCATCGCCTCCATCAGGACCACCTTTTTGAATATATTTTTCGCGATGTAAATGCGCAGAGCCTTTACCTCCATTACCTGAAGATACATGCATTTTTACATAGTCAACAAAATTTCCTTCAGTCATGATTGCTTATCCTAAAACAGACAATTTTATAATTAAACCTTAGAATTGAATAGTAGTTTTTATTCGAAAGATTAGAGCTTATCTATAACATCACTTAATCTAACAGTAATATCTTCAATACTACCAACACCATCAACACCAAAGTATTTATTTTGATCAGAGTAATACTCCTTTAATATGGCTGTTTTGTCGTAGTACTCTTTAATACGATTTCTTATGATACTTTCATCAGCGTCATCTGCTCTACCACTAGTTTCTCCTCGTTTTAATAATCGCTCAACTAACACTTCATCATCAACTTCTAAAGCTACCATAGCATTAATTTGAGAATCTTTATTATCCATAAGATCACCTAATGCTTTTGCTTGTGCATTTGTTCTTGGAAAGCCATCAAAAATAAAACCATTAGCACCAGCATTTTTTTCAACTTCTTTGTTCAACATGTCTATCGTTACTTGGTCTGGCACCAATTCACCTTTATCCATATATGACTTGGCCAACATACCAAGGGCTGTTTTATTTTTAATATTATATCTAAATACATCACCTGTAGAGATGTGTACTAAATCATATTTTTCTTTTAAAAATTCGGCTTGTGTTCCTTTACCTGCCCCTGGAGGGCCAAATAGCACAATATTTGTCATGTGTTGTGTTGTTTTTAATTGATAAACATCTGGTAAATCTCTTCCCAATCCATCATAATCAAGTCCATAACCGACAATGAATTTGTTTGGAATATCCATACCAACGTAATGAAGTTTAAAATCTTTTGCATATGCCTCAGGTTTGTAAAATAATGTTGCAATTAATAATTGCTTCACTTTCTCATTTTTGAAGATGCGATGTACCTCCTCCAAAGTATTACCTGAGTCTATAATATCCTCTAAAATTACAACTGTTCTACCCGTAAGATCTTGGGTTATGCCTATTAATCGTTGAATATCTTCTGTTGACTTAACCCCTTCATAGGATGCCAATTTGATGAATGTCACTTCACAAGGTTTTGGATACTTTTTCACAAAATCACTTACAAACATAAATGACCCATTAAGTATGCCTACAAAAACTGGCATTTCATCACCCAAATCTCTAGCCACGGTGTCGACCATTTGTTGGACAGCCTCCTCGATTTCTTGTTCAGAAATGAAAGGTTTAAATAATAAATCGTGAAGCTTAATAACCATCTTGTAAAATTAGAAATGCAAAGATAATCAAATGATTATCGATAGCCCATTTTTGCTTTCTAATTTTAGAATTTTGTACTATAATTAGCTTATTTTTGTACTGAATTTTAGTGTTTAATAGATAGATGTCTACCTTTATAGAAAGTGCGCATGAATTACTTCTCTTCAAATTTTAAACTTGGGATACTCGGTGGTGGTCAGTTAGGCAAAATGATCTTGTATAACACTCGTAAATATGACATTTACACCTGTGTAATGGATCCTAGCGAAGTTGCGCCAGCGCGTTTAGCGTGTGATGAATTTACAGTTGGTGATTTGCTTGATTTTGATGCTGTGATGAACTTTGGAAGACAAGTGAATGTTTTGACTATTGAGATCGAAAATGTGAATGTAGATGCACTCGAAAAATTAGAGAAGGAAGGTATAAACGTTTTTCCGTCTGCAAAGACATTACGTACTATTCAAAATAAAGCACATCAAAAACTGTTTTATAGAGACCACAACATCCCAACAGCAGACTTTTCACGTTTTGCACACACCTCTGAAATTAGTGATGCTATTGACAATGGCGGATTAAGCTATCCTTTTGTTTGGAAAAGTGCTCGTTTTGGTTATGATGGACAAGGAGTAAAAGTTGTGCGACGTTATACTGATCTCATAGATCTACCAAATGTAGAATGCATTGCAGAAGATCTGATACCCTTTAAGAATGAGTTAGCAGTTATCGTAGCAAGGAATTCTGAAGGGCATTTAAAAACTTACCCCGTTGTAGAAATGGAATTTCATCCTGAAGCTAACCAAGTAGAATATGTGATTTGTCCAGCTAGAATTCCTGATGCCATTGCTAAAAAGGCAGAATTAATTGCCTTAAAAACAGCGGCAGCATTTAAACATGTTGGCTTATTAGCTGTTGAAATGTTTCAGACTGAGGATAGCGAGATTCTAGTCAATGAAGTAGCGCCAAGACCTCATAATTCTGGTCACTACAGTATTGAAGGCAGTTATACGTCCCAATTTGAACAACATTTACGATGTATTCTTGGATTACCGCTTGGTAAAACCGAAAGTAAAGTCGCTGGTGTCATGGTAAATCTAGTTGGTGCTGAAGATCATACCGGAAACGTGGTCTATAAAAATATTGAGGATATTATGGCCATGGATGGCGTAACACCTCACATATATGGAAAAAAGCAAACCAGACCTTTTCGTAAAATGGGGCATGTTACCATAGTTGATGAGGATGTAAATAAAGCGCGTGAAGTAGCAGAAAAGGTAAAGAAAACAATAGAAGTTATAAGTGAATAAATTATGAGTAAAGTTGGTATAATCATGGGAAGTAAGAGCGATTTGCCTGTAATGCAAGACGCTATTGACATATTAAAAGGGTTTGATATTGAGGTAGAAGTCGATATCGTTTCTGCTCATCGTACTCCAGACAAGTTATTCGATTATGGCAAAAATGCGCATAAAAGAGGTATAAAGGTCATTATTGCCGGTGCTGGTGGAGCTGCTCATTTACCAGGTATGGTCGCATCACTATCACCTTTACCAGTCATCGGAGTGCCTGTTAAAAGTAGCAACTCTATTGACGGATGGGACTCTGTTTTATCAATTCTCCAAATGCCAGGTGGAGTACCAGTTGCAACTGTGGCTCTGAATGGAGCTAAAAATGCAGGTATCCTTGCTGCTCAAATCTTAGGAAGTGCAGACCAATGTGTTTTAGATAAAGTAATGGTATATAAAGAAGGATTGAAGGTTAAGGTTATCGCTTCTGCTAAAGAACTCTAAAAAGCCTCAACTTGCGTTAAGGCTTTTAGCTATTAACCAACCCTTTAAGAACAAAAATTCTTGCTCGTTAAGGATGGGCAAAAGTAATACAATCTTTGAAAAGAAGAAAAAATTGATCTCTTAAATTAGCGTTAAAATTCACATTATCAATCAAATACGTAAGAAAAATTAGACGATTTAAAAAAATGACAATTTTAAATAAATACTTCAATACTGCTTACAATACAGCACCTTTTTCATCCATAAAAAATGAAGACTTTCTACCAGCCTTTAAAATAGCGATAGAAAAAGCTAGAACTGAAATTGATGCTATTGTAAACGCTAACGAAGAACCAACATTTGAAAATACAATTGAAGCTCTTGATTATTCTGGTGAACAGCTGGATAGGATCTCAAGTATATTTTTCAACCTTAATTCTGCTGAAACCAATGACGATATTCAAAAAATAGCGCAAGAAGTTTCTCCATTATTATCTGAATTTAGTAATGACATTACTCTTAACGAGGATTTATTTAAACGTGTTAAGGCCGTCTATGATATGAAGGCAGAGTTAAACCTCAACACAGAACGAACAACACTTTTAAATAAAAAGTATAAGAGCTTCGCAAGAAATGGTGCCAATTTACCAAAGGATAAGAAAGAAGAACTTCGGGCTATTGATAAAGAATTAAGTAAACTGAAACTAAAATTTGGAGAGCATATCTTGGCAGAAACCAACACCTTTGAAATGTTGCTAACAGAAGAATCCCAAGTATCTGGATTACCAGAAGGAGCAAAAGAAGCTGCCAAACAATTAGCCGAAAGTAAAGACAAAACAGGTTGGATTATAACGTTAGATTATCCTAGTTACATTCCATTTATGACGTATGCTGACGATAGAACATTAAGAGAACAGCTTTCTAAAGCATTTGGCAGTAAAGGTTTTAAAAACGACGATCTAGATAATCAAGATATTGTTTTACGTATTGCGACCTTAAGATATAAACGTGCCCAACTCTTGGGCTACGCTTCACATGCGCATTTTGTCCTAGAAGAGCGTATGGCAGAAACACCAGAGAAGGTGAACGCTTTTCTTAAAGAATTATTAGAAAAGGCTAAGCCTGCTGCAACGAAAGAGTTTAACAAACTGCAAGAATTTGCAAAAGATCTTGACGGGATTGACCAATTACAAAAATGGGACTCTGCCTATTATTCTGAAAAATTAAAACAGCAATTATTCAGTTTAGATGATGAGCAGTTAAAGCCCTACTTTAAACTAGAAAATGTGATTAATGGTGCCTTTACAGTTGCCGAAAAATTATTTGGATTACAATTTGAAGAAATTAATGATAAGGATGGCGTTGATTCAATAGACAAATATCATGAAGATGTTTTAACTTATAAAGTCATAGACGATGAAGGTGCTTTAGTAGCCATATTTTATGCTGACTTTTTCCCGAGAGCAGGAAAGCGAAACGGAGCTTGGATGACCTCTTTTAAACCTCAAATGATAAAGGATGGTCATAATCACCGTCCACATATTTCCATTGTTTGCAATTTTACCAAGCCCACAAAGAGCAAGCCATCATTACTAACGTTTAATGAAGTAACTACGCTTTTTCATGAATTTGGACATGCGCTTCATGGCATGCTAGCCAATACAACTTATCCAAGTTTATCTGGAACTAGTGTCTATTGGGACTTTGTTGAATTACCAAGTCAAATTCTTGAAAATTGGTGCTACGAGGAAGAAACCCTACAACTATTTGCAACGCATTACCAAACGGGAGAGGTGATTCCAATGGATCTCATTAAAAAAATTAAAGCCTCATCAACATTCCATGAAGGCATGCAAACCCTTAGACAATTAAGTTTTGGTATGCTAGATATGGCTTGGCATGCAGGTGAATCTCCAGAATCTATAGCTTCTGTAAAAGACTACGAATCCCAAGCATTTAATGACACGCAGCTTTATCCAGAGGTATCAGAAAATTGCATGAGTACGGCATTTGCACATATTTTTCAAGGAGGTTATTCTTCTGGGTATTATAGTTACAAATGGGCCGAAGTATTAGATGCCGATGCGTTTGAATACTTTAAAGAAGAAGGTATTTTTAACAAAACTGTAGCCAATAAATTTAAAGCTTATGTCTTATCCCAAGGTGGTACAGACAATCCAATGACGTTATATAAAAGGTTTAGAGGTCAAGAACCAAAACCTGAAGCACTTCTAAGACGTGCTGGACTAATAAAATAGTGTCTTTTCCGTTTTGGTTATATGTATATCGTAAAACCGATTGGACACATCTTTATCATTCTCATCCTAACGACACTTACCCAAGTTGGAGGCGTTATTTGGCTAATATCATTGGTTGTAACGAATTGGAAAGGGTGGAAAAAACGCTTTGTCTTTATGTGTCTATATCTCATTTTTAACCTAATTATTGTACCACCAATTGCGAAAGGTTTTGGTCGTGAAGCATTGCCTTGGTTTAGTGCAGAAGTAGCGCCAAGAAACTGGTTCTACCCATTGGCATTTAGAAATTATGCAGATCCAGAATTAAAGGCCGTGCTATTTGAGTCTGCAAAAACTAGCGGACTTAAGATTACCTATTTAGATGCTAATTTTCCTTTTTTTAATGGCTTCCCATTATTACCACATCTAAGCCATAATGATGGAAGGAAAATAGATTTAAGTTTTATGTATTTGGATAACAAAGGACAGGCAACAACGGACAAACCTTCCCGTTCTGGTTATGGAGTTTATGTCCAAAAACGCTCTCAATCGTCCAAAAACTGTTTAGATCAAGGATTTTGGCAATACGATTTTACTAAATACCTAACCTTTGGAACTAATGATGATTTGGAATTTGACAAGAACGGTACTCGAGACTTAATTCAATCCTTACTATCCAAATCACAAACGCAATCTATTTTCATTGAACCTTACTTAGAACAGCAATTACAATTAAATAAAGCATATCGCATTCGATTCCATGGATGCAGAGCGGTAAGGCACGATGATCATATCCATTTACAAATAAAATAAACTTTCAGTAATTATTGAAAGTTTAATATTTATTGTATATTTGTTGTATGGAATATCAAGAGGCAAAAGAAAAGTTTATTAGTACTTGGGGAAGTTTAGGTACGCTTTGGGGCATTAATAAAGCCATGGCTCAAATACAAGCACTTCTTTTTATTTCTACAAAACCCTTATCCATGGAGGATATCATGGAGGAGCTCAAAATTTCTCGTGGCAATACTAGTATGAATTTAAGACAACTTATGGATTGGGGTATCGTTACTAAAGTATTGATTTCAGGGGAACGAAAAGAATTTTTTACTACTGAAAAAGATGTTCAAGAATTGGCAAGAATCGTTGCGAAGGAACGCAGTCGAAGAGAAATTAAACCCGTTATTAAAGTACTCCAAGAAGTCTCATCTATAAAAGATGACGGTACCGTGAATACCAAGGAGCTCATAAAACAAACAAAAGCCTTAAAGGATATTACTGACGATTTAGACAACTTAATGAACAAACTTGTAAATCAAAAACAAAACTGGCTAACAAAATCAGTTTTAAAACTTATAAAATAGGTTCATATTTTTTTAAACAATACTTTCAATTTTTTCTGAAAGTTTAAAAACTATAGTATAATGAAAAATTTTTATCAAATAAATAGCTGGTTGATTCCAATAACAATTTTATTATGGTTTACTTTTTGGGGAGGCATAATTGCACAAACAGTGCTTGGTGCAATCCAAATAATAATGAGTATTTCTATAATGATAAATTTTAAAAAGCTGCCCAGGTCAATACAACAGCTATTTATTATATATGTAATCTTAACTACATCAATAATTCTATTATTCAGACAAATTGGAAATACCGGGAATGGTGGTATTGAACTTATGCTTCTATTTATAATTGTTACACAAATACTAGCATTATTCCACTTATACATAACCTATAAAATCAAGAAACCATGAAAACTACAATACCAAATTGGTTAATCCTCGCGGGAGGTTTAGGTCAAATATTTACTGCGTTAATTTATCCATACATCAGGCATAAAGTATTTGATTGGTATAATGATGTTAAGCAACTAAAACCACTAAATCAAGAAATTGCTAAAACCTATGGCCGTTATATTCAAGGCTTAAACTTTTCCTTTGGAATAATTGGAATTCTTCTCAAAGAAGATCTAACAAATGGATCAAAATTAGCAATGGCTTTAACTGGACTAATAGCTGCATACTGGGTGGGAAAAGTCATCACTCAAATTGCTTATTATCCAATGTATCAAATCCCACAAAAGCTAACTTTCAAATTAGGAAGTTATTTTATGAATTTTTTATTCACGCTCTTCGCTGTCGTTTATACTTGGCTTTTTTTATTCAATCTACTAAATCAATAAACTATGAAAACTCAAACACTCACTTACAAGAATTATTCAGAACAAAATCGATTTGAAATGGTTGACTTTTACAACGAAGCTACCGAAGATTATGAATTTTGGAGTAATGATTACAATATGCATTTTGGCTATTTTATTCCATTTAAAACCAATCCATTTAAACGTGATGCTATGCTCAATGAAATGAATACCCAAGTAATGAAGCGCCTAAATATTAGGAACAAAAAAAATCGTTTGATTGATTTGGGATGTGGCATGGGAGGCACCATGCGATACGTACTTAAACGTCATAAAAATCTCATTGCGTATGGTGTAACCTTATCTAATTTTCAGGTAAAACAGGGTAACGAGTTACTAAAAGGTAAAAACGGAATAATTTTAAATGAAAATTATAACGACACCTCGTTTCAGTCTAATACCTTTGACTCGGCCGTCGCCATAGAAAGTCTTTGTCATTCTGGGCACAATTATAAATCTTTAAAAGAAGCATTTCGAGTTCTGAAACCTGGCGGGCGATTTGTTATTGCTGATGCCTTTTTAAAAAAAGACAAGAACCAACTTTGCCAAGGTGGAAAATACGCTTATCATAAACTATGTAGTCATTGGAATTTAGAGAAATTAGAAACCCATTACCATATAAAAAGTAAACTAGAAGCATTAGGTTTTAAAGACATCAAAGTCGAGGATAAGTCATTTAGAGTTGCTCCATCTGTACTGCATGTACCTTTTGCCATTACTGGATTTGTTTTAAAAAAACTTCTAAACTTCAAAACAATTAAACGCGAAAGTTTACATAATCTAAAGGGATCATACTATGCGCTACTTTCTGGTTTGCATATGAAAAGCTTTGGGTATTATATCATTAGCGCCACAAAATGAGTGCTCTCGGCAAGGTCTGATTTTCAATTTTTTATCCTATTTTTGAGCTGCAATGGAAAACAAAAATGGCTAAACATCAAATAAACCCAAACAATTGGATTTCGGAATACTCTGATTATCTGTTTCACTACACCATATCTAGAGTTAACGACAGAGAAATGGCTCAAGACTTAGTTTCTGAAACGTTTTTAGCTGGATTAAAGTCCATGTCTAATTTTAAAGGTGAAGCTAGTGAGCGTACATGGTTAATTTCTATTTTAAAACGAAAAATTATCGATTACTATCGTAAGATTAATTCTAATAAAGGTAAGGCTGAAGTTAGAATGACTTACAACAATGAGTCTGAGGTTGAAGGTGATTGGTTAGAAGAACACGTAGCTGATCCTTTTGACCAAACAGCAGAGGATAAATTAGAAAATTCCGAATTAGGTGATGCCATACATGAGTGTTTAGGAAAACTACCTCAAAAGCAAGCTAATGTTTTTAAAATGAAAACAATTTTAGGCTATGATACTGAAACAATTTGTAATGATTTAAATATAACTCCGTCTAACCTCTGGGTAATCATCCATAGAGCCAGAACTGCTCTTGCTGATTGCATGGAAAAAAATTGGTTTTAATAACAATGAAGAAAAGTTTTTTATTTATAAGCTGTGAAGAAGCGCAACATATCTGTAATAAAAGACAGTATGGTGAAGCTACAGGATGGGAGCGCATGAAATTAGGCATTAGACTGTCATGGTGTCGTATTACCAGAGCTTATTCTAATAGAAATAATAAGTTATCTGAGATAATGCAGAAATCTGATGTAAGTTGTCTAAAAGATGACGAGCGCAGCAATATGCAAAAGCAATTCGAAGAAGAACTAGCGAAGCATCAATAAAACGATAAGCCATACTACAGGCAAACTTTCTACCCAAAATGCGCTGTAGTATTTCGACTGTTTTTTACTAGAAAACACAACACTTAATAGCGTGAACAATGTAATCACGAGTGCCGCTATAATAGAATTACTCGAAATTTCATCCTTAAAATATTCCAATAAAAAGAATATCATCAGTAAAAACACACCGATGATTTTAGTCTTTTTTACTCCTATTTTTTGCGGAATAGTCGCCAATTTCACGCTATCATAATTAAGATCTCTTATTTCAAAAGGAAGCATTAGAATTATGATGAATAAAAAGCGTTGAATACTCGTAACTAAAACATCTGCATTTAAAATTTGATCATTATTATATATTGGTAAAATTACAGTTGTAAAAGTCCAAACTAAGGCAATTACATAAATCTTTAAGCCACCAATCTGTCTTAAATTTTTTTGATCATCAATGAATATTTTTTTTGGAATGATAGGTATGGCATATAAGAAGGTAATTAAACCCAAAACACCTATTAATAAAAGTGTATGCCTTTCTAATTGCCATAAATAATAACCCATTGCAAGAAAAGCAATAAATGAAAACACTTGAATTGCTTTTAACCAATTAGCTAAGCTCCGATGATGAAACTTTGCAATACAAAAATACTTTACAAAATTATAGCCAGTTATGGTTGCATAAAACACAAAATACAGCACAGTTTTATCATAGTCAATATCAAATTGAATCAGCGTTATCCATGTTAAAGCATACACACTTAGTGCAACATGGATACTGCTGTTTACGTAGAAGTCAAAAAGATGCTTAAGCTCTTTCATATAACAAAAATACCTAATGTGTTAATAACAGCATATTTCAGTTAAAAACTTTAATTATCATTAACAAATTAAAAGTCCTAAATCCGTATTTTTGCATATTAAAAAAAATTGCTCAATTTAAATGGATACGACCTCTTTTGCATTACGACATATTGGCCCTAATTCTGAAGAACAAAAGGCCATGTTAAACACCATTGGTGTAACCAGTATAGACCAGTTAGTTTCTGAGACTATTCCAGCCGGAATTCGTCTAGATAAAGACTTAGATCTCGAACCTGCTAAAAGCGAACAAGACTATCTAAGTCATATTTATAAATTATCTCAACTTAACAAAGTCTATAAATCTTACATCGGTTTAGGTTACCATCCTTCAAATTTACCCGCCGTTATACAGCGTAATATTTTGGAAAACCCAGGATGGTATACAGCTTACACACCTTATCAAGCAGAAATTGCACAAGGACGATTAGAAGCCTTATTAAATTTCCAAACTATGGTCATTGACCTAACAGGCATGGAGATTGCTAACGCATCGTTGTTGGATGAGAGTACAGCAGCGGCGGAAGCCATGAGTTTGTTGTTTGCTGTTAGAGAGCGTGCTCAGAAAAAAGCGGGTGTCAATAAATTCTTTGTTTCAGATTTAGTATTACCGCAAACCATTGCTTTATTAGAAACTAGAGCAACACCAATTGGCATAGAATTAGAAATTGGAAATGAAGCAGAATATAATTTATCTGATGAGTATTTTGGTGCTTTACTTCAGTATCCAGGAAAAAATGGTCAGATTACAGATATCAAATCATTTATTGAGAAAGCGAATGCTCAAAATATAAAAGTTGCTGTTGCTGCAGATATTTTAAGCCTTATTAAGTTAGAAGCTCCTGGTAAATTTGGCGCTGACGTTGTCGTGGGAACAACACAACGTTTCGGAATTCCGATGGGTTATGGTGGACCACATGCTGCATATTTTGCAACTAAGGAAGCCTACAAGCGTGATGTACCAGGCCGTATTATTGGTGTTACTAAAGATACCAATGGTAACAGGGCACTTCGAATGGCCTTACAAACACGAGAACAACATATTAAGCGCGATAAGGCCACGTCAAACATTTGTACAGCTCAGGTACTGTTAGCAGTAATGGCAGGGATGTATGCTGTTTACCATGGTCCAAAGGGTTTAGAATTTATTGCTAACAAGGTTCAGAATACTACAGCAACTTTAGGAGCAGCATTAGAAAAATTAGGACTTGAGCAAGTTAATACACATTATTTCGACACCATCCATATCAAAGCGGATCCTGTTAAGGTAAAGTACGAAGCTGAGAAAAAAGAAGTTAATTTTTATTATCCAGATAACAACACAGTAACGATTTCAATAAATGAAACCACAACGATTTCAGATTTAAATGAAATCCTTTCAATCTTTGAAAAAGTAACTGACAATAACGTAAATAAAATCACTTCAATTATTGAAGTTGATACCATTCCTAACAATCTAAAGCGTCAATCAGATTTTTTAACTTTTGACGTCTTTAACTCTTATCATTCCGAGACTGAGTTAATGCGCTATATCAAACGTTTAGAACGTAAAGATTTGGCTTTAAATCACTCCATGATTTCTTTAGGGTCTTGTACCATGAAACTTAATGCTGCATCCGAGATGTTACCATTAAGTTGGGGAAGTTGGGGAAATATGCATCCTTTTGCACCAAAAGATCAAGCTGCTGGGTACCAATTGATGCTTACAGAACTAGAAAATCAGCTTACTGAAATTACTGGATTTGCCGCTACATCACTACAACCTAATTCAGGTGCTCAAGGCGAATTTGCAGGACTTATGGTCATAAGAGCTTATCACGAATCTCGAGGTGACCATCACAGAAATATTTGTTTAATCCCCTCTTCTGCTCATGGTACTAATCCTGCAAGTGCTGTTATGGCTGGCATGAAGGTGGTTGTAACCAAAGCTTCGGAAGATGGCAACATAGATGTAGATGATTTAAGAGAAAAAGCAGAACTACATAAAGACAATTTATCTGCTTTAATGGTCACCTACCCTTCTACACATGGAGTTTACGAATCTGCGATTAAAGAAATAACGCAAATCATCCATGATAACGGAGGACAAGTGTATATGGACGGAGCAAATATGAACGCGCAAGTTGGATTAACAAATCCTGGAAATATCGGTGCAGACGTTTGCCACCTCAACTTACACAAGACATTTGCAATACCACATGGTGGTGGTGGGCCTGGTGTTGGACCTATCTGCGTAGCAGAACAATTAGTACCTTTCTTACCAGGAAATCCAATAATTAAGACAGGAGGACATCAAGCCATTTCTGCAATTTCAGCTGCACCTTTTGGATCTTCTTTGGCTTGTATTATTTCTTATGGATACATTACAATGTTAGGTGCTAAAGGCCTAAAACAAGCTACGGAAGTGGCTATCCTTAATGCTAATTACATTAAAGAACGGCTAGAAGGGTATTATGATACGCTTTATACTGGTGAAAATGGTAGAGCTGCCCATGAGATGATTATTGACTGTCGTGACTTTAAGGCCAAAGGTATTGAAGTTACTGACATTGCGAAACGTCTTATGGATTATGGTTTCCACGCTCCAACAGTATCATTTCCGGTAGCAGGTACTATGATGATAGAACCAACGGAAAGTGAAAGTAAAGCTGAAATGGATCGTTTTTGTGATGCTATGATTTCTATTAGAGAGGAAATTGACAATGCCACTAAAGAAGAACCAAACAATGTATTAAAGAATGCTCCTCACACCTTAGCAATGCTAACCTCAGATGAGTGGTTGTTGCCATACACAAGACAAGAAGCAGCATTCCCATTAGAGTATGTACAAGACAATAAGTTTTGGCCAACTGTAAGAAGAGTTGATGATGCTTATGGAGACCGAAATTTAATCTGTAGCTGCGCACCAATTGAAGACTTTATAGAAGCGTAATTTTAAGTTTGAACGTCGTATAATTTGTTGGCTTGAAAATGATATGATATCATTTAGTAGTACATTGCTCTTGGATAAAAATAAGTATATAGATTTTATATTATGAGCATTAAAATAACTGGTACAGGTAGTTACATTCCTGATAATATTGAGAAGAATGAAGATTTCCATCAACATGAATTCTTAAATATCGATGGCTCTTCAATTGACTACCCAAATGACGTCATTGTAGAAAAATTTAAAGCCATAACTGGAATAGTTGAACGTCGTTATGCTGACAACCAATTAGTGGCCTCTGACTTAGGATTTTTGGCAGCACAAAAAGCCATAGATGATGCCGATATAGATCCTGAAACTATAGATTACATCATCTGCGCTCACAATTTTGGGGATGTTAAACATAACGCCATTCAAAGTGATATCCTTCCTTGTCTTGCGTCAAGGATTAAATACAGGTTACGAATTAAAAATCCAAAATGTGTTGCCTATGATATTTTATTTGGGTGTCCAGGTTGGGTAGAAGGTGTTATCCAAGCCCAAGCTTTCATCAAAGCAGGTATGGCTAAACGTTGTTTAGTCATAGGTTCAGAAACATTATCTCGTGTGGTCGATAAGCACGACAGAGATTCCATGATTTATTCTGATGGTGCTGGGGCAAGTATTGTGGAAGCCACAGATGATACAGGTGGTATTTTGGCGCATGAATCTGCATCATTTACCTATGATGAAGCCTATTATTTATTCTTTGGAAATTCTAACAATAAAAACTTATGTCCAGATACGCGCTACATTAAAATGCATGGACGTAAAATTTATGAGTTTGCATTGACTAATGTCGCTCAAGCAATGAAAGATTGTTTAGATAAAAGTGGAGTTGATATTTCTGAAGTTAAAAAAGTATTGATTCATCAGGCTAATGAAAAAATGGACGAAGCCATCATTAAACGCTTCTACCGTTTATTTAAATCGCAAGCACCAGAAGGTATTATGCCAATGAGCATTCATAAACTCGGAAACAGTTCTGTTGCTACGGTACCTACACTTTTTGATTTAATCAGAAATAATAAATTAGAGGATCACGAAATCAACAAAGGAGATGTTATTATATTTGCTAGTGTTGGCGCAGGCATGCACATCAATGCTATTGTATACAAGTATTAATAACTAGATTCCGACCTCTAGGAAGTTCATATGTACGAGAAAACCTATCCTAATAAACGATTTAAACTTACCCTAGAGTTTTTAAAGAAACACATCTCTACCTCTGAGTCTATTCTAGATTTAGGTGTAAGCAATCCCCTTTCAGAAATTATGGTTTCTGAAGGGTATCAAGTTGAAAATACTAAAGGAGAAGATTTAGACGAAGATCGTTCAAACATCATAACCTCAACTACTGAAGTTGTCACTGCCTTTGAAATATTTGAACATTTACTTTCTCCTTACGAGGTATTAAAATCTATAAAAGCTAATAAATTAATCATCAGCATCCCTTTAAAACTGTGGTTTGCGAGAGCTTATAGAAGTACAACTGATATGCGTGATAGACATTATCATGAATTTGAAGATTGGCAGTTAGATTGGCTATTAGAAAAAACAGGATGGACCATTAAGGATCGTCAAAAGTGGACGAATCCTGTAAAAAAAGTAGGTATCCGACCTTTATTAAGGCAATTTACAAACCGATATTATATTGTTTACGCCGAAAGAGTTTAAATTTGAAGCTATTGTAATTCAATTTTGAACTTTTACATCATCATACCTGCGCATAATGAAGACGCTTACATTGGGAAGACGCTCCAATCCTTAGTGGAGCAAACACTACTTCCAAAAAGTTTAGTGGTTGTTAATGATAATTCTACAGACAGTACTAAAGATATTGTAGCTAATTTCGTCTCAAAATATGATTGGATCTCTTTAGTAAACTCCGAGTCTAAAGATGAGCATCTTCCTGGTTCAAAAATTGTTAATGCCTTTAATAAGGGATTAGAGCGGTTAGATTATAATTACGATGTCATCTGTAAGTTTGATGCCGATCTTATTTTTCCAAAGAATTATTTGGAAACCTTGGCGACACATTTCAATAACAATCCAAAAGTAGGTATAGCTTCAGGGTTTTGTTATATCAAAAAAAATAGCAAATGGACGCTTGAAGATTTAACCAATAAAGACCATATTAGAGGTGCTTTAAAAGCATATCGAAAGGCTTGTTTTGAAGTAATAGGTCAATTGAAACCGTCTATGGGTTGGGATACTGTCGATGAGTTATTAGCCAAATATCACAATTGGGATATTAAAACAGATGAAACACTTCATGTAAAACATCTTAAGCCAACAGGTCAATCTTATAATAAAGCCTCAAAACATCTTCAAGGTGAATCATTATACAAAATGCGCTATGGATTTTGGATTACCCTTATATCCGCAGGTAAATTAGCCTACAAAAAACGAAGCTTCAGACTTTTTATAGATTATATGTCAGGCTACTTTAAAGCCAGATCTAAAAATTATGACTTTTTAGTTTCTGAGGAAGAAGGGCAATTTATAAGGAATCTTCGCTGGAAGGGGATTTTAAAGAAGTTGAATTAAGCCTCTAATTTAAAGTATCTAGAAGTTCCTCAGCTTTGCTTTTATTATGTAAATTCTTAGCAACAATTTTCTTTAATATTGTTTTAGCTTCCTCTACTTGATCCGCTTTTAGGTATAATAATGCTTTATACCAATATCCCTTTTCGGCATCGAGTAAGTTACTGTTAATGAGTTCATCAAAAGTGAATTGTGCCTCATCTAATTCTTCTAATTCTGTATATGCTAAGCCCTTATAAATTAAAATTTGAGCAAGATTGTTGTTACCATTTTGTGCCGATTCAAACAAATTAATAGCATCCTTATACTTTCGAGCTTCAAATAGTTCTTGAGCTTTTGATAATGAGTTTGGCACATCTGATCTTGAAACAAAGGATGGCAAATCGTCTAAACCAACATAAGCATTATAAAGCTCTTGATTAGACATATCCTGATTAAAAAAGAATTGAAAACCAAGAAATAAGACTACTGAAGCAGCAGCCAAATACATAAAGATATTTCTACGATTTGAAGAAGTCTTAGAGTTAATGGCCTCATTTGTTTCAGACAAGGTTTTCTTTAGTGCCATCATATCGTCGCCCTCAAGAAGATTTTTATATTCATCTACATCAGAAGATTCACTTTCAATATAACTCCAACTGTCTTCATTTAAAGCATTAAATAATTTATGCTCTAGGTCAAATTGTTCCCTAAATCTTGCATCTGAAGCCAAGCGTTCCTGAAAGGCTTGCTTCTCCTCCTGAGACAAAAGGCCTTTTAAATAATTATCGATTAAAATATCGTCTTCCATACTATAATTCAATCAATTTTGAAAATCTATGATCGCCTCTAACGAGCTCTTTTAGCTTGTTTTTACACTTAAATACACGTTGTCGTGCTACGGTTTCAGAATTATAATCAAACATCTCTACTAGTTTTGCATAAGACGTTTTAGCGAAAAATAGTTTAAGAATCTTCTTACAACTATCAGAAATTTTTTCTAAACACTCCGTAAACAATTCCCATCGTTTTTGTTCCATAATAGCCAAAGCAATGTCTTCATTGTCATCTTTAGGTTCAATTAGGTCACTATTTGTTACCTGGAATTTCGATTTATTTAATTCCCTGCGCCACAGATTCTTACACACTGTAAACAAATAAGCCTCAAAGCTTGTATTTATAACAAATTTCTCTTTTTTATATCTTACAGCCAATTGCAGTAATGCCTTTTGAAAAATATCTTCAGCATCTTGAATTTGACCATTATTTTTAACTACAAAAGCTCTAACCTTAAAAAAATTTGCAGTGTATATTGCTTTAACAATATCTGCCTTATTTTCTATTAAAGCTTTTAAATAATAAGAATTATCTGTCAATGGTCTATAATATTATTGTCAA